>Ga0208618_1000925_pt1 | contig 12379 bp, 7 predicted proteins | sample CryBogCBE18Jul08_FD_184585 | JGI IMG/M metagenome (GOLD analysis project Ga0208618, IMG submission 184585) | Freshwater microbial communities from Crystal Bog, Wisconsin, USA - CBE18Jul08 (SPAdes) | ecosystem: Environmental > Aquatic > Freshwater > Lake | place: Crystal Bog, Wisconsin, USA...
ACACGACCATCGACAGGCTCAAACCCGTCAGGATCTGCGGCAAGGCGAGCGGCAAGATCACCTGGCGCAGGAGTGCCAGACGCTCCACGCCGAAGGTCTTCGCCGCCTCGACGACCTTGCGGTCGACGTTGCGGACGCCACCAGCGGTATTGATGTACATCGGGAAGTATGAGGCGAGTGCGACCACCAGGATTTTGGGGGTTTCGCCAATGCCGAACCACAGGATGAAGAGTGGAATGAGCGCAATAAAGGGAATTGCGCGCAGCGCCTGCAATGTTGCGTCAAAGAGTTCTTCGCCGATTTTGGTGAGGCCCGAGAAGAGCCCCACCACGAATCCAAAAGCCCCGCCGAACAAGAGACCGACCACTGCTCGGGTCAACGAGACACCAATATTTGAGGCCAAGTTCTGGTTGCCGAACATGGACTTCAATTCAAGAACCGTCCCCCAGGGACTGGGCATCGTTAGTGACGGGACCCAGGACGACTTCGCTAAGGCGGTCCATCCAATGAGAATCAGGATGGGCAGGATTGACTTGGTAATCCAAGTCCAATACCGCTTTCTCGGTTTGACTTCCAGCACTAAGGGCGATTCAAGTGCATTCGCCTGACTGGATTCAATTGACATGGCTTTCATCATAAATCAGCCGATTTACTGAAAGTGGAAATGGCGACATATATGCGAACAAGAATCACTGGCAGCCCCACAACTTCTTTGCAAAGGGTGGGTAGTTGCAAACACCTATTTCATTGTCCGACCCAAGTTGACAAATGATTAACTCAGGGTGCGACGGGAAGTTTGAAATAACGGGCACGAAGGTAACCGTCCGGACCCCTCACAAAGTCTGGAATATCCGCTGGCTTCAAATTCTTGTCAAGCTTTTCCACCAGCTCCCGCCCAAGATATAGGTGCGGAAATACGACCGGGGCAATTTCGTCACCCTCGGCCACATCGGCGTCAGCGGACAAGGCGATTGCTAGCACCACTAGTTTTGAGGTTTGGCTAGGAGCCTCGCTAAAGGGACCGAATTCATGCAAGTTGTCTAGATTTTCTCCCTTTAGCAAGACATTTTTCGTCCCCATTGCTCCGTCGATGGCTCGATCAATTGGACCACCTCCACGGAATTTCAAAGGCTCGCCGGTTGCAAAATCTTCCGTTGGCACTATGCAGCGAACTCCATTTGAACCAAATTGGACCACTCTGCGGTTGGAGTTCTTCCTCTCAAGGGTCCTGACCAACAACACGCACTTCAAATCATGGTTCATTTTCAGCGAACTCTCGAGATCGATTTTGCCGTAATTTGCAATATCCCTGCCGCAATCCAATTCGTCTCGAAGAAACTTCAGCGCTCTCTCGGCCGCAACAACACCCGCCAACCATGAAACGCCCTGCTTTCCTTCGATGCTCTCAGGACGAGTGGTAACTGACTTTTTCTCTGCGAAAGATACTTCGTCCAAGAAATTTTTTGTCACTACCCAATTCTTCTGCGCTGTACTTGGTGACATGGCTCCAAACCGATAGCGCGAAGAAGCCTTCCTCCAGGTATGGAGCTGACCGTAGCCGTTATTCTTACTGGTCAACCGGTTTCTAAACCAATCTCCGACATTAGGGTCCTCAATAAGCCGGGTTACAAGCCGTTCAATGGCGGGCACCTGAGTGCTCGGCCCTTGACCCCACGTCGATTCCTCTTCGCTCAATAACTGGCGAACATCTCGATCCACAGCGCCAAAAACCCTGAACCTCTCTGCTAGGTCACGCCCTGAAATTGCATTCTTAGCGTCTGGCGAGTGAAAACCAATGCGCATCAATTCTCGGTAATCGTTGCGGTATCCGAACCATCGCCCCATTTGCAGCAAGGTGTCAACCTGCCTAGACCCACGGCCGAAAATAACGGTGGTTATTCCCTCTACTGTGTAGCCGCGCGAGAGCAAATTCCCGCCGACAATAATCTTGCAAAATTCAAATTTCAATCTCTCCGCCTTCTGATCAGCGGCCATCGTCTCAAACTCATTATCTGAATTTTGTCTCTCCGCTTGATCCCATTCAAAAGTGCGAACTGAATCACCGTTCAAGGCGAATGCAACAGCTCGAATATCTTTGTAGTCGCTTGGTTTTGGACCCGTAATGACCCTTACTTCCGAGTTGGCACAATCCAGCATTACGTGGATGTATTCCTCTAGTAACTCAAATGTGGGAAGTACTGAGAACGGGTATCCGTCACCCAGGTACTGAAGGTTCGACTCGAAGTCGCGATATGACGCTCGCAACCTACTTAGCGTCGCTGGAGAGAGTGAGTTCTGGTAGTCCAAGAGACCCATCGCCGCCCACAACGAAATGATTAGGTCGCGTGAATTTTCATGATCCTTCTGAAGATGCGAGTCATGCAACAAAAAAGAGTGGTACTTGAAGCGGTCGGCATAACTTGGATCGGAGGCCATTTTCCACAGTTTGAGCGCGCCACTGAGGACCCACGAATCAATCGAGCCCGCGAGCATTGTCTGCGTGGCGTCCAGGTTGTGAGCAGTCAGGTGTTCAAAGTCATCGCTAAACCTGAGATTGATTTTCTCCCAGTCGACCTTCGAGTCACCCTCCACATCATCACCCCAATTTCCATCGATATCGAAGAATTTCACATATCCGTGATACGAGGTTGGGGCCTCGAGCAAGTGAATGAAGTGGTCCGGGTAGATATCGGTTGAGCCGGTATCAATGCATATGTTCGCATACGGTGTTGCTGTGTAACCGATATAGGTGCTGTTCGGCAATTCGGCAAGGAGCTCGATAATCACCTTGTTGGTTGCCGACCTCTCCCCATCCCCATCATCATCATTGTGCTGGCCCATATTGGGAGTAGCACTATCGCACTCATCGTCCAAAATAAGTGCGCGAATGCCCTCAATGCCATTCGGATTACTCTGCTTGAGCGCGTCAATCAGCGCTCTCACTTGAGTTGGGTTCTTCTTTATGACCATAATTCCAGGTGTTTTTTTCAATTTTGAATGACTCAATTTACTGTGTTGATCACCCAAGTCACCGAAGTCGCTTGTTGTGCTCGTGGCGCGAAACACCTTTTGGGAGTGCTCTATAAATTCTTGGAAGATTTCTTCTTTGTACTCATTTTCGGGCACGGTGATTCGCCCAATGAGATCGCCGTCAAAGCGATTCTGTGTCTGAATACGAAGCAGGTCCTTCGTTCCCGACACAACGACGATGAGGTCAAAGTCTTTGCGCAACGTCTTAGCAACGACCGCCGTCATATTCACTGTCTTACCACTTTGAACGTGCCCGACAACCATTCCCTTTAGGGCCACATCGTGCGTTCGCCGGAGCGTTCGAATTTTTGTGACGATTCGATCAGCCTCATCGTTAACAGATTTCAATGCCGCTGTGGTTTTCAGTTTCGTCTTTAGCAGGTGCTGACTAACTGCCGGCCATAAGTCCGGCAAAATGTCCTCGTAGATGGGGAATAGTTCCATAAAGGCACTTCTGATCCCAACTTCAATTCCCAGCCTGTCAAAAACAACCACTCTCCGGTCTTTACCCTTAGGCGCGGTTCCGCTAGCCCACCCAATCGTCGATGGCTGCCCATCCCACACGCTAAACCAATCTCTGATTCTCTGCGTTGTTGCCGGGGGGCAATCCGGCGAAACCATTGCTTCGACAAGGCGACCGGGTTCGATATCTCCAACTTCATTCTCATCGGAATAAATTTCTAGGTAACCACTGAGAGAGAGCGGCTGCTTGCTTACAAGATTTTCCAGGATTTCCGACAGCACCTCGAATACGTCCACTGTTGACTTCACCATATTGGCCATCCCTCACTTTGCTCTAACGGGCAACTCTCCCCCAAGCCAAAAACATCAATTTCATATTCCACTTGTCGAAGTCGAACCGACAGTTGCTTATCCAAGTTCAAGGTCGACAACGCAATCCTCGGAAAGGACTCGTCGACCTTTATCAACTTTGGCTGATCCCTCAACTGATACCAGCCGGTTTCCAGAGATCCTCGAATCAGGCGATTGAACATCTCCGCTGAGAGCACTTTTTTCAGCCTGTCTCTAAATTGCGAATCGAGACCATTTTCCTCAGCCGATGAAAGCATTTCTGAAAGCAGCACATCGAGGTTATGTGCGGCGGGAATTCCTTTAGCCCCCTCTGCGAGATGCAGAGAGAAAAGATAGAGATCCCTATTTTCGTTAGCTTCGAGTTGCCCTAAAGAACTAACGATGTGGACTCGCTCGCTTTGCTTCGTAGTCTTCACTTCGATGTCGCAATTCGGAAGACAGAAATCTTGCAATACTCTTTCCGATTCGTGCCAGAATTGAAGTGACTTTTCCCACCCAAAGTGACGAATGAGGCACTGTAAAACGAGTAGCTCTCCGAGCAAACCTAAGAGGACATTCTCGTCGGGCTCTGGCTCGAGACTGACTCCATCACGAACTTCCTTCAACGCCTGCTTCAATGCATGCTGAAAGAGAAGTTGCTTTGCGTTGGCGATCTTGAGTGCTGTTTCAACCACCAGTAGAAAAACCTGTAACGCTTCATCAGGGAAGCATTCCGCCACGATCCATTCGTTGCCACCGCGATCAAAGCGCCTCACGTTGACAGCAGACCAACGTTCGAGGAAATCAGTGTCACCGACAACCTGGCAAGCAACGGTCACGGCCTGATTTTGACCATCGATACGAAACTCAAGGACCTCGTTCTTGTCCGCCGATTTCAAATTAATCTGCTGTTGAAGACCCTGCTCCACAACACGAAGTGTTTCTTCCAAACTAGGTATTTGGTGCAAACTATTGCTCACCGAGCAACCTTACATCAGCAAAGTGATCGAAAGAGTTCAACCGTAAACCGGGCAAAACGGCGTGCCGCTCACTCCTCGTTGACCACTGCCTTCTTCGGCAGAAGACTGATCACTTCAGCGGCCAACTCGTTACCATACCGAACTGACTCTGAGACGGCCGAGTTGAGCAGCAGAATGCCACCTTGAGCGTAGAGTTCTGCCAACTCGTATCGCTTTTCTAGGTCTGGCAGATGCTCGGTCGACTTGTCGTGTCCAAGTTGTACCGCGGCCATGAGTGCCTGGTCTTCTGGTTTGAAGTATTGAACGCGGGGTCCAGTGCCGGAGCGCTTGATCGATTGCGCCGATGCACCATGCTTGAACCCATAGGACATAGCCAGCAAGAACACGTCTCGGTTCGACGGATCGACTCCCGTCGTAGCCTTGAGCGCCTTCTTCAAATTTCCGAATGCTTCGACTGAGCCCTCATCAAATTCAAGCAGCGTTTTCTTGGACTCTTTCAATTGAGTTCCCTCACAATCTTGGTCTCCGATACCTTCACGTCAAAGTCAATCGAGTACACCATCGGATCGCGCTTCGCAAAAATCTTCTGCACCGACTTGGTGTATTCGGTGTCGGTCATCAGCAAAATCAATTGCTGCTCTTCAGCGTCCTTTGGCATTGCCGTTTCCGTGGCAAGCACTTGACTCAGGTTGTCCTGCACCTCGGGGCCGAGTTTGCCCATAGGGCTGTCGACAACGAGAGGAAAACGAACTCCCGCCACAGTGGCGAGCGTCAACGAATACGAGAAGGCCAAACAAATACGCTCACCGGCTGACAATTCGCCGAGAATCTCGAATCCCCGGTTGTTGACAACCGAAACGCGAAAGTTCTCATCGATATTGACTTCATCAACAAAGTCTTTCTTCCAGATCATCTTCTTGAACTGCTCATCCAAGTTGAGTGCGACATCACCGCGAACGCTGTTCGAGAGTTCCTCGTAGACCTTGAGACACAGGGCGTACGTTCGCTTGGCAAACGCCGACTTACGCAGCGCCTCCGCAGCTCGCATTGATTGGGTTTTCTGAGAAGCGATCTTGCGTTCCGTGGCGAGCTTCTCTTCCTGTAGATGCTCGATTTCCGCGCTGAAACGACCCCGGTTTTCCAGTGCAGCATTCCGTGCCGACTCAGCCTTCTTTAACTGATCATGCAAAAGCGACACTTGGGCGTCGTCGTGGCCCGCCAACTGCTGATTGAGCGTGTCAAGTTTGGATCGCTGCGACTTCGCTTCGTCCATGGCGCGCTTGAGTCGATCACGAATCTTGTCGGCGGTGTCGCGAGCCTTTTCAATCGTCGCCAGACTACTCAGCATCGGACCTTCAAGGCGACTCAATGCGTCGCCAACTTCACTAATCACCCCGTATTTTTCAACAATGTGCTGAATGTGAGCCCTCGCCGAACCATCTTCCTTTAGTTCGCGGCCGCAAATGCATTCACCGCTGTCAATTAGTCCACTCAAAGCAACTGGGTCAAAGGGTGGCGGTAGCACCTGCTCTCGACGAGCAGAATCAATCTCCGTGCGAAGATTAAGCAGTTCGTCAAGCATGAAAGTACTGGGGCCGGTTTGAAGCGCCCAAGCACTGAGCTCTGCTTCACAGGCCGCAACTCGCTCCTCCGCTGCGGTGAGAGTGCGCTCAACCTCCTTGCGCTGGGCCATGAGCTGCGCAATCGTCGCAATCTCACCGAGGCGCCCCTGGGCCTTCTGGACCAAGTCGGTCGCCTCCGCCACTGCAGTCGCAGCAAGTTTCTTCTTCTGCTCAGCCTCATCGAGTCGAGAGCAGACCCGCTCAAAATCAGCGGCTAGTTGCTCACCAGCTGCGCCACCGTGTCGGGCGGCGTCGCGCGTCAATTCAGTCGAGAGCGTTTCGAGGTGCCTCATCGTTACCGACAAGACGTCGACCTGCGCGATTTGAAGTACAGACTCCTTGATGAATCGAGCATCGGATTCCTTGAAGAAACGATCTAATCGCTCACCATCAAAGAGAAAGTAGGGACTAAACCGCACCGGGAGCTTTTGGTCGATCCATTCCTTCGGGTCAGACTGATTTACGTAACCAGCCCCCTTGTCTTCGTGGGCCAGCACCTTTAGATCGGTAGTAATGACTTTTACCCCTTCTTCAGTGCGAAGAAAGTAGATGCGCCGGGTGATGGTGGCATTTTGCCCTGACCCAAGTGTGACAGCGACGGACACTTCCGTCATGATCTCATCGCCCGTTTTAGCCTCTAGGACGTCCGACTGGCTGACCAAAGATACTGGACTGAAGCGGTCACTGCCGTCAATCGTCTCGTAAAGGCACCAGGTGACGCCATTGAGAAACGTTGTCTTACCCGCACCGTTATTACCCTTAATGATGACCAGATTGCCGTGCCCGCCGGAGAAGTCAAACTCCGCCGCTCGATGCTGACGAAATGATTTGAATTGAACGGAAGTAATTTTCATTCGGCGGCCTTCTTCGCGGCACTTTCCGCAGCCTCGGAGAATTTCGCAATTCGCTTCTCGTACTCTGGCTTGAATCGATTCGAGCCTCGCATGTCGTTCGCCAATTCATAGAGAAACAAATCCTTCAAACACTCGCGCACTTCAGCGTCTTCATCTGACTCGGCGATGACCGCCAAGATTCGTTTGGCTCCAACCAAGCCGCCTTTGATCTTCACCGCAGGATTTCCCATGACTTCTCCATAATTAGATTCCGAATTTCGATCTCGTTTACTGCATCCTGAGCGAATTCCTCAACTCGCTTAAGTTCCTTGAGCAGCAAGCCCATCTCCGATGAGTCCCCCACGGCGTTCGTCGTGGGCACCACCAGTACGTCGTAGATTTCGGCCAGCGCTTTCCCCGGAGAGCGTCGAAGTAGTCGACCACGTCGCTGAATGAACTCTCTTGGATTCGCAGAACTAGCCAAAATAATGCCACGTTTTGCAGATGGAATGTCGACACCTTCGTCCAGGCACTTCATAGCCAGGAGAATGTCAACCGCTCCAGACTCAAAATCCTCCATGATGACGTCACGCTCGCTTCGGTTACCGAGCGCCTTCGTGGGGATAGCGCCCTCCTCACCGGAGAAGCGACGGTACCGAAGCCCCATTTCGTTCAGGACCTCCGCCGCCTGTTCCAGTTGTTTTGAGTCGCTGCAATACACGAGGGTTCCACGGAAATCTGAAATGTCAGACAGGATGGCGCGCAGGGTTGGGATTTTGTTTTCAGCACGTTTGATAATGACGGCGCGGCGAACCAACAGCATTTTGAGTCGCTCGCTCGAACTCATCGACTCGCCACGAGCAACTGCGTTTTTTATTTGCTCACTCAACGCTTCATATTGCTCAAGTTCGTCGTCAGTAAGTTCGACAAACATTGGGTGGTACCCGTAGGGGCAAAGTGGTGTTTGTCCCGTAATTGGGTCGACCCAGTGCAACGCTTCGTGGATACCGAAGGTGAACACAACTCCCCCGAAGTACTCCATGATGCGTTCGGTGCCCTCTTCATCACACCAGCGATGTGGGGTGGCACTAAGACCGAGGCGATGATCAAAACTCTCCGACATTAGATTGCTGAACTGCTCTGCACCTGAACCGTGCACTTCATCGACAACAATGAGGCGTCGCGTCGCGGTGCGCAAGACAGCCTCGGACAGTTGAAGAAATTCCTCGGTAGACGCGGTGTTCTGAACCGCAATGAGCACCACGGAGTCGCGAAGCCCGAGTTGCAAGTCATTTTTGGCCGCTCGCAATTGTGCACGCCAGCCAGTACCGCCATGCACCATGATCGGACTGAGGTGGTCAAGCTCTTTTTTCCATTGCCCAGCCAAGAACACGAGGGGTGCGACCACCAGCACCACAGCACCTGCGCCCATGCTGAGCACCTCCTCGATGCCCCGCGTGGATGTCAGTGTCTTTCCGGTGCCAGTGGCCATTTCGAGAATGCCGTGGTAGTGATTTTCGCGCCACGCCGCAATTGCGTCTTGCTGATACGGCCGGAGCGAACGAGGTTTCGACGTAGTCGGTGCCGCCTGATCAAGCCGAGCCAGAACTTCGTCGAGCTCCTCAACATCTGACGGAGCGTAAGTAATCAAGCGGTCTCGAATCGCCCGAGGCAGCGAGATGCTCACTACCCCATCTTCGGCTGCTCCGTTCCAGTACCGATCAAACATCGCTTGGTCGCCCTGAAGATAATCGTTCTGTTCTTCATCCCAACTTCGAAAGACCTTTATCTGTTCGATGTTGCGTAGCCAGCCACCGACCGACTCATTGTTGGATCCAGAGAACGAAAGAGAATCACCGTCCGCATCGGTCAATATGCCAATTTTGAAGTGAAGCATGCCTCCGAATCGGTCGGCATTCAGCGGCACGGAGAGCCGCATTTCCAGCGTACCCTCGGCCAGCATCCAAGCCAAGGCAGCCAGATGATCGCGCTCAATGAGGGAGCTGACCAGGTCGAGATCCCCAAGGGCAGCCGCGAGCTTTTCCGCAACAAAAGGTTCAATATCGTTATCGGCGAGAGTTGACAGAATGATCGCATCTTCGGGGGTGAGTTCTGGCGAGGTGAGGAGTCGCATGGAGCCCTTATTCCGAATAAATCCGGCAATGCCGCGGGCGGCCAGGGCTAGAACGGTGGAAGAAAAGTATCCGGAACCGCGATCATAGGTAATTGATTCGGTCAGGGAAGGGATATAGAAGTTACCCACGGGGTCATCACCGGGCCGATGGGTGTCGTACACCTTCTTAACTGAGAGGTTGCGTAGACCCATTCGCCTACCTCCTCGACTTCAGGGTCGAACTAGTGAGGTCAGCAAACACCACACTGCAGCGCCCGCGTGTGCCGAGGAGCAACGGAAAATTAGAGGCGAACAAACGTAGCCTCACCAATTGACTCGTACCGCTCAGGTGAAGCGGTGAGAAGAATGATTTGAGCGGCCTTCGACGCTTCAGCGAATACCGGCCCAAGTCGCTTCAAACGGTCAGGGTCGGTGAATCCTAAAACATCATCAAGAATCACTGGAGCTCCAGCGTCGCCATCCAGCCCAACTGGGTTGACAAGAATTGCGCATGCGAGCGCGGCGATTACTGACACCTGCTCCTTTGTTCCTGTCGAAAGCTGCTCGAACGGCACCGTCGTGCCCTCCGCTGTTCGAGCCACCACGGTGAAGTTAGCCGGATCGACCTCGAACGAGGCGGTTGCGCCGAACACAAACCTCCCCAAGCGGTTCACTTCGTCAGAGAATGGACGTGCGCGATTCACACGGGCTTCTTCGCGATGCCGACTAAACACTTCGAACAACAACTTCGCAGCTCGCGCCCTTCGCTCGAGGTCAGCGTGCTGTCGCGACAGTGTTGCTTCTTCGTCTTTGCACCTATTGAGCTCGGCTTGAAGGTCCAGCGCACCGATAGCGCGAAGTTCGCCCGTGATCTGCTCTCGTCGGCTGCGATCGCTTTCGAACTCTTCACCAATCCTGGTGAGACGGGCATCGATATTGAGCACCGCGGCGGTGACCGTCTCTGGATCGAGACTATTTCGTTCATCCAAAAGACCACTCAGAGCAATCTCTTGGTCCCGCAAATCTTCTAACGAGAGCTCAAGCTGTTCTGCCACCTGATCATCGGACACGAGTTCACGGGCGCTTCGTAGAGCTTCGGAAACACGGCTGAGTCCTTGTTCGGCTTGGCCAAGCTCTCCCTCACTCCGCGCGGCTTGAGTGCGGGCATCGTTGACCCGGCCTTCGGCTGCACTCAATTGTTTCTGCGCTGCAGAGAGATTCTTCTCACACATCGCAAGTTGGACCTCAGCGCCCTGAAGCGCTTGCTCGGCCGATTCGACATCAAGACTCTCATCACTACTCGACGAGCTAGCAACAAGGGCGAGGGCGTTGGCAAGCTTGGCCTTCAATTTTTCTGGCGTAAGGTCATTTAACGCCGACCGTTGCTGGCGTTCGGCGGCTTTGAGGTCGTAAGTCGCAGTCGTCACTCGCTCAAAACGCTCTTCAAAGTCGCGCTTTGGATCTTCGGAGTCGAGCCCTAACTTTTCGAAAGTTGCTCGCAGATGGGTCTGGGCGGCGATCAGCTCCTCGCTGGCATCCAAATCAGTTGGTGCAGATACTTCGATAAGAGCCGTGTTGTCGAGAAGGATCCTGAGCGAGCCATCGACACCCCACTCCTGCGACTCGCTCTCGGCAAGCGTCATGGATTGATCATCGACCTGAAGGGTGAGTGAAGCAAGTGCCTCGACTCGCACCGAGGGCTGACTGGCCTTACGGACGGCAACGGCACTGATGACTCGTGATACCGCATCATCAAGTGCCTTGCGCGCCTTGGGAGTTATCAGCGAATTTTCCTCAATAATTTGCGTCGCAGAAATTCGAAGTTTGGCAGCTTCGTCGAAGTCTCGAACCCGATTACCCAGCAATTCCACCGCGACATTGGCATCACGGCGCTCCACTTCTCGTTTGGCGACCTCCACGGCAGCTTTAGCATCGTCGTATAGCGACGAAAATGTCTCAACACGCTCGCGAAGCCCACTGACTTCGTCAGCAAGCAGCCCCACCTCGGTCGAGTCAATGGTGGCCTTCTCACGCAGAATGGCCGTGCGCCGCTCCTCGTCATCATGAGACGCAATGAGGCTCTTTCGATGCTCGGCATCGCGAGAACTTTTTTGGTACCTCTCGTTGGACAACTCGACAGTCCGACGAGCGTCCTCCAGTCTTCGTTCGATGTCACTGATGGCTTGCAGGGCAGCCGAAAAAGAGTCGCGCTCAACCTGCGCGTCTATCAGTCGAATCTCGGAATTAGCAATCCGTTCCGATACGGCGGTGAACTCGTCACCAAGTTGCTCCACGTCGACCAACCTTGCCTCAGCTCGCTGCAGAGCGCCTCGGGCCTCCTGAAGATTCTTCGTCAACGTCGACCAGTCGGAGCGGGGAGCACCGCGCGACGTGTAGTACCTTTCGAATTCCGCCTCAATCGCCTCTATGAGGGAATTGCCGGCGTCAGGTTCCGCCGACTCTGCGCTCGAAGCGAGGTCGAGCGCCTTCATCAAGGAAGATGACCCCACCACGCCGTGCTGCGACACCGCCGTACCCTGCACGAAACGCAGTGCGTCAAACAGCGGACGGTCAAGGTTCTGGTCCAACAACTCTCGCACTTTGTCGTGCGCGTCACGACCAGTAAGTTGCCTATGCGTTGGTTCAGTAATTGTCAGCAGTGTTTCGGCATTCTTGATCCAACGCTTGCGATACACGAAGCGGTAGTCACCCAGACTTAAATCTGCTTCAACTTCGGGGCCCACATCGCGATCAACGGGCTTGAGCCGAATAATTTCCTTCGACTTGGAATCATGAGCAGTCGAGAGCAGCGCCTCAAATCCTTCAGGAATCGAGGATTTTCCAATTTCGTTCGGTCCAACAATGACCGTCACCCCGTCGGCGGTGAAGGAAATGGTTCGTTCGACGACACCACGAAAATTTTTGATGGTGATGCTATGAATTCTCATGCCGTTACCTCAAGGAGTCGGTAAAGCGTTCGTAGGGCCAGGAGCGCATCGTCACCACCAG
>Ga0208618_1000927_pt1 | contig 12365 bp, 10 predicted proteins | sample CryBogCBE18Jul08_FD_184585 | JGI IMG/M metagenome (GOLD analysis project Ga0208618, IMG submission 184585) | Freshwater microbial communities from Crystal Bog, Wisconsin, USA - CBE18Jul08 (SPAdes) | ecosystem: Environmental > Aquatic > Freshwater > Lake | place: Crystal Bog, Wisconsin, USA...
AAGAAAGCATTCCTTGCTGGTCGTAGCAACGGCCGCATTGTTGGGAGCTTCTTTAGTAACTCCAGTCGCTACACAAGCAGCGATTCCATCTATCACCATCTGGGTCGACTCACCTCGCCTACCTGGTGCACAGTTGTATGCACAAGTCATGAAGGGCAAAGTTAACGTCAACGTTCAACTTCACGCCCAAGGTGACCTCGTTGCAAAGGTACAACTATTTAATACCGTCAAAAAAGGTTGGCCAGATGTAGTTTTCGGTCCTCCTAATGACGTTGCATTCTTGAAGAACCCATTGGTTAATGATGCGCTTCAACTCGATGCACTTCAATCTCCAGCAGTCTGGAAAGCATTTGGAAACGGTAACAACTGGTGCAAACTCGATGGCCATTACTACTGCGTGAAGAATGACTTGGCCCAGACAGTTCTTTGGTACAACAAATCATTGATGGCACAGTTCGGCTACAAGGTTCCAACAACCATGGCTGAATTTGTTGCTATCGGATTAGATGTTGCTAAGAATCACCCTGGATATTCACTTGGATCACTTGGTGATCAAGCTGGATACTCAAGCTTCTTGGAGCCATCACAGTGCCCATTGAACGTTGCAAAGAATGACACAGTTGTTGTCATCAACTCCAAGGATTCACATTGCACTCGTGTTGCTACAACACTCCAACCACTAATTGATGCCGGCGTACTTGATGTACGTAGCCCATTTGATGCTGGTTATATCAAGGATGTTGCACAAGCTGGTAAGTGGTTGATGAACATTGGTCCATCATGGTGGGGTCAATTCGTACTTCGCCCAGCTAGCTCATACAACATTCCTGCTGGCGTAGTCGCTACAGCTCCAATGCCTACATGGCCTGGAGAGACCAAGGCTTACTCAGGTGAGTACGGTGGAGGTATCTACACCGTTTCAACACACACCAAGTATCCAAAGGAAGCACTTGCCTTCGCAATGTTCATGGTTGGAGATGCCCGTAACCTCGTCTCGGTGAAGAACCCTGATGGAAGCCACGGAGCTCCTACCTATCCTGCATACGGTCCTGGAAATAAGCTCTGGGTACAAGCCGTTGCTAAGGATTCTTACTACGCACAGAGCATTGTTCCTGCACTCGATACGCAGGCTCAATTGATCTGGCCTGGCACAAAGCCAGTGCGTTATGACGCTAACGGTGCCTGGGGTGCATCCTTCGATACTGAGATTGCTCAGTCGAAGAATCTCCAGAAGGCTATCGATTCATACGCGACATATACATCCAATGCGGCAACTCAAGTTGGGTACGCCGTCGTAAGTAAGTAAGAAGTAAGTTCGACGAAGACCTCGCGGGAGCTAATACCTCCCGCGGGGCTTCTTAAAATTAGGAGTTAAAGTGAGCAAAGGCCACGTGCATAAGCCTAAAAATCTATTGATGATTGTGATGCTTTCGCCGTATCTCGCACTGCTATTTCTCTTTGGCGTATTGCCTTTGATCATGGCCGTCATCAATGTCCCCAGCAAATCACCTTCGAATCCCAATGGCGGCTGGCATGTATTTAAAATTGTTTTGCACGACTTCCGTTTAGTTCCTGCCATGTGGCACGTCCTTGGATTCATGGCACTTTTTGTTCCTTTGATGATCTTCTTTGTTGTTGCAATGTCACTCATGCTAGATACGGATACTGCACCGTGGAAGAAGTGGGTTCGCCTGGCTTACATCGTTCCAGCTTGTATTTCAGGATCAGTTGCTGTTCTTCTTTGGTATGTCTTGCTCGAACCAACTCTTAGCCCATTTAAAGGTGTTATGCACTTCTTTGGCATTACACAGGCAACTCAAATTTGGAAGACTTCAAACCTAACTTACATCTTGGTGTTCATGGCTTTCTTGTCATTGGCCGGACAATGGATCTTGATTCAATTTGGTTCATTGCAGTCTATCTCCGGAGAGATCTTGGAAGCTGCTCGCGTAGATGGATGCACCCAATTCCAGCTCGCCACTAAAATTAAACTTCCACTTATCCGTAAATATGTAATTTACATGGGTGTGCTGGTCTTTGCCGGTGGACTTCAGATTTTCGTTGAGCCTCAACTCCTTAACTCCAGTGTCTATCACGGCATTGCACAACAGTGGTCATTTGATCAGTTGAGTTACTCCCTTGCATTCGATAACGGAAACTTCGGCGAGGCCTCAGCACTCTCCTTGATGCTTCTTGTACCAAGTTTGATCGGTGCACTCCTCGTTATCTTTAAGACTGACATGTTTGAAGATGTGAACTTTAAGAGCCCAAAAAAATTGGCTAAGGAAGCTAAAAAGCGTGAGGCGGCAACAGCATGAGTATCGATTTTGAAAAGAAGGCTCCAGTAACTCCCGAAGTCCCACGCAAAAAGAAGCGTAAATTAAGCATTGGTCACTACGCCGTAAATGGTTGGCTCATTTTCTGGGCAATCTTTAGCGTCATTCCAATGCTCTGGTTGATACTGGCCCCTTCTAAGACCGATCGCCAAGTTTCGTATAAAAATCCGCTCTCCTTTGCCAGCTTCCACGGATATGTTCGAGCATGGAAGAATCTACAAGATTTCAATAGTGGAGTATTGGCACATTGGGTTATTAACTCAGTTACATACAACATTGCGATTGTGCTGATCGCAAGCGTCACAGCATCTCTAGCGGGCTTTGTTATTTCAGCTTCAAGAATTCGATTTAAGAAGGCTTTTCTAATTTCAACCTTAATCATGATGCTGGTTCCACCAGTTGCTCTTGTGATTCCGCTTTTTATCGAAATGAATAAGGTAAATCTGATTGATAACCCTCTATCGGTAATTCTGATCTCTTCGCTCTATCCATTCGGTGCCTTCTTGTCCTACATCTACTATTCGAACACAATTCCACCAGAGATTTACGAATCAGCTCGACTCGATGGTTGCACAGATTTCGGCTTGTACACAAAGATCGCTTTCCCACTCAGCCACCCACTGCTCGCACTTCTGGCCTTCTTTGCATTCGTCGGTAACTGGGGTAATTACTTCATGCCGTACATCATGCTTCCATCGCCAGAGCATTACACCTTGCCAGTTGGTCTAGGAGCGCTCTTCTTCTCAACTCCTGCTATCAATCCTGGAAATGGTGCGACTTCAGTACCAATTTTGAAGCCAGAAATTGCTCTCGCGGGAATCTTGGTTGCAGTTCCCGTGATGATCGTCTTCTTGATCTCTCAGAAGCGGTTGATCCGCGGAATGTTGGCCGGTTCTATCAAGGAATAAGCCGTGGCATCCTCAAAATCATCTTAGTGATGGGTACGTCTACGAAAGGTTAGTGATGGAGCGCTTGGTCTTCCCGTTTAATGAGGGCAATCGCAGTATGGGCGAACTCTTAGGAGGAAAAGGTGCAAACCTTTCGGAGATGATCTCACTTGGAATTCCGGTTCCAGATGGATTCACGATTACGACCGCTGCATGTCGCGATTTTCTGGAGCGCAAGAGTCTTTCAGAGCAACTTGAGGCGGATATTGAATTTGCAGTCGCAAAGCTAGAGAGTCGAACCGGACGAAGGTTCGGAGATATCAATAACCCGCTTCTTGTATCTGTCCGTTCGGGCGCTAAGTTTTCAATGCCAGGAATGATGGAGACAGTATTAAATGTCGGTATCTCTCCTGAAGTGGCCCGAGCTCTTGCGGAAAAATCCCGAGATGCCAAATTTGCTTGGGATTCATTCCGCAGATTTGTCGAGATGTATGGACGAATCGTTTGCGGAGTGCACGGGACGGTATTCGAAGAGGTTCGACAGAATTATCTGCAGTCTGTCGGAGTTGGATCTGCGCTTGACCTTACGGCTGAACAGATTGAGCCGCTCTCCTATCTCTTCATCGAAAAAGTAGAGTCACATACCGCTCGCGCATTCCCTATGGATGCAAAGTCTCAGTTGCTGAGAACCGTAGAGGCTGTCTTTAGCTCTTGGAATTCAGAGCGAGCGACCTTGTATCGTCGCCGCGAGAGAATTCCTGCCACGCTCGGTACCGCCGTAAATGTTCAAATGATGGTCTTCGGAAATATCGGTGAGGATTCCGGAACCGGTGTCTGCTTCACCCGCAACCCATCCACTGGCGAGAGCGGCGATTACGGCGATTACCTCGAATGCGCTCAAGGTGAAGATGTTGTCTCTGGTATTCGCAACACACTTACCCTGCAGGATTTAGCAAATATCCAACCCGAAGCGTATGCAGAGCTCAAAGCAATTATGGGCAAGCTTGAAAATCACTACCGGGATATGTGCGATATTGAATTTACGATTGAGTCAGGCAAGTTGTGGATCTTGCAAACTCGCGTTGGAAAACGCACCGCTGAAGCTGCCTTTCGTATCGCAAGTACCCTGGTGGACGAAGGTCTCATCTCCATTGATGAGGCGCTACTCCGAGTTACGGGCGAGCAACTCATGAATTTGATGTTCCCACAATTTGATCTCAGTGCTTCCAACGAACGCATTGCGACGGGAATCCCGGCATCTCCTGGTGCGGCGGTTGGTCATGTCGTCTTTGATTCGAAGAGTGCTGTTGATGAAGCGATGAAAGGCACGCGCGTTATTTTGGTGCGCAATGAAACTTCTCCAGAGGATTTACCGGGAATGGTTGCAGCACAAGGCATTCTGACCTCACGGGGTGGTAAAACTTCCCACGCCGCTGTTGTTGCCCGCGGTATGGGACGAGTGGCGATCTGTGGCGCAGAAGAGATCAAAGTTGATTCCGCCGCCGGAATCTTCACTGCAAACGGTCACACAGTGAAGGCGGGCGATCTCATCTCCATCGACGGTGCGAGTGGTGCTATTTACTTAGGAGAGATGCAGGTCGTGGAATCCACGGTAAGCCAGTATCTGCAGAATTCAGTATCACCACAGAAATTCACACCACTCATTCGTGCGATCGAGCGATTCTTGACGCGTGCAGATATCGTGCGAACCTTGGAAGTTCGGGCCAATGCCGATACTGCCGCTGACTGTCAATTAGCTCGAAATTTTGGTGCCGAAGGAGTTGGCCTAGTTCGAACCGAGCACATGTTCTTAGGTGAACGCCGCACACTCGTTGAATCCTTGATTCTTTCTGATTCAGAATCAGAGCGCGCTGAAATCCTGAAAGAGATGGAAGAGTTGCAGTATCAAGATTTCTTGGGAATTTACATGGCGATGGAGGGCCTACCTGTCACGGTCAGACTTCTTGATCCACCGCTTCATGAATTTCTTACAGATAAGACCGAACTCTCGCTATCTATCGCGCACAAAGAGTCGAATAACCAGCAGGTGAGCGATCACGAAAGGGCTCTTCTTGCAGCGGTAATACGTCTGCATGAAGCCAATCCGATGATGGGTCTTCGCGGTGTGCGTCTTGGAGTCCTTATCCCAGAACTATTCATCATGCAGGTCCGGGCGATTACCAGGGCCGCAGCCGATCTTCGACGTGCCGGTATTAAGGTGAAGCCAGAGATCATGATTCCGCTGGTTGCTAGCCAACGCGAACTTCTTTACTTCCGAGGAGTTCTTGAGGAAGAGATCAAATCCTTGATGGTGGACTTGGATACAACCATTGAGATTCCGATTGGATCGATGCTTGAAACTCCACGTGCTGCCATTACAGCTGCAAAACTTGCCGACTATTCAGACTTTTTCTCTTTCGGTACCAACGATCTCACACAATTGACCTGGGCTTTTAGTCGTGATGATGTCGAGCATAGCTTCCTTCCTCGCTATCTCGATCTAGAACTCTTGCCGTTTAGCCCATTCGAATCACTGGATCAAGATGGTGTCGGGCTCTTGCTACGCATCGCTTACGACGAGGTGAAGTCGGTAAAGCCATATACAAAACTCGGGGTATGTGGTGAGCACGGCGGGGATCCGGCGAGCATTCACTTCTTCCACCAACTTGGACTTGATTACGTCTCATGCTCGCCTTATCGAGTTCCTATTGCCAGACTAGAGGCGGGTCGAGCCGCAGTTCTTAATCGAAAATTGATGACGCACGATGAAGAGGCGACAGCATGAAGCATGATCAATTAACCACACTCAAGGGCGGCGCGGTAGTTTCATCGCTAGGTCTTGGAACTGCCCAACTAGGTGGCCTCTATTCATCGGTCTCTGATGAAGAGGGTCAGGCGCTTATTGATTCCGCAATCGAATCTGGGATCACCTACTTCGATACCGCGCCTCACTATGGCAAAGGCGTCTCAGAGAAACGTCTAGGTCGTTATCTCTCTGAATACCCGCGCAATAGTTGGGTCCTCTCCTCAAAGGTCGGACGACTATTGGTGCCCACAGATAAAGAGGAAGACACCTTCTTTCTGGACGCAGACAATTCAGTAGAACGTTTAAATGATTATTCAGAAGCTGGAATTCGTCGCTCCTTTGAAGAGAGCTTAGAGCGGATGAATCTGGAATCGATCGACATTGTCTACATCCACGATCCTGATGATTATCCGGATGAAGCCATCAACTTTGCATATCCCGCTCTCGCTAAATTGCGTGCAGAGGGACTAGTTAAATCGATCGGTATTGGGATGAACTACAACGAGATTCCTACCCGCATGATTAATGAGACTGATATCGATGTGGTTATGAATGCCGGTCGTTACAGCCTGCTCGATCAAAGCGCCTCCAATGAACTTTTTCCAGCAGCGCTGAAGAAAGGCGTCTCCATAGTCTCGGTGGGTGTTTTTAACTCGGGGGTATTAGCTAATCCATCTCCAGATTCGCACTACTTCTACGAGCCAGCTCCGGCGCACATTGTTGCGCGCGCCCTGGAATTTCAGAGTGAATTGGCAAAATTTGATGTCACCTTGCAACAGGCTGCTATTCAATTCCCTTTGCGGCATGAAGCGGTTAAGTGCGTCGTGGTTGGTTGCAGGAGCGCTGCCTCATTACACGAGAACATCGCCAACTTTGATCGCGAAGTTCCTGATGCCGCCTGGGATATCGTGGATTCGCTCATTGCTAAACATAGAAGGGAAGATTCCTAATGCCTCTCCACCCACAATGCGCCGCCTTCCTGGCTGAAGCAGCCAAGGCAAACCTTCCCGAGATTTCGATTCTGGGCGCACATGGAGCGAGAGCCACGGGTCATACCCCACGTGAATTTTCAGGCCCACTCCGCGATGATGTGAAGATTTCAACCCGCTACATAACTACTCCTACCGCAGATGTAGTGGCCAATATTTATCAGCCTCCTGGAGAAGGACCATTCAATGGAATGGCTTACTTTCATGGTGGAGGATGGGTCCTCAATTACATCAATAAGTACGATGCCCAGCTTCAAGAGCTAGCCCTGCTTACAAATTCTGTGATTGTCTCGATTAATTATCAGAAGGCACCTGAGCATAAGTTCCCCATCCCATTTGATGATTGCTACACCGCCTTCGTCTGGCTTCACGAAAATGCAGCTGAGTTCAATGTCGATCCCACAAAAATTGGTGTAGGGGGAGATAGCGCCGGAGGAAACTTGGCTTCCGGAGTCGCCCTCAAGATCAGAGATGTAAATATCCAACCACTTGCCTACCAAATGCTGATCTATCCATGTAACGGCGTTAACTTCGAGACTAACTCTTACAATGCAAATGCCACGGATTACGGACTTACTAAGAAGAATATGCAGTGGCTCTGGGAGCAATACCTCAATGGCTCGAGTGATTTCTCGAATGGTTATGCCGTGCCACTTAATGCAACCGATTTAACTGGCCTAGCGCCCGCCGTTCTCATTACAGCTGAATACGACGTTTTGCACGATGATGGGGAGTTGTATGCGCAGAAACTCGGCGCCGCCGGGGTTCCTGTTACTTACAAGGAATACCCAGGGATGATTCACGGCTTCTTTAATTATGGAAGTGTGATTGAAGAGGGAATCACCGCTAGAAAATTCTTGGCAGATGCAATCAATCAAATTTTGAAGGCTTAATGTGTCCACTCCTCTGAAAGGCATGACCTGGGATCATCCGCGCGGGAAAGATTCCGTGGTTAACTCCAATGCACTTTTGTTGGAGAAGATTGGAACCTCAGTTGAGTGGGATGCTCGCTCTCTACTCGCTTTCGGTGATCAACCCATCGTGGAGTTCTATAACGACTATGACCTCATGATTATTGATCATCCACACGTGCCCGATGCCGTTCACTCAGAGACAGTGATTGCTCTGGATAAATTACTGAGCGAAAAGGAACTCGATCTTCTGGCGAAAACAAGTGTGGGTCAATCCCATGCGAGTTACCAGTACCGTGGTCAGCAGTGGGCTCTGGCCATTGATACCGCCGCGCAAGTGTCGGCTTTTCGCCCCGACAAAGCAGATAGATCCCCAATATTCTGGGATGAGGTTTTTGAGTTGGCACGGAGCGGAACTCTGCTTTGGGCTCAAAAACCCGTAGATGCTTTCAGCACCTTTGCCACGCTAATGGCGCAACGCGAGGCGCCATTAGCGAGCAAAGTTAGTTACATAGATAAGAAGATAGCCGCTGAAGTCATAGAGCTGATGATCGAATTGTCAGCTCTCGTTCCCGACTTTTGTTTGACGAGTAATCCAATTCAGATTGCGGAAGTGCTGGCGAGTGAGGATAAATACGCCCACGGGATTTGCATGTATGGATACAGCAATTATTCAAAGAATGGATTTAGAGAACACCTCCTTTCCTACGATGATGTTCCTTCCTTCGACGGATCGGCCAAGGGTTCCCAACTTGGTGGTGCTGGTATCGCCGTTTCGAGCAGATCTTCTAACCCGGAATTGGCGGCGCAGATTGCGCTACTGCTCTCTTCACCCCATATTCAATCGACCTCCTATGTCGATGCCGGCGGGCAGCCCGGAAATCTCGCCGCGTGGAAGAGCGCAGCGGTAAATGCTTCGACACATAATTTCTTTGCAAACACCCTTCGGACGCTTGAGGGGGCCTGGGTTCGCCCTCGCCTCTTCGGTTGGCCCGAGGTGCAGTTCGCGACATCGCAAATAATTCATAAAATCTTGAGCGATAAGAAATACGCCCTATCGGATTTGGATGCAATCGAGGATACTTTTTCTATACACATTAAGGAATCCAGATGAGACAGGTGTGGGATGAATTCGTCATCGGATCCAAACGCACTGGCCCTGTGCGCTTCATCGGGGAAGAAGACATCCTGATCCACGCCAAGGAAACTGGCGATTTCTATCCACACCATATGGATGCAGAGTGGTGTGCCACCCAACCTTTTAAGAAGCGAATGGCTCACGGAACCCTCGTTCTTTCGGTCGCCGTGGGAACCCTTGCAGATGAAATCAATGAAGCCGCGATGAGCTATGGATATGACCGGGTTCGATTCATTGCACCTGTCTATATCGATGACTCGATTCAGGCTCATTCTGAGATCGTGGCTAAGCGCGAACATACAAAGAACCCTGAAAATTATGGCTTCATCGATGAGAACGTGGTCGTCACTAATCAAGATGGTGCGACGGTGATGGCTTTTACACACATCTATCTGGTGGATAAAAAATGAGCGATGTAAAACTCCACCCTGCTGTCAGATCGGCAATGATCTCTGACTCGCTAGATCTTCTAGGCATCCGCACCAATGTGATGATCCCCGATATAAAGCCACTTGATCGTTCGATGAAGATCATGGGTTATGCAGCCACCATCGAATTTGAACCTTCCAGTGATTTTGATCCGCAGGATCCATATGCTCCAGCAATCGAATTTCTGGACTCGCTTAAAAGCGGAGAGGTGGCGATTGTCGCCACCGGTCAGAGCACGCTCTCTGCATTCTGGGGTGAACTATTTTCTACCGCCGCCAAACTACGTGGGGCATCGGGCGTTGTTGTCGACGGTCCATTGCGTGATGTGAATGAGATTTTTAGCGTTGGTTTTAGCGCCTTCGGAATCGGTTCTCTTCCCTACGACTACAAGGGACGAATGAAGGTTTCTAGGGTTCGCTCGAATGTTATTTGTGGTGGCGTCAGCGTTGCACCTGGTGATTTTGTGATTGCGGATATCGATGGAGTGGTCGTTGTTCCTCACTTTGCAATCAGCGAAGTCTTTGCCGCCGCAAACGCTCGCGCCTTGGGTGAGAACCATGTTCTTGCCGATCTAAAAGCTGGAAGTACCGTACGTGAAGCATGGGATAAGCACCATCTGCTCTAGAAAAGGGGAGTAATTATGAGTAATCATGAGTTGATTGATTCGCATCAACACCTCTGGGTGATGAGTGAGCGCGCATACGATTGGATCGAACCCTCATACGGGGTCATCTATGACGACTTCACCCCGGAAAGATTGCAACCCGAGATCGGGCCATCTGGCGTCACAGGCAGTGTTCTCGTGCAGGCAGCAGATACATATGAAGATACCTTTTATATGTTGGATATCGCCCACAAATATGAGTTCGTCCGTGGCGTAGTCGGCTTTATCCCGTTGGATAGGACCGCGGAAGCTTCACGTGCCTTAGAAATTCTCTCTAAAGACCCTTATTTCAAAGGGGTTCGCAACCTCAGCCATAACTATGCGGATAAGAAATATGAATCCGATGATCACTGGATCCTACGCCCGAGCGTTCTAGAAACGTTAAAAGTGGTGGAAGCCAGTGGGTTGGCCTTTGATTATGTGGCGGTGAATGAAGCCCATCTTTCAAATGTGGCAACGCTTGCCGAGAAGTTTCCTCAGCTGAAGATTGTTATCGATCACTTCGCCAAGCCAAATATCGCCGGCAAGCTGATGGAGCCATGGGCTGGTCAGATGGCCGAACTCGGCAAATATCCAAATGTCTATGGAAAGTTCTCTGGCTTAAATACCGCCTCCGCGCCTGATTGGTCTGTGGCTGACTGGCAACCATATGTGGATCACATGGTGAACGTTTTTGGCTCCCACCGCATTTTGCTCGGAGGAGACTGGCCCGTTATTACCTTGATGAATAACTATGTGGATGTATGGAAAGCACAGGTCGCCGCATTGGAGAAATACAGCGAGAGCGATCAAGAGTGGATCAAGAGCAAGACCGCCATTGAAGTCTACGGATTGAAGGGATAAACCATGACACGTTATGCATCAGTGATCGGTATGAAGCCAGAACATCGCGAAGAGTACGAACGCCTACATTCAGATGTCTGGCCTGAAGTGCTTGCACAGATTTATCAGAGCAATATTCGAAACTACTCAATCTTCCGTTACGGCGAAATCCTCTTCTCCTACTTTGAGTATGTAGGAAGTGATTTCGAGGGTGATATGGCTCAGATGGCAGAAGATCCAACAACTCAACGTTGGTGGGATCTTTGCAAACCACTTCAAACGCCAGTTCCAGATCGTAAAGAGGGCGAATGGTGGTCAGATATTCCAGAAATTTTCCACGTCGACTAAAGAGTCAAAGAACGAAACCAACTAATAAGGAGTACATACGATGACCCGCCAGCCAAGACCTGAACTACCACTCGATGGAATTCTGGTCCTCGACTTCTCGCAATTTCTGGCTGGTCCTGTAGCTGCCATGCGTCTAGCTGATCTGGGTGCTCGCGTTATCAAGATCGAGCGACCAGGCACTGGCGATATTGGTCGAACTTTGGCTTTCGCTGGTCTTGAGAGCGACGGTGACACTCTCTCCTTCCATATTATGAATAGAAATAAGGAGAGTTTCGCTGCTGATCTAAAGAGTGAAGACGATAAGTCCGAGGTCTGGGAGTTGATAAAGAAGGCTGATGTGATCATCCAGAATTTCCGCCCTGGTGTTATCGAGCGCTTGGGCTTTGGCTATGAGGATGTAAAGAAGGTGAATCCCGGAATCATCTACGCAAGTGCATCTGGGTATGGCTCTACGGGTCCCTGGAAGGATCGGCCCGGCCAAGATCTGCTCGCCCAATCCATCTCTGGATTCCCTTGGCTCAATGGCTCCAAGGATATGCCTCCAATACCTGTGGGAATCGCGATCGCCGATATCTTCACCTCCGCGCATATTGCTCAAGGTGTTACGGCGCTGCTCTTGCGTCGTGAACGAACAGGCGTTGGTGGTCTAGTCGAATCTAGCTTGATCGAATCCATGCTGGACCTGCAATTTGAATTGCTTAGTGCCCATCTCTTCGACGAGAGCATCACCGTAAAGCGTGGAGCCAAGAATTCCGCGCATGCCTTCCTTCCTGCCCCGTATGGTCTATACGCCACTAGCGATGGATATATTGCGATCGCGATGAATCCAATTCCAAAGATCGGCGAACTTCTAGGAATAGATTTCAGCACGTATGCAGATCCGGAAACATGGTGGTCGCATCAAGAAGAGATTATGCGAATCTTGACTGAAAAGCTTGCTGCAGGTTCAACCGAGCATTGGCTTGCAATTTTAGATAGCGCCGACGTTTGGTGTGCACCGGTGCTGACTCTTACCGAACTGGTCGAACATGATGG
>Ga0208618_1000928_pt1 | contig 12357 bp, 10 predicted proteins | sample CryBogCBE18Jul08_FD_184585 | JGI IMG/M metagenome (GOLD analysis project Ga0208618, IMG submission 184585) | Freshwater microbial communities from Crystal Bog, Wisconsin, USA - CBE18Jul08 (SPAdes) | ecosystem: Environmental > Aquatic > Freshwater > Lake | place: Crystal Bog, Wisconsin, USA...
CCGCCATTGAAGAGCTACAAGCCGAGCGTGACAATGTCATTTGGATTAGTAAGATGGCAGCGCAAGCAGACGTCGTTGCCCTCCTTTCTGGCGCTGATCTCTTTGTATGCCCTTCGATCTACGAGCCGCTCGGGATAGTGAACCTTGAGGCGATGGCTTGTGAGACGGCGGTTCTTGCTAGTGATGTTGGTGGGATCCCTGAGGTGGTCGCTAACGGTCAAACTGGCGAACTCATCCATTATTCGGGCGATGCCGCAGAGTTTGAAACTGCATTCACCAATCGAATTAATGCCCTGATGGGCGACCCCGACCTCCTACAAAAGTATGGAGCGGCTGGTCGAGTCCGTGCCATCGAGCAATTTAGTTGGGACTCCATCGCGCAAGAGACGGTTGCGCTCTACAAGAGCCTTATAAAGTAACGCGATAGGTCGCAAGGGTTGAGTCGGTCGCATATGCGATTCGAACTCCAGCAGCCTTAGACGTTGCCAGTCCATTCACGATCTCTTCCGTCAGGATTTCTCCAGGGGCAACCACGGCAACCCCAGGCGGGTATGGCGCGATTAAATCGGCGCTGATTCGTCCAACTGCGCTTGCAGCTGGAACCATCTCGGTATTGGCGAAGTAGGCGGTGCGCATAGAAGTTCCTTCGACGGGAACAACTGACCAACTGAGCGCAGTAGCCGAGGGACGAGGAGCAGATTGCAACTTCTCGAGAATCGGGATCAGACGATCTCCGAGGAGATCGAAGTCGCTCGCATCATCGGCGAGGGTCGCTAAGAAGACCATGGTATCGAAATCCGCCATCTCAACGCGGATACCAAATTTCAAGAGTTCGTTCTCGATTGTGACGCCACTTGTTCCCAATTGGTTAGCCCGGAGCACAATCTTGGTCGGATCAAAGCGACCTGCAGGAAAGTCACTGGCGTAGAGAAAGATCGGAAGGTCGAAGTGCGATTGCACGCGAGCCTTAAATGCGTTGACATTGGCGAGGAGGTCGGCGAGTAGATGTCCTCCTCGTTGCGCCAAGAGGGCTCGCACCCCATCAATTGAGGCGAGTGGAGCTCCGGCAGGAGATGTCGTGTGCGTGGTTTCAAAACTCTGCTCGATCCGCGCCAGATTGAGGTACTTCCCCTGCGCCAAGAGCAGCGCCGAAGCGCTATAGCCCGGCAGCGCCTTATGGATACTAGTTATTAGCGCATCCGCACCGAGTTGGAGGCAGTGCTTAGGTAGGTCACGATTAAATCCAAAGTGCCCACCCCAAGCAGCATCGATGATGACGGGAACCGATTTTGCATGTGCCGCCTTAATCAAAGGTTCCAGATCTGAGAGAGTGCCCAGATATCCGGGTTCTGTCAGAAGTACCGCGATCGGATCTTGCGCCAAGGCGCGTTCTAGCTCTGCAAGACCAATTCCCATGGGAAAGCCAGTTGCGCTATCGATATCCGGTGCCATCCAGATCGGCTGCAGGTCCGCGAGCACGAGCGCGCTTAAAACAGAGCGGTGGGCGGTCCGAGAAACTGCGATCTTCTGACCAGGTTGCCCTAGCGCCAAGATAATCGCCTGATTGGCGTGAGTTGAGCCACCTGTTGAGAAACGCGCAAACTGCGCGCCCCAAAGATCAGCGGCCATCTTCTCGGCCCGCTTCAAGGTTCCGTGAGTTAGCTTGATCTCATCGAGACCGCCATAAAGAGGTGTATCGCCATCGACGACGGCGCCGAGACCGGAATCCAACTTCTCGCTCTTCTGCTTATGCCCAGGAATCGTGAAGGGTAGTCCCGAATTTTCAAAGTAAGAAAGGTAGGCATCAAGGAGAGGTGCTTGGTGACGGAGCGGTTGATGCGAAAGTGCATCTGATGGTGTTCTCTTTGAGTTCACCATCACAGCCTAATCCCCAGTGCCCGTCGCTCGAAATCTGGTCGTACACTTTTCCCATGACAACACTTACCAACCTTGAACAAGTACGCCGCGTGGTCACGGCAATTCCGGGACCTAACTCCAACGCTCTCATCCAGCGTCGCGCAGAAGCTGTTTCAGGTGGACTAGGGCTTACCTTCCCAGTAGCGATCGAACGCGCCAGCGATGCAATCTTGCTCGATGTCGATGGCAATCAGATCATTGATATGGGTTCTGGTATCGGTGTTACCAACGTTGGCAATAGCGCATCTCGCGTCGTTGCAAATGTGATTGACCAGGTTCAGGCTTTTACCCATACATGCTTCACTGTCGCGCCATACCTCAACTACATTGAAGTCTGCGAAGCTCTCAATCGCTTGGTACCAGGCACGCACAAGAAGAAGTCTTTACTTGTTAACTCTGGCGCAGAAGCAGTTGAAAACGCAGTCAAGATTGCGCGCCATTACACAAAGCGCCAAGCGATTGTTGTCTTTGAACATGCCTACCACGGCCGCACCAACCTCACGATGGCGCTCAATGCAAAGAACATGCCTTATAAAGAAGGTTTTGGTCCTTTCGCTCCCGAGATTTATCGCGTCCCTATGCCTTACAGCTACCGCTGGATTGGTCCACAAGAGACAATCACAGAAGATGCCATGGAGATGATCACCCACAAGATTGAGAAAGAGATCGGCGCGCATAATGTTGCCGCGATTTTGATCGAACCAATTCAGGGTGAAGGTGGATTTATCGTCCCACCAAAGGGCTTCTTACCTGCACTTGCACAATACTCCCGCGAACACGGCATTATTTTTATTGCCGATGAGGTGCAGAGCGGTTTCGCTCGCACTGGACATATGTTCGCCGTTGAAGAAGAAGGCGTTGTCCCAGATATGTTAGTCACCGCAAAGGGAATCGGCGGTGGACTTCCACTTGCTGGTGTTACTGGTCGCGCGGAGATCATGGACTCTGTTCATGTCGCAGGCCTCGGTGGAACATTTGGAGGCAACCCAGTTGCTTGCGCCGCCGCACTTGGCGCAATCGCTACCATCGAAGAAGATGGTCTCGTAGAGCGCGCCAACCACATTGGCAAACTCTTGGGCGATGGTTTGCGTGCGCTCGCCGCAAAGTATCCAGTAATTGGAGAAGTAAGAGGTCGCGGTGCCATGCAGGCAGTCGAATTGATCGTCCCCGGATCAATCGAACCTAATAGCGCAGCAGTGACCAAGGTTCTTAAGTACTGCACCGCCAACGGTGTATTTATTCTCTCGGCGGGCACATATGGCAATGTGATCCGCTTCCTCCCACCACTTGTCATCAGTGATGAACTGTTGACCGATGCGTTAAGTGTTCTTGATGAAGCTTTCGCAACTATTTAAGTCCAAGCATTCCTTCGATCCACGCACACAACCCACTCATGAAGGAGACCCTATGTCCAGCACTACCCCCACAGAACCGCAACTCAGCACACTCATCGATAACGTCATTGCAAATACTCAAAGCGCTCAAGAGGTAGCAACTGAAGCACCAGTAGTTGTTGCAGAGAAAGTTGCTAAGAAGAGGGCCGCTGTTAAGAAGGCTGCTACAAAGAAGGCAGTAGCCAAGAAAGCTGCTGTTAAAAAGGTTGCCAAGAAGACCGCGAAGAAGGCTGCGGCTAAAAAGGCAGTAGCAAAGAAGACCGTAAAGAAGGCAGCGAAGAAGGTTGCTAAGAAGGCCGCCAAGAAGGCTGTTGCTAAGAAGGTAGCGAAGAAGGCCACCGCCAAGAAGGCAACTGCTAAGAAGGCCGTAAAGAAGACAGCCAAGAAGGTCGCCGCAAAGAAGGCCGTCGCCAAGAAGAAGGTTGCCAAGAAGGTAGCTAAGAAAGTTGTAAAGAAGGCCGTAAAGAAGACAGCCAAGAAGGTCGCTAAGAAGAAGTAATTCCCCGTAAAGAATTGCCGGCGGCCGCCCTCGAGTTTGGGGGCGGCCGCTTTATTCTCCCGAAAATCACCCCAAATCACCCCAAATCACCCCAAATCACCCAGAAGAGCAAGATAATTCAAAAATCTTTGCTCCTGAGGGCAACATTTGGGCTAGATCCGTGTCTTTACTTATAGAAGGTACTTTTCTTCACGAAGTCAGGACGCTGGCATCGGGAGTACCCTCGAGATTGATAAGACGGAGTAATAAAAATGGCATTTCGCAAGCAAGCGAAGATCACGGAAGCGGCGCCTTCACAAGCCGTATCCGACTGGTCAATTGCCGACCTCTCCGCCCTCTACGCTGAACAACGCTCCTCTTTGACCGCTCAGGCCCGCCGGATCCTCCGTTCCGATGCCGATGCCTCCGAGATCGTCCAGGAAGCCTTCCTCAAGTTCATCATGGCCGCTCCAGAGTTAGATAGCCGCGAGCGCGCCTTGGCTTACCTTCGCACCACGGTCAACAACCTTTGCCTCAATCAGATCCGCGCAACTGGCTCTCGCCCTAACCTGGTAGCAATCGACTCCGATGCCACCCAAGAGCGCCTTGATGAGCTCGCTGTTGACGCCCACATCCCTTTTGATAACACCCTTGCCGCCGCTGAAGATGCTTCGATCATCCGCGAGGCTCTCTCTCGTCTCTCCGCCGACCAGCGCACCGCGCTTGTTATGTGGGAGATGGAGGGTCGCTCTACTGAAGAGATTGCTGCCGCCATCGGTACTACTCCAGCCAACGTTCGTCACGTGGTTGCTCGCTCTCGCGCCTCCTTCGTCCGTGTCTTGGCCGAGTGGGTTATCGACGAGCAGACTGGTGCTACGGCGCTCGATGCTTTGTCTTCCTCTTACAAGAAGGCCGCGGAGCTGGCTAAGAAATCATCAAAGGTTGCTCTCTCGCTGGTCCTTCTCATCGCTGCCTTCCTCGGCTTCAATACCTTTAACCACAAGGTAACTCCTTTGACCAGCCCATCACTTTCAAGCGCTGCTATCTCTGCTCCAGCTCCAGTAACTGAGCCAAGCACCTCTGCAGCCTCCGCGACTCCAGCCCCTTCGGCCTCTGAGTCGGCCACGGCTTCCGCGCTCTCGAAGCTCGATACTTTGACCCCAACTGTGGATGCCAAGATCGCTGGCCTTACTTATAGCGGCCTTGGACAAGATGGTGTGCCAACCGGCTTCACCGCCACCGACCTCACCGGCGATACCGGTGCAATTATCATTGGCAAGCCCGTCCCTGTGATCACCGAAAATGGAATCACACTGACTGCGCCTGTCATGTCCTACGATCCAAAGGCAGTCAATGTCCTTCTTAATCAGGTCATTACCGTCGATGGCTCTGGGACCACATATACACCTACCGCTTCGGTTTCCATGAATGGTGGCTGGGTCCTGCTCAATACTTCGGCAGTCAGCACAGACATCACACGCCTACCAGACGGTAACTATCTCGTTTCTAGCACGCTCGTCACAGTTTCCCCAGTAGACGCAGGTACACTTCTGCCTGTGACACAGGGAGTCGATGTCACTTCGATCCCTACTTCTATCTCTGTGCGTTTAGTGCTTAATCCCGGTAAGACCCAAATTCTTGCCGAGGCGATCAAGGTCGCCGCGAATGGGGTCACAAAATGACCTACATCGCACAACAAGTTTCCCGCGCAATCCGGATATTGCGAGGGAATAGAGATGAGTCAGCACGTGCGTCTCATCTCGTGGTCGAAAAAGACCTTCTCATGACCTATGAGACGGACTTCCTAGGCCAAGCCGAGACGGAGAAATACTCCCAATCGACTTTTTCTGAAAGGAAAATAATGTCTACAAAGACAGCTTTTAAGCGCGTTGCGCTTGTTGCAGCTGCTGCGTTGGCGATCGGCGGAATCTCCGCTGTATCTGCTTACGCGGGATCTTCAACTTACACAAACACAGTGACAAGTGGAACTTCCACAATCACTGGTACTGGTACCGCAACCGGATCTATCACCGTTGTGGCAGGAAACGCGGTTAATTTCAACATCGCGAATACCGTAACCACTCCAACAGCAACAGAGACCGAAATCCTCACACCTGTTCTTACCGGCACACATGCTGGTTCATTCAGGACTGTTGCGAACCTCGCACCTTCCGCTGGAACACTAGCCAACGAAACATATTCGGCTGTTGCTAGCACCGGTGTTGCAACCCTTACAACAACCGCTTCAACTGGAACAACAACGGGTGTCGTAAACTACACATTTACACCAGATGTACCAGGAACTTATGTTCTTACCTTCACTGGAACTGGTACTGCTGCTACATACACAGGTGCTCCAGCTCTAACAATCACCGCAACTGCATCTACGACGCAGTTGATCAACGGATCGAATGCAAGTTCATCTGTTTCAGCCGTAACGGGCAACTACGTCTCAGAAAACTTCTTCGCTGGTACCAATGACAATGTGTACACCATCACCTCAACAGGTGTTGGATCAGTTAACTATCCTGCTGCAGGAACTGCTAACGGTGGACAAACATCTACTCTGACAGCAACTGGCACATCGGAAGTCTGGAACAGTGGAAGTTCAGCAGTTGCACTTGGAACAGGCTTAAATTTCGGCGGTTCTGAATACGTGGCTGCTTCTGTTTTCTCAGCAGTAGCTGGTACTCAGGTAGTGACCATCAAGGGTAACTCCTCTGCTGCAATCACCCTGACAATCACATGGGGCGCTGCTCCATCATTCTCAGCTGCATACTCAACTGCAATCAACAACAACGTCGCAGATGCTGCAGCAAACGCTGCAACTTCAGATGACACCCTGAGCGTTGCTAAGACTGCAATCGCTGGTGATATCGCGGTTGTTATCAAGAACGGTTCAAACACTGCTTACAACGGTACAACCGTTTCAGCATCTGTTTCTGGTGCTGGTCTCGTTGCATTCGGTGCAACCACTTCTGGTGCAACAGTTGGAACAGCAAAGGTTGCTAGCTCAACCCTTACTGCTGCTAACACAACCTTCATCTACGTCAGTGGTGATGGAACAGCTGGAACCGGAACAATCACAATCTCTGTAACAGATGGTTCAACAACAACCGTTCTTGCTACAAAGACTGTTACCTTCACCGGTTCAGTTGCTGCCCTCAAGGCACAGCAGAACTTGTTCGTCCTTAAGGCTGGCGGAACCACATATGCTGGTACCGTTTCAATCAACGATGCTGCTTCAACAACAGTTGCTCTTAAGACTCCGTTGACCGTCTTTGCATCTGATGCAAATGGCAACAAGTCAAATGCTTCTGCAAACGTCAAGCTCGTCTCATCTGACTCAACAGTCGTTACAGTCGGTGCTTGCACAGCTGCAACAGGTACTTCTGCAGTCATTGGTGAATACAACTGTATCGTCAACGGAACAGCTCTTGCTGCTTCAGGTAAGACAGCAACAGTTACAGCTGAGGCTTCAACAGATGGTGGAACAACATTCACGATCCTTGCAACCCCAGTTACATTCACCATCGGTGGATCTATCGCAGCCGTTTCAATCGCAACTGATGCAGCAACTTATGTCGCTGGTTCACCATTGAAGATTGTTGCAACTGCTAAGGATTCAGCTGGAAACCTTGCTTACGACCAAGATGCAGCTCTCTTCACTTCAAGTGGATTGACAGCTTCAACAGTTCTCGGTGGAGCAACACTTCCATCTAACGTTGCAACAACTGTTATCAACGGTGTTCACACCTACTCAGGTTTCTATGCTCCAGTAACATCTGGTTCCGGAACCTTGGCAATCACCGGTACTGATTCAACATCAGCTGGTAACGCTGTTTCAGCAACTGCTGCACTCTCTGATCCTTCATCAGATGCATCAAACGCTGCAACAGATGCTGCTAATGAGGCTACCGATGCTGCTAACGCTGCAACAGATGCTGCTAACGCAGCAGCTGATTCAGCTGATGCTGCAACACAGGCTGCTCAGGATGCTTCTGACCAAGCTGCTGCTGCTCTTGCAGCTGTAACAGCTTTGTCACAGCAGGTCACTGACCTCTCTGCAAAGATCGCTGCTCTTGGTGCATCACTTGCCAAGATCACAGCAACACTTGCAAAGGTTGCTTCAAAGGTAAAGGCATAACTGCCTCTGCTCTAAACCCAGTCTTAACTGACTGAGCCGAAACCCGGTTCTCCTTAGGGGGAGCCGGGTTTCTGGTTTTCATAGACCGAATACCTTCCCAAATCATGATCTCTTACCGGTGCTGAGTGGGTGCACTCGGAATTCGCCGCCTTTTAAGGTTGAAATCGGCTCACTCTCAGGAAACTCCCCAAGAACTTGGGTTAGATTCAGACATGGCAAAAAAGCGACCTAGCAAAGATTTGGGGGTCGGCCACCGCATAAATGCCGACTGGGCGTCTATCTTCCTGGGAGTCGGACTGGGTCTGACCCTGGCTCTCGAAATCGACACAATGTCGAGCGGGGATTGGGCGGGTGTCTACCCCACCATCACATCAATCTCTCGCTTAGCGGCGCTGGTTGGCTCTTACTTTGCCCTCGTTGGTCTCGTATTCGTTGCGCGTATCCCGTGGATTGAAAAATCTGTCGGACATGACAAATTGGTTAAGTGGCACCGCAAGTTGGGCCCATGGTCCCTATATTTGATTTTCTTCCATGTGCTTCTCGTAGGTCTGGGTTATGCGGGTGGAGATCGCGTTTCAACCGCCTCTGAGCTATGGCGCATGACGCTCAAGTATCCATGGATGATTCCCGCTGATTTTGCCTTTGTATTGATGATGGTCGCAGGCGTCACCTCATATAAGAAGGCCCGCGCCAAGATGAGCTACGAAACTTGGTGGACGATCCACCTCTATACCTATCTTGCAGTCGCTTTGGGATTTATGCATCAAGTGTTAACCGGTCCGATGTTCACCGGACACCCACTAAACAAAATCTTTTGGGAGGGTTTGTATATCGCGACAGCGGCTGTAATCCTGCTGTGGCGGTTTGTAATACCTCTAGTGCGCTCACTGCGTCACAATTTGCGAGTAGATCAAGTCGTGGTTGAGGGGCCCGGCGTGGTTTCGATTGTGATGCGGGGGCGCCATCTAGATCGCCTCAATGCACAGGGCGGACAATTCTTTAGTTGGCGCTTTATCGCCGCGGGCCAATGGTGGATTTCGCACCCTTATTCTTTGTCAGCGGCCCCAAGTGAGCATTTCATGCGGGTTACAGTCAAAAATCTTGGTGATGCCTCGGGCGCGGTATTAGACCTTAAGCCCGGCACTCGCGTCTTCTTCGAGGGTCCATATGGAACTTTCGTTGCATCACGCGCTTCACGCGGACATATTGTGTTGGTGGGTGGTGGTGTAGGAATCACTCCACTGCGTGCTCTGCTTGAAGAGTTCGATGCCACTAAAGAGATTGATGTGCTCTATCGCGTAGGTAGCGAAAAAGAGTTGGTATTTCGTAAAGAGCTTGATGCAATCGCCGAATGGCGCGGAGCTCGCGTGCATTACCTGATCGGCAATCGTAAAGAGCATCCAATGGATGCGCGATATATTCGCAAACTAGTGCCAGCTTTCAGTGATTCTGATGTTTATATCTGCGGGCCAACGGGTTTGGTCGAAACAGTTCGAAAAGCAGCGCTCGACGTGGGTATCCCGCGCGATCGTTTCCATAACGAAGAATTTGAATTCCACTCGGTTGAATAAGGGAGATACCAATGAACACTAAACGCTTCTTCTTGATCGCAGGAGGCACCGTCACGGGTCTCGGCGCGGTTCTCTCTATTACACCGCCTCAATTTGGTTCGGCCAGCGGTCTTGCACTTGGCACCACAGCTTTGGGTGGTGGGACGTCAACCACTACAACAGGGGGTACTGCCAGCACGCCTGCAGCAACAACTCCAACGACCACTACAACTACTGCCGCAACGCCCAAGGCGACGCCCAAGGCGACAAAGAAAGCGACGAAGAGCGGAACGACAACAACTACTCCTTCAACGCCAGCAGCCACCACACCCACTCCTGCCAGCACCCCTAAGGCGGCTGGTGTCAGTGGCACATTTACCGGGGCGTCCGCGAATACCATCTACGGGCCCGTTCAAGTTCAGATCACTCTTTCAAATGGCAAGATCACAAATGCCACTGCCCTTACCTACCCAACGGGCTCCTTCCGGGATCAGCAGATCAATTCGCAGGCGATTCCACTTTTGGTGCAAGAGACGCTTGCTGCTCAATCCTCAAATATTCAAGGTGTGGGTGGAGCCTCCTATACCTCCCAAGGCTGGTACAACTCTCTGGTATCTGCCCTCGCAAAGGCAGGTTTATAACCTTAAGTAACCTAAAGGTTCTTTAAAGTTACCTTAAGTAACTTTTCTGCTACTCTTTCCAACGGAAGGGGAAAAAAAGATGGCTATACCTGTGAAGTTGTCGGACCAGTTGGTTGAAGATGCGAAAAGAATCGCTGCAGCGGAGCATCGGTCCGTCCCAAAACAGATCGAGTATTACTATCAAATTGCCCGTGCGGCTGAGCAAAATCCGGAACTTTCATTCGCACTTGTTCGGGAGTTGTTGAAATCTAAGGCCGAGGCCCCGAGTGGTGAGTATAAATTTGATTAGTGCACGTCCTTACCTCTCCAACATTCGAAAGACATGTAAAGAAACTCCATGCGCCGGAGAAGAGAGCCCTAGATCAGGCCGTCAGAGAGGTAGCACGGGATCCATCAATCGGAGAAGCTAAGAAAGGCGATTTGGAAGGTATTTATGTTTACAAATATCGAAACGGATCGCAACTTTGGTTACTTGCCTACTCGGTTGAATCAGAAGACCAGATAACTCTTCGATTAGCTGGACCACACGAAAATTTCTACAAGAGTTTAAAAAGGAACAAGGGAGTTTAAATGTCGGAACGAATCAGGACTACCGCTGAGATTGATGTCTGGGGCACCATCCTCTTCATCGATGTGGCCTCAAGCAAGGTTGGAATCGACGAACTCAACGCAGGGCTCGCCGAAGTAACCGAGTACGTGAAGGTCATTGACCGCGAATTTTCGACGTACAAGCCCGACTCACAAGTCTCACAGATCCGTCGTGGTGAGTTAAAGATCGAAAACGCTTCAGCGCAGATGCAAGAAGTCTGGCAGCTCTGTCTCCGCGCACGTGAATTGACTGAAGGTTCCTTCGATCCATGGTGCGTTAAGGGCGGTTATGACCCATCGGGGTATGTAAAGGGTTGGGCGGCGGACGGCTGTATTCGCATATTGAAGGGCCACGGCGCCGAGAATATTCAGATCAACGCTGCCGGCGACTTGGCTTTGGCTGGCGGGTTTGAGGATGGCAAGCCTTGGTCGATCGGCGTGCGAAGCCCAGAGAACAAATTTGAAGTTTTAAAGGTCTTTGAGATTTTCGACGGGGCTATTGCGACCTCTGGCACCTACGAAATTGGGGCCCATATCAAGGATCCGCACACTGGCTTGATCGCTATAGGAGCGCGTAGCGCCACCGTGATCGGTCCTGACGGAGGTCTGGCAGATGCCCTAGCCACTTCATTGGTTGTAACTGGCCGAGAGGGCGCGGCCATCTTCATGAAGCCAGAATTCGCGGATTACAAGGTTTGGGTTATCGATCGGAACGAGGATACCGCCTGGACTATCGGAGAACTTCCCGCATAACTCTCAGCACATTAACAGGTAATTGAGCACAACATCACGGATTCGTTACCTAATCTGCACTTATGAATAAATCCCGACTTCGTATTCTCACAATAAACCTAGTTATCCTGGTCGCAATTGCGGCTGTTGGATACTGGGGCTACTCATCGCTACATCCCAAGGCGGCGAAGGTCGCTCTCTCGACCGTGACCGTGAGCCGAGGGGATGTCTCCTCAACGGTCTCCTCTTCAGGCACCGTTGTGAGCCCAAGCGACATTGCGCTCGCTCCTTCTACATCTGGCACGCTCGCAAAGTTGAACGTAAAAGTAGGGGATTCCGTACACGCTGGCGAGCTGCTCGCTCAGATGGATACCACGAGCCTCAAGAGCGCGGTTGCGCAGGCCGAAGGTAGTTTGGTCCAGGCACAAGCGAATCTCACCAACGTCCAAACAACTGCGGATACAACCGCAGCTACCACGGCGTTGCAATTGCAGAATGATCAGGCCGCTGTGACGAACGCCGAGAACAACCTCGCCTACCAACAGACTTTGATTGCCGCTTCGACAGCTACTGATAACGAGAACGTTGCTACTGCGCTCACGAAACTAAATAACGATAAGACCACCACATCTCAAAATGTCGCGGTTTATCAAGCGAGTGTCGATGCCGCAAAGAACACGCTTACAAATGCGCAACTCACCTATAACGATTATGAAGGACTCTATGCGCCAAATGGAATTACTCCGGCGTTCTGTGCTTCGATAACAACAATCAATTCGAACTGCACCACCTTGACCCAAGACAACAACGCCATCATTAGCGCTCAAGCCTCGTACAACAATGCGCTGATAACACAGCAGCAGAACCTGGCCAAGGATGCGCAGACGATTGCAAGTGATCAACAGAGTTA
>Ga0208618_1000933_pt1 | contig 12323 bp, 12 predicted proteins | sample CryBogCBE18Jul08_FD_184585 | JGI IMG/M metagenome (GOLD analysis project Ga0208618, IMG submission 184585) | Freshwater microbial communities from Crystal Bog, Wisconsin, USA - CBE18Jul08 (SPAdes) | ecosystem: Environmental > Aquatic > Freshwater > Lake | place: Crystal Bog, Wisconsin, USA...
GGGGTGTTGACACGGCGGCTCGTATCATTGGGCAGCGTTTGTCAGAGTTATGGTCTCAGTCCGTACTCATTGACAACCGAGCCGGTGCCAATAGCGTCATTGGTACTGACTTTGTGGCCAAGTCAACACCCGATGGACACACCCTATTGGTAGTGTTTGGACCGCCTTTCAACACAGTGCAACTGTTTTCGAAAAACGTGCCTTACCAAGCACTCACCGATTTCACTCCCGTCTCGATCGTGGCCACAGTTCCTATGGTGGTCGTGGTTCCACCCAATTTAGGTGTGAATACGGCCAGTGACTTAATTGAGTATGCCAAGCAGCACTCAGGTCAAGTCTCCTTTGGAACATCTGGGGCTGGGAGCTCTCAACAACTGGGCGGAATATTGCTGGGCATAGCTGGAGGTGTGGAGCTCACACACATTCCCTATAAGGGCGGATCGGCTGCGTTGAATGATGTATTGGGTGGACATATACCTGTTGGAATTTTGGCGCTCTCCAATGTAATTCCTTATGTCAAAACAGGCAAACTCAAAGCCATCGGCGTAATCGAATCTCATCGAAGCACATCCGAGCCTCAGATTCCAACCCTTGCTGAGGCGGGTGTACCTGGGTTTGCGGTTCCCGATACGTGGGTTGGATTTTTGGCTCCAGCGGGACTGCCCAAGGCGGTGTTGGATAAATTAAGCCAAGACATTGCCAAGGCAGTCGAGACTACCGAGGTCAAGCAAAAGCTCGAAGGTGCTGGCTTTGAAGTGGCGATCAAAGGACCTGAGGTTTTCAAAGACCTCTTGGGGAAAAGTATCGCGCTCTACAAAAAAACCACTGCAGACGCAGGCATCAAGCCTGAATAAAAAAAAGACTTTGATCGCGGCCTCAGTCTTGTTGAACCTCGATTGAGTCTTGATTCATCAAAGGATGTGCTGCGAAGTATTGGGATAAAAAATCCACCAAAGCCCTCACCTTGGTGGATAAATGTTGTCGGCTGGGGTACACCACATAGATCCCAAGCTCTGCTGCCGTGTACTGTGGAAGAACTGGCACCAAACGACCGGCTTTGAGTTCCTCGTCAACAATAAAGAGTGGCTGCAAGATAATACCTTGAGACGACACCGCAATGGCTCGGCAAGTCTCACCGCTGTTGGCATGAATCACAGGCTGTGTTTTGGCGATCACCGGGCCCTCTGGGCCCATGAGCTGCCAGTCATCCTTTTGGGTGGCATAACTGTAGGCCACCACCGCGTGATTGATCAAATCCTTTGGACTGCTGGGTTGGCCATGGATGGCCAAATAATGAGGCGAGGCACACAAGACCAAACGCGACGTGGCAATCATTCGACTCACCAAACTAGAGCTCTCTAGCTGTCCAATTCGAACGGCCATATCAAAGCCCTCCTCCACCAAGTCAACGACACGGTCTGTCAAAGTGATATCAAGCTTCACGCCTGGATGCAAGTCTCTGAATTGCCCCCACACAGGCGCCAAGTGTGACACCCCAAAACTCACAGGCACATTGATTCGAAGTAGCCCACTGGCGCGTTGACTGCGTGAGGCCACCTCCAATTCCGCATCGACTAGATCTTCCAGCAGAGATTTACTCCTGGCAAAAAAAATCTGTCCATCGCTTGTGAGGGACAAGCGACGAGTTGTGCGTTGTATGAGCCTCACCCCCAGTCTTGTCTCCAAGTCCTGCACATGCCGCGACACGGCAGCCTTGGACAAGTTGAGCGACTCGGCGGCTTTGACAAAACTGCCCTCATCCACTACAGCATTGAAAACCTGCATTTCAAGAAAACGATCCATTGTTGCTTATATTGAGACAATATAAATCATTTTACGATATTTATCTTTAATTTCAAAAACAATACAGTACATCCCATTCCAGATGCAAATCTTCAAACGGTATTTGGGAAAAAATCTTTATCAATCACTAGAAAGAAATATCACCATGAATGACACCGCAAAAAATCTCCTCACCCTCATTGGCAGACTCACCTTTGTGGCTCTCTTTTTACCGGCAGGACTGGCCAAAGTAAGTGGTTTTGAAGGCACCGTGGGCTACATTGCCTCTGTGGGCCTACCACTCCCGACCTTGGCCGCGTTGGTCGCACTGGTCATTGAGATCGTGGGCAGTTTGGCTCTCTTGGCCGGATTTGCCACCCCCTTGGCCTCGATCGTTTTGGCCGTCTTCACATTGGTGGCCACCTTCGCTTTTCACGCGTTTTGGGCTGTGCCAGCAGACCAGGCTTTTGTGACCCAATTGCTTTTTTATAAAAACATCGCAGTGGTAGGTGGTCTCTTGACTTTGGCCGCACAAGGCGCTGGGAGCTTTAGCTTAGATGCCAGACGTGAACAAGAGAGCAACCTCGTTCACGCCTAAGTCCTGGGTCATGACCGATCTTTCCAGCAAAGCTCTAAGTCCTCGAGACTCTGAGCTTTGCAGGAGAGATTTTTGCTTTTTAGTCGTCGCAACCAATCTCAAGGATCGAGCGAAATTTTGGACTGCTCAATGATCTTTCTCCAGCGCTCTACCTCCGACTTAATGAAACTCTCAAACTGCAAAGCAGTGCCGGGCATGGTTTCCGCACCTTGTGAGATCAACTTCGTTTTGAACTGTGGATTGCTCAAGATCACCTGCAACTCAGCATTGAGCCTGGTTCTTACGGCACTGGGCATATTGGCTGGACCCACCAATCCATACCAAGTGGCCATGTCGTAGCCCGAGACACCAGCCTCGGACATGGTGGGCACCGTGGGCGCCGCACTGGAGCGCTTGGCAGTCGTCACGCCCATGGCGCGAAGAGTACCAGCCTTCACTTGGGGCAAGGCACTCGGGATATTGGGAAAACTCATGTCGACCTGGCCCGAAATCAAATCAGGCATTGCGCTTCCCGTCCCTTTGTAGGGGATGTGCACCATTGAGATGCCCGCCATTTTGGCAAACAGCTCTCCCGAGAGATGCACCGAAGTGCCACTGCCACTGGACGCAAAGGTGAGCGCCCCTGGATGGGCTTTGGCATAGGCCACAATCTCTGCCACCGAATGAAAAGGCGAACGCGCAGGCACCACCAGCATATTGGGTGCAGAAAACACGCCCCCAATGGCGGTGAAATCCGACACCGCATCAAAGCTCAAATTTTTGTAAAGTGTCGCATTGACCGCATGACCAATGGAGGGGAAATACAAGGTGTAGCCATCAGGGGCGGAGCGAGCGACCATCTCGGCTGCGATGTTGCCATTGGCGCCTGCTCGGTTTTCCACGATGACGGGCTGACCTAATCGCAGTGACAAATTCTCCGCCAGCGATCGGCCCACCCCATCGGCCGATCCTCCCGGGGAGAAACCCACCACGAGACGAATGGCTTTGCTGGGGTAATTGGCTTCTTGTGCATACACCCCAACCGTTTGCACTGTCATCAAAAGAAAAACCAAGCAACCTAAGAGCCACCTTAAACCAAAAGAGATTTGGCTCCCCATTCTGAGGAACACTGAAAGACGTGAATTCATGCTCGGCCCTTTCTCTTCATGGGCACTCCGGTCAAAGCCACCAACTGCTCAAAGCTCAAACCTTCCACCCAATCAATCGCCACAAGTCCATGGGGCGTGACCTCAATGGTGGCCAAGTCGGTATAGATACAGTCCACCGCTTCAAGAGCCGTCAAAGGATATGTGCAACGCTCGACAATTTTGGATTGACCCGTCTTGGTCATGTGCTCCATCATCACAAAGAGCTTTTTCACACCCAGCGCCAAATCCATAGCCCCCCCAACAGCCGGAATGGCCTTGGGGTCTGAGGTTCTCCAATTGGCAAGGTCACCCTTAACCGAGACTTGAAATGCACCCAAGACACAACAATCAATGTGGCCTCCTCGAATCATGGCAAAGGAGTCTGCGTGGTGAAAAAGTGCGGCACCAGGCATCATCGTGACCGCTTGTTTACCGGCGTTGACAATCTCAGGATCGATTTGATCGCCTTGGGCCAGTGGGCCCATGCCCAATAAACCGTTTTCGCTGTGGAGCAAAATCTCACGGTCTTTGGGTAAATAATTGGACAAACTCATAGGCTGACCAATCCCAAGGTTGACATGAGCACCGTCAGGGATGTCCTCCAAAATGCGTTGGGCAATTTGCGCTTGGGTTCGACGCTGAATGTTTTGAAGTTCTGGGTGGGTCATAAAGCACCTTGGGGCTGAACGCAGACAACTTTTTGCACATAAACACCTGGTGTGACCACATGCTCGGGATTCAAGCCTCCCAAGTCAAGAAGCTCACTGACTTGCACAATGGTGCACGCTGCGGCAGTGGCCATGACGGGCCCATAATTGCGAGCAGTCCCGTGATAAGTCAAATTGCCATACCGATCGGCGCTTTGAGCTTTGATGAGCGCCACATCGGCTTTGATGGCTTTTTCAAACACTTGGTGCACCCCATCAATGAGCTTCACCTCTTTGCCCTCGCCAAGCTCCGTACCGTACCCCGTGGGCGTATAAAAGCCCCCAATTCCTGCCCCACCTGCCCGAATGCGCTCGGCCAAGGTGCCCTGCGGGACCAACTCAAGTTCAATCTCCCCTTGTCGGTAAAGATCATCAAAAGCACCTGACTCGGGCTGTCGAGGAAAGGAGCAGACCATTTTTTTTACCCGACGAGCTTGCACGAGTTTGGCAATGCCCACTCCACCATTGCCCGCATTGTTGCTGATGATGGTGAGAGCTTTGGCCCCCTGCTCAAGCAAAGCATCCAGTAAGGCAATGGGCAAACCCGCTCCCCCAAAGCCCGAGACCAAAATGCTCGATCCATCTTTGATCTCACTCACCGCCTCTCTTAGAGACGGGACTATTTTGTTAATCAATTCATCACTCCTCAAACATTTTTTTCAATCAAAACGCAGGCCTGCTGATTTGACAATTTGCGCCCAGGTTGCCTGTTCAGACTTGATGTAGGACGCCACTTTGGAGGGCTCGCCACCTAAGGGAGCACTTCCCTCCTCGGCCAATTGCGCTATAAAAGCGGGTTCCAGCAATACCTTTTGTACCGCGGCATTGAACTTTCGAACAATCTCGGGTGCTGTTGCACTCGGTGCCACCACCACCTTCCAATCAACCGCCTCAAATCCGGGATACCCCAACTCAGCCACAGTGGCCACTCCGGGTAGAGAGGACAAGCGTTTGGACGACGTGCTCGCCAACACCCGCAGACGTCCAGCAGCAATTAAACTCATCACGGCTTGGGGTGTAGCAAACATGCAATCGGTCTGCCCCCCCATGAGATCGGTAATGGCGGGTGTCGCTCCTTTATAGGGAACGCTTAAGAACAACACCCCAGCACGCTTGGCGAGCATCTCACCGGCCAAATGTCCTACGGTTCCAGTGCCTGCCAAGGCCTGGGTCAAACGAGTCGCAGCACTTGATCTCGATTGCGCAGACTTGATGAGCTCGGCCAAGTTGGCATACGGCGCATCAGCCTTCACCACCAAGACCGTGGGCAATTCGGCCACCAAGGCAATCGGTAGCAAGTCCGACTGAGCATCAAAGGGCATTTTGAGCATGGCCGCTGGGTTGATGGCCATATTGGCCGTTTGCCCCATTCCTAGGGTGTAGCCATCAGGTTTGGATTTGGCCACCATATCCAGTCCCAAATTGCCGCCACCTCCAGCCTTGTTCTCAATGATGAAGACCCACTGTGTATTAACACTCACACGCTCAAGTAAATGGCGGGTGATGACATCGGTGCCACCACCCGGGGTATAAGGCACGACAAAGTGAATGGGTTTGTCGGGCCAAGAGTTCTGGGCCCAAACACCGGACAGCATGAGAGGGACACTCAAGACCACAAGGACAAGAAAATAAACCTTGCGCACCCAATTGGGCGTCAAGTCCAAACAAGTGTGATCAGTCATTCGTTGCGCCCTTGATCTCTTGAGCCCTTGAGTCTTTGAGCCCTTGTTCCAAGGCCTCAATCTCTCGCTCGTTATACCCCAAGCCGCGAAGCACCTCTTGGTTATGGGCACCCAATGCTGGCGCAGAAGACCTCACCCCTAGACGCTGTCCTGCTAGAGTGATGGGCAACAACGGCGCCATGGTTTGAACGCCATTGGCCAAGGTAATAGGCGCCAAGCCTCCACTCGCTATCAAGTGCGGATCTTGAAAGAGATCTTGGGGCTTGGTAATGGGCGCATACGGCAGTCCATGTCGCTCAAAACACTCCGACACTTGCCTTGAGGTCAAATGGCCCAACCGCTCTCTTAGTATGGGTATCAACCACTCACGTGACTGCACCCTAAAATTGTTAGACCTCAAGCGCTCATCGCTCATCAAGTCTTCAAAGTCAAACGCCTTGCAAAACAAGCTCCAGGCCGTATCTGTGACCACCGCTAAAAACACCTGTTCACCGTCCTTAAAATCAAAAACGTCATAAATTCCCCAAGCCGAAACGCGAGAAGGCATGGGTGCAGCAGCCTTTCCCGTCACTGCAAATTGCATCATGTGCTGAGCCATCAAGAGCACGTTGTTTTCAAATAGCGCACTTTGAACCTCCTGGCCCAGTCCCGTTCTCTCTCGATGGGCCAAGGCCGCCATCACGCCCATGGCACCAAACATTCCCCCCATGATGTCGTTCACGCTGGAGCCCGCTCGCAAGGGGTCTCCTGGACGGCCCGTCATGTAGGCCAAGCCGCCCATCATTTGCACCACCTCGTCTAAGGCCGTTCGGTTGTCGTAGGGGCCAGGCAAGAAGCCTCGGTGGCTCACATAAATCAACCGTGGGTATTGAACCTTCAAGCTCGCATAATCAAGCCCTAGTTTCATCATCGCACCCGCCTTGAAGTTCTCACACACCACATCGGCCGTTGCGATCAATCGTTTGGCCGCTTCCACGCCCTCTGGGGTGTCTAGATTCAAAGCCAAACTTTTTTTATTGCGATTGAACATGGGGAAAAATCCCGCCCCCGAACCCAGTAGTGCCCGAGTGGCATCGCCTCTTTTGTGCCCGCCCACAGGTTCGACCTTGATCACCTCAGCGCCCATATCGGCCAAAATCATCCCGCACGTCGGCCCCATGACCATGTGACTGAACTCCACCACCCGCAATCCCGCGTAGGGGAGCAAAGTCTCTGGGACAGGGTCTTGGCTTTTGGCCCCAGGTGTGCCCTCTAGGCTATTCATCTTGACTCCATTCAGGGGGCTTCATTATTCAACGCGAATATTGTTATCGCGAATGATCTTAGACCACTTTTGAGACTCAGACTTGATGAAAGCAGAGAACTCCTCAGGAGTGCTGCTCACGGGCTCAGTGGCCATGGCCAGCATTCGCTCCTTGATCTCTGGCAAGGTGAGCACTTTGGAGATATCTGAATTCAGTCTAGACACGGCCTCCTTGGGCGAACCTGCTGGTAAAACGATTCCGTACCAATTCACCACCTTGTAGCCAGGTAATGATTCGGAGAGTGTGGGGACATCGGGCAGTACACCCAAGCGCTCACTGCCCGTGCTTGCGAGCACTCGCAGTCTTTGACTCTTGATATGAGGCAAAAGCGGTGCACCTGCCTCAAAGGTAAACTGCACTTGACCCGAGATGGCATCGCTGATGCTGGGTGCACTGCCTTTATAGGCAATGTGCACCATGTTCACCCCAGCCATGCTGGCCAACAATTCACCCGCCAAATGCGGTAACCCCCCTGTCCCGCTTGACGAGTAATTGAGCTTACCTGGGTTGTTGCGCGCAAAGCTGATAAATTCACCCAAATTTTTAGTCGGTAATGTCGGATTAACGACCAATAAGAATGGGACGGACGCGATTTGCGTCAAGGCCATGAATTGCTTGTCGAAATTGAAGGGCAAGTTGGGATAAAAATTGGGGTTCACACTCAAGTTCCCCAAGGTTCCCAAAAAAAGAGTGTAACCATCGGCCGCAGACTTGGCCACTGCATCCATCCCTAGCACGCCATTGGCACCGGGACGATTGTCTATCACAACGGGTTGCCCCAGCATCTCGGTGAGCTTGGGGGCCATCATGCGAGCCACAATATCAATGCCCCCGCCGGGTGGAAATCCAATCACGATGCGAATTGGTTTATTTGGGAAAGTATTAACACCGCTGGCTGCAGTTTGAGCCAAAGAGTCCAAACTCCCCAGACCACAAAGACAAACTGCGATGAGTTGCACAGACAAGTGGCGGAGTATGGACATGGGCGGCCTTCCAAGACAAGAGAAGTGGTCTTTGTATTGTGATCTGAAAACAATCCCTTTGTCACTAGGAGAAGAACCTAGCCCATCAAGCTTCACAATGAGCCCATGAATGAATAAATGAATTGCCTAAGTAAAGACAGAAGTCTGAACGGGGTCACGTTTGAAGGGGATCATCACTGGGCTTGGACACCCGTCACTTTGATGATGTTGGCCCATTTGGAGAATTCAGTCTTGATAAAAACTTGAAAGTCCTTGCCCAGCAAGTCTGGCGTTTGAAGCCCTTGAGCCACGAGATCGCGCTGCACTTGAGGGTCTTGCAAGGTGGCGTGCAAAGTTTTTGCAAGTCGCTCTATCACCGTTGACGGCGTATTGGTCGGTGCAAACAAGCCGAACCACAAGACCGCTTCAAAACCAGGATAACCAGACTCGGAGACAGTGGGCACGTCAGGCAAAATTCCCAATCGAGATTTTGAGGTGACCGACAAGGCGCGCAAATGGCCGCTCTTAATTTGCGATAAGACGGGTGAGACCGAGGAGAATTGAAAATCGACCACACCAGACATGGTATCTGTTACCGATTGAGCTGAGCTCTTATAAGGAATGTGACTCAGCTCAATATTAGCAGCCAATGAAAATAGTTGGGCCGACAAGTTCCCCATACTGGTGACTCCCGCCGATGCATACGTCACACGTCCTTTGCCAAGCTTGGCTTCACGGACCAACTCCTCAAAGTTTTTAAACCCCTTGGAGCCCGAAGTCACCAAAATATAGGGTGATGAAGCCATCATTCCGATGGGGACAAAGTCATGCATGGAGTCATAAGAAATACTGGGATTCAAGAGTGGACCCACCACTTGGGTGCTCACTGTTCCTAGTAAGATTGTGTAGCCATCGGCAGCGGCATGCGCAACCACATCAGAACCAATGTTGCCGCTCGCACCAATTCGGTTATCCACCACCACGGGCTGAGACAGCAAGGTGGCCATCTTGTTGGCGACCACACGAGTGGCAGCATCGGTGGCACTGCCGGCTTGAAAAGGTACCACGAGTTTGATCGGCCTTGATGGCCAGACACTTTGTGCCTGAAGGCCTACAGCACCTATTGAAAAACAAAGTGCTATCAACCCCTTCATTAGAGTGCAGCTCAAGTTCAACAGATTTGGGACATCAAATGAGGTCATCACTTTTCTTACACCCAAGCGCTTGAATTGAAAGAGATCCATCACCCTACTTTCTATGAATTGAACTCTGAAAAATATCACCCGGCAGCAACATCTTCGAGTGCAGCGTCCATTTGATGCACCATTTGCTCAAAGTCTTGCAATCCATTTTGTCGAGGGCTACCCGCGGTGTGCGGAGTTAAGATGACATTGGGAAAGCTGAGCAATTCGTCATCATCGTCACCCGGCTCTTGCCAAAGTGTGTCCAAGGCAAAACCACCCAGTGTGCCGTCTCTCAATGCCTCCAACAATGCTTCACGCTCCATGCATTGGGCACGTGATACATTGATTAACCTCAAGCCTTTTTTCATGAGCTTAAAAGCCTTGGCATCGAGCAAGTGGTGTGTTGAAGGACCGGATGGCAATTGCACCACCAACCAGTCGCTTTGTGAGAGTAAAGCCTCAAAGGAGACAAACTGCACATTGAGCGACTGCTCAGTTGTGGGATCGAGTTGCTCGCGCTGAGAGTAGATGACTCGCATCTCAAATGCATTGGCCCGCACAGCAATGTCTCGCCCGACTTCTCCGAGACCCAAAATCCCCAAGGTTTTACCGTAAAGCGTGTCCAAGTTGGGAATACGGGCCCAATTTGAAGAGGGCGTATGGCGCCGATCAAATGGAGCGGGAGAAAATCCCGCTTCTCGCAACCGGGTCATTGAGGTGACTTTGTTGAGCTCTGGGAGACGTTTGGCCAAAGCCAATATCATCATCATCGCTTGTTCAGCGCAAGCAATATTGGCTCGACGCCTAATGGTCAGTACTGCAACACCATGAGCCTGACAAGCGACAACATCCAAGTTGCGCACAATGTGACCATATTTTTGAATGACTTTAAGAGATGGTGCCATTGCCAACTCACGTTCAGTGACTCGCAAGGACTCGAGCACCAACACATGGGCATCTTGTAGCGCGTATTCCAACTCCTCTTGGGAATCGACAAATGTCAAACGACAGTTTTGCAGATGAATACTGTTCTCACGCAGTTGCTTTGCCCAATCTAAAAAATCAGGTTTATCGTGAGCAAAAAAATCTCGAAACGCCTCTCTTCTCTCCTCACTGCAAGAGGGATTCAAGACGATATCCAAAACTCGCATAAAGACATCGTTCTCAACGACAACGTTGCAAGAGTGAGAATGGGAAATGTGCTCTGGTGTGGTCATGAAAGTTCAATTATTTAATGCTCTTGGGTAAACTCGCCAAGATGACAAAAGTCTATGGCATTGATACGCATCAAACGATGCTTTGTTGTAGGTTATTCGTTTTAAGCAGAGCTTTTAGGATTTCTCAGGATCAATTTGTAGAGCGTTGATCATGCGAGTGTGCATGTTGTAAGCACCAATCAACACCGAGAGTTCCACAAGCTCTCGATCACTGCGGTATTTTTTATTAGCCTCGTGGGTAGCATCACTGACACTTGCCCCCAGGGTCAATTCATCAACGTATTGAATGGCGCACTCCTCAGACGCATTAAATACACCGGGCTTGATATCTCTGACCAAGAGCTCCTCACATTCGGGTAGAGTTAAACCATCCCCTTGGGCAAAATGCCCCATGTGCACATCAATCACGTATTGGGCCTTATTTAAGAGTGCCACTCTTAAGATCACCATCTCCCTTAGACGTGCACTCAAACTCGATTTCCAACGCACGGCATTGATGAAATGCATCCATTGCTCAGCAATTTCTGGACTGTGGAGCAGTAAGCCATAAACGGGAATTAGTTTGCCCCTCCTCTCGCGACGAATGGATTCAATCAAAGGGCTGAGCTCGGGATTGCTTTGCTCATCTATGTAGGGAACTCTAGCCATGGGGATCAATCTCTTTGCTTTAAAAATGAGTCCGGTCAGTGAATCCAACGAACATTCGGTACAGGCGCTAACCGTCCATTGGACGTCAGCGGTGGTTCTACGAACAGTCCTGCCGTTGCGTTTGAGGTAGCATTAAATTCAGACCAGAAAGCCCCTCAACGCCTTTGTAAACAATGCACTTTGTTCAACATTAGCAATGTGAGCAGCACTCGGAATCAAAACAGATTTTGCGTGAGGTATTTGCTCACCCATGTACATGGTGTTGGCGGCTGATGCGTCTTGCTCCCCCGCAATCGCCAATGTTGGGCAATGAATATCTTTCAAACGCTCGGTGAGGTTCAAACTCATCAAGGCTCCAATGCAACCAAAAAGCCCCATCACGGGGGTGTGCCGAATTTGGTCTCCAACTCTTAGTAATGCAGGATACCCTGCGTTATAGAAGGGCTCCGTGAACCAACGCTTCAAGGTAGGCTGCACCAAGGCTTCAATACCTTCTTTTTGCACCAAGTCCATGCGCTCTTGCCACGCAGCATTGGCAGCTGGGCTTGCGGCGTGCCCCGTATCGGCCAACACCAAGTGATCAATCACCTCTGGGTGAGACAAGGCGAGTTGAGCCCCCGTCATTCCTCCCATTGATAGCCCAACAAAATGTGTTTTTTGAATGCCCAAAGCTTGGATCAAGTGAAAAACATCTTGAGCAAGCATTTCAACGTCATAGGGGCCCGGTGTGGCTTCACTCAAACCGTGACCTCGAGTGTCATACACCAGAACTTGAAAATCTTTCGATAGATCTTCTGTTTGCGCATCCCACATCCGGGTGCTACAGGCCAATGAATGGCTGAAAGTAATCCATGGCGCGCCTTTGGGGCCATGAATTTCGTAGTTCAGTGTGACGCCAGGCAATTTAATTTTCACGCTCATCTCCGCTACAAAAAATGAGGAGCATGGTAGCACATGCCTTAAGAGCGGAGTCCTCGGTTCGGGCTGATATTGATCGTCTCAGCGCCCAAACCAGCGATTACGAACAAAGGGAATCATTCCAAAGGCTTGAGCCAAGTGAGCGCCAAACCACCCTTAAGTGGACTGGCCATCACTTTGGTGGACTTGGGGTC
>Ga0208618_1000936_pt1 | contig 12274 bp, 12 predicted proteins | sample CryBogCBE18Jul08_FD_184585 | JGI IMG/M metagenome (GOLD analysis project Ga0208618, IMG submission 184585) | Freshwater microbial communities from Crystal Bog, Wisconsin, USA - CBE18Jul08 (SPAdes) | ecosystem: Environmental > Aquatic > Freshwater > Lake | place: Crystal Bog, Wisconsin, USA...
ATGTTGCTGGGCTCGAAACGAAAGAAACTAAGCATTCCGACGCCTTTAATCCCGCAAATGATCCAAACGCCATCGGCGCCCCAAAACAACTTGGCGCCACAGCTGCCTCACCGCCACTCAACGCGCCAAATATACAGGCTGCGCCTGTCCAGCGGGATGTCGGCCAGCCAATGGATATTGCCCACGGCCGTCTCGTTGGCGAGTCCTCTGCCCCTGTTTCAGAAAATGAAAGAACAAAGGCGCAAAATACTGCGCCGGCTAATCCCACAGCGCCTGCTAATACCAAAGAAGAATATGAGGCGGCTGTTGCTATCTTGCAGGCCGGCAAGCTTGAGGCGGCAGAAAAAACATTTTCAAATTTCTTAGTAAAAAATAACAAAACAAAATTTGCGCCAGCAGCAACTTTCTACTTGGGAGAAAGTTTTTATTTGCGCAATCGATATCGTGAAGCAGCTGAAAAATATTTGGAAATCACAACGAAATACGCACAATCCGGTCAAGCGCCTGACGCTTTGCTCCGACTTGGCCAATCTCTTGCGGCAATGGGCGCCAAAGAACAAGCCTGCGCCTCTTTTCGCGAAATTGCGATCAAATATCCTTCCGCATTTGAACGCGTGAAAGAAGCGGCTACGAGAGAAAGCAAAAAAATCTCGTGCTAAACATTTTTAGCGACAAGGTTTGTTGCGTTGAGTGATCAGCTTGCAGAACTCACTGCATTTTCCTCCCTTGCGCCCCATCGATCACTTCTTTTATGCGTCTCTGGCGGGCCCGACTCTGTCGCCTTGATGATTCTTGCTCAGCAATGGGTACAAAATCGTCAGCATGATATCCACGTCGCAACAGTCAATCATGGACTACGCGCAGACTCGTTGCAGGAGGCCCAAACTGTCGCAACATGGGCGCAAAAGCTAGGCTTTAAACACCACTTACTCAATTGGCATGGGACCAAACCAATATCGCGGATTCAAGAACGAGCAAGAGAAGCCCGTTATCAACTTATTTTATCCTGTGCGCAGGATATTGGCGCGACGGCGATCGTCACCGCCCATCATCGAGACGATCAGGCAGAAACAATCCTCTTTCGTCTCATCCGCGGCTCTGGCATTTCCGGGCTTGCTGGCATGGCGCCCATAACGAAGCTTAAAGATGTTCAACTATTAAGACCATTGTTGTGTGTAACTAAAGATCAACTCATCTCTGTTTGCAATCAGGTCCAGCATCCTTATTTCGTGGATCCTTCCAATGGGGATGAAAAATATGCGCGGTCGCGCCTGCGTAAACTATTACCCTTACTAAACGCGCAAGGCCTTGATGCAAACGCGCTCACACGACTTGGCGCGCGCGCGCAGCGCGTCGACGCCGCCCTGGACGCATATACGGCGCAGGCGCATGAAATTACCTGTCTTGAAACATTACCAGAGAGGACGCGCTACTGCGCCACCGCTCTTTCAAAAATGCCGCTCGAGATTGTCTTACGTTTAGTGGCGCGTGACATTAAAAGACTATCTCCTAACACATCGATTCGATTAGATCGTCTCGAGCGCGCCAGCGCCCTCTTGATGAATGCGTTAGAAAGTCACATAGCTTGGCAAACGACGCTTGCCGGTATCTTGATAAAAACAAATAAAGGCGTGGTTGAGCTGCACCTGGCGCCGCCAAGAAAATCGGCAACCATCGACTAGTCATTGACTGTCAGCGAAATATACGCGCCTCTTTCAAATATACTTGGCAATCACCCGTGTGATGCCTATTTTAGGGGAACGAGGAAGCGCGACCGGGGATAGTCCCCACATAATTGCTTCCGCAGGGCGCCTTAATGAACGCAAATTTCAGGAATCTCGCCCTTTGGGCCATTGTTGGCCTTCTGGTTGTTGCGCTGGTCATGCTTTTTCAACAGCCAAGCCAACGCACGGCTGTCAGAGATATTTCCTACAGTGAGTTTCTGTCGCAAATCGAGCAAGGGCGTATTCATGACGTCACGATTGCTGGCAATGAGTTAATGGGACATTTTAACGATAATCGTACCTTCTCAACTTATATTCCTGATGAAGCGAATATTATTCCGCGTCTGCAAGCCAAAAATATTTCGATAAGCGCAAGACCGCTCAATGAGGGCGGTGGATGGTTGATGTCCTTATTACTAAACGCCCTGCCGTTGGTTGTGTTTCTCGGTGTGTGGATTTTTCTATCTCGTCAAATGCAAGGCGGCGGCGCGGGCCGCGCCATGGGTTTTGGCAAATCAAAGGCGAAGCTGCTGACGGAGTCGCAAGGTCGCGTGACGTTTGACGATGTCGCTGGCGTCGATGAAGCCAAGGAAGATTTGCAGGAGATCGTCGAGTTTTTACGCGATCCTCAAAAGTTCCAGCGTCTTGGCGGGCGTATCCCGCGCGGCGTTCTTCTTGTTGGACCGCCAGGCACGGGTAAAACTTTGCTTGCGCGCGCCATTGCCGGCGAAGCGGGCGTGCCTTTCTTCTCCATCTCTGGTTCAGACTTTGTGGAAATGTTTGTTGGCGTTGGCGCCTCGCGCGTGCGCGACATGTTCGAACAGGCAAAGAAGAATGCGCCCTGCATTATTTTCGTCGACGAAATTGACGCGGTTGGCCGCCATCGCGGCGCGGGCCTTGGCGGCGGCAATGATGAGCGTGAGCAGACCTTAAACCAGTTGCTGGTTGAAATGGACGGCTTTGAGGCCAATGAGGGCATCATCCTGATTGCGGCGACGAACCGCGCAGATGTGCTGGACCCAGCGCTGTTGCGACCTGGCCGCTTTGATCGTCAGATCCAGGTGCCAAATCCTGATTTTATTGGACGCGAGAAGATTTTGAAGGTTCACGCGCGCAAGGTGCCGCTGGCTCCTGATGTTGATTTAAAGGTTGTGGCGCGCGGCACGCCAGGTTTTTCCGGCGCGGATTTGATGAACCTTGTGAATGAGGCCGCCTTGCTGGCGGCAAGACGCTCAAAGCGCATTGTGACGCGGCAGGAGTTTGAGGATGCGCGCGACAAGATCATGATGGGCGCAGAGCGCCGCACGCTGATGATGACGGAAGAGGAAAAGCGTCTTACCGCCTATCACGAAGGCGGTCATGCCCTCATTCAACTCAGCATGCCTGGCGCCATGCCTATACACAAGGCTACCATAATCCCTCGCGGACGCGCCTTGGGCATGGTTCAGGGACTGCCAGAGCGCGATCAAATTTCTCAAAGCTATGAACAGCTAACGGCTATGCTTGCCATTGCGATGGGCGGGCGTGTGGCGGAAGAACTTATTTTTGGCCATGACAATGTTACCTCTGGCGCAGCGTCAGACATTCAGCAGTGCACCCGCGTCGCTCGCGCCATGATCACACAGCTTGGATTCTCAAAGGAGCTAGGAACTGTTGCCTACGCCGAACCGCAGCAGGAACAGTTTTTGGGCTATTCAACAGGACGTGCGCAGCACCTATCTGAAGCGACTCAGCAGCTCATTGACTCTGAAGTGCGTCGGCTTGTTCAAGAGGCATATGACACTGCCCGGCGCATTTTAACTGAAAAACGCACCCAGCTTGATATCCTCGCGCAAGGTCTCTTGGAATTTGAAACCTTGAGCGGCGAAGAAATGAAAAATCTTCTGACAGGAAAACGCCCTAATAGGGAAGAGACAAGCCCACCGCCGCACTCCCCGTCAAGCTCCTCAGTGCCATCAACAGTTGTCCCCTCTGCTAAAGGTCTGACTGAGTTAAATCCTCATCCGCTTTAAGCTGATGGTTACGCGTCTTGGCTCGCGTGCTTGTGGATTTATTTAGGGCCGCATCTTGGCTGCGGCGATGACCTCAGCCACAAGCTCTGCAGGCCGACATAGCCAGGCTTTATCACCGAATAGGACGATTGGGCGCTCGATTAATATCGGATTTTTCTCAATCGCGGCATAAATACACCGATCGTCGAGTTCGGGATTGTCCAAATTTAATTCCTCAAATGGCGTGCCACGCTTGCGTAAAATATCACGCAAATTTTTGCCCATGCTTTTAAGCGCCCGCTTGAGAGTTTTCTCGTCCGGAGGCGATGTTAAATAGTCGATGATGTCAATTTCTAACCCGGCGTCTTGCAACGCCGTAAGCACCTTACGAGAAGTGCCGCAGGAAGGGTTATGGTAAATGACAACTTTCATGATATAATGCCCCCCTCTCCTGGAAAGACCATGATTTAATCGAACTTAACACTATTAATCGTTTCTTGCCTCAGTGAGATCGCAAAACTTATAGATTTCATGTAATGAGCCGTCAGTTTTAAAAGCTTAAAAGGATGATTTCCATGAGCCGTAAATATTTCGGCACCGATGGCATTCGTGGCCTCGCCAATGTCAAAATCACGCCTGAACTTGCCTTGAAGGTCGGACAAGCGGCAGGGCTGATTTTTCATCGTGGCGAAGGACGGCACCGGGTTGTCATCGGCAAAGACACGCGGCTGTCGGGCTATATGATCGAATATGCCCTGGTTGCAGGCTTTGCCTCAGTCGGCATGGATCCTCTGCTTGTTGGGCCGATGCCAACGCCGGCCGTCGCCATGCTCACCCGCTCAATGCGCGCTGATGTTGGCGTTATGATCTCAGCGTCGCACAATGCATTTGAAGACAACGGCATTAAATTATTTGGTCCTGACGGCCATAAGCTCTCAGACGAGATTGAATTAGAAATTGAGAAGCTTCTGGAGAGCGAACTCACCCGTAAACTTGCTGGATCAACAGAACTTGGCCGGGCAAGACGTATTGAAGACGTCAGGGCGCGCTACATAGAATTTGCCAAGAGAACGCTTCCACGCAATATGAGTTTTGACGGCTTACGCGTCGTTATTGATTGCGCCAATGGCGCCGCCTATAAGGTCGCGCCTGAAGCGCTCTGGGAGCTTGGCGCAGAAGTCATCGCAATCGGCGTCGAGCCAGATGGCTTTAACATAAATAATAATGTCGGCTCAACGCATCCCCGCGCTTTGCGGGATAAGGTTCGTGAAATGCGGGCTGACGTCGGGATCGCACTCGATGGCGATGCGGATCGCGTGATTATGATCGATGAAAATGGTCAGATCATAGATGGCGATCAGCTCATGGCTGTCGTCGCCGCCAGCTGGCAGGAACAGGGATTGCTCGCCAAGCCAGGACTGGTGACCACCATCATGTCCAACCTTGGGCTTGAGCGCCATCTAGCCGGTCTTAATCTTAAAATGGAACGCACGGCGGTGGGCGATCGGTATGTCATCGAACGCATGCGTCAGGCGGGTTATAATGTCGGCGGCGAACAATCTGGACATGTCATTTTGTCTGACTTCTCCACAACTGGAGATGGACTCGTCACGGCAATGCAGGTGCTCGCCGAAGTTAAGCGACAAGGTCGACTGGTGAGTGAAGTCTGCCACTGTTTCGAACCCTTGCCGCAAATTTTAAGAAATGTTCGAGCGCAAAAGCGCGCACTCGAGAAGGCCTCGGTTATGACGGCAATCGAAGATGCCCGCAAAAAACTTGGCGCAGAGGGGCGTATGGTTGTGCGCGCCTCTGGAACAGAAGCCGTTATCAGAGTTATGGCGGAAGGCGATGACTCAAATCTTGTTGAAAAATTAGTAACCCAGGTTTGTAATGCACTGAAAGAAACAGAAGAGGCGGCGTGAGTGACGTTCAACATGCCCCTTTCAGAAACAGTATTGATAAAATTATTCTATAAAAAACTTCCCTTTATTCTCTCATGAGCGATCATGACACAGATGAAGGCGTGACCATTGGCGCAAACACGCCGGAACTTAGCGTTTCGGAATTATCACAAGCGCTAAAACGCACTGTTGAGGATAGGTTTTCACGCGTAAAGCTGCGCGGCGAGATCTCAAATTATCGTGGTCCGCATAGTTCAGGTCATGCCTATTTCTCACTGAAAGATGAAAACGCGCGTATTGACGCCGTCATATGGAAAGGCGCCATGCTCAAGATGCGCATGCGCCCCCAAGAGGGACTAGAGGTCCTTGCAACAGGTCGGATCACAACATTTCCTGGTAAATCTTCATATCAAATTGTGATTGAGGCGCTTGAGCCGGCAGGCGTTGGCGCCTTAATGGCCTTGTTGGAAGCCAGACGCATTCAGCTTGTCGCTGAGGGATTATTTGATCCATCTCGCAAAAAACCCCTGCCCTTTCTGCCTAAAATCATTGGCGTCATTTCGTCTCCAACTGGCGCCGTCATTCGTGATATTATTCATCGCATTTCAGATCGTTTCCCGCGACGCATCATCCTGTGGCCTGTCAGAGTTCAGGGAGAAACCTCATCCATTGAGATAACACAGGCGATTAATGGTTTTAACGCACTGCCAGACACCGGCGATATACCGCGCCCTGATGTAATTATCGTTGCGCGTGGGGGTGGATCGCTTGAAGATCTTTGGGCGTTTAATGAAGAAAATGTTGTTAGAGCTGCCGCACAAAGCGCTATTCCTCTTATCTCCGCAATTGGACATGAAACAGATACGACACTGATTGATTTTGTCGCTGATTTACGCGCGCCCACGCCAACAGCCGCTGCAGAAAAAAGCGTTCCTGTGCGGGCCGATCTCTCTTCGGGCATCTTTAATTTAATGCTACGATTTCAAGCTGCGCACAAAAGATTACAAGACCGAAAGCAACAAGACCTTCTTAGACTAGCGCGGCTTCTGCCAAATAGTGACCATCTTCTCTCTACGCCTCGCCAAAGATTGGATCGCTCATCCGATCGATTGGAATCCTTCTCGCGCAACCATGGCAATAGTCAAAGATTAAAGCTAGCCCGACTGGCAAGCATATTAGCGCGTCACTCGCCGCAAGTGGAGCTTGCAAGAACCCGCGAAAAAGTAAGTAGCTATCAACGACGGCTGCATCAAGCGATGCAAGCCTATATGACGCTTGTCAGGCAGAAAAACCAGGGTTCCCGACAAAAGCTGATCACCAGTCAGACCCGCTTAAATCGGGCGATTGAATTATTGTTTGAGAAAAATAAAGAAAAACTAACAAGGCTTAGTCACTTACAGAAATCTCTTAGCCATCACGCTGTGTTGTCACGCGGGTTCGCGCTTATACGAGACAAGGGTGGGGATTTCGTGACGAGCGTCACGCAAGTCACTGGGACATCACATTTAATTATAGAAGTCTCAGACGGCCTCATTCACGCAAATGTTTGTGATGATGCGACCCAACATTTAAAGCGGATAGAGAGAAAAGAAAAGCTCCAACGCGGTCAAAGAAAAAAAACAACGGATGATCAAGGCTCATTATTGTAGCTATTCAAAACCCATTTGAAAGGCCACAATTCGTCTATCCATAGGGCCAGTTGGAAGATAACAGAAAGCGTTTGTCGAAATTGGCGCTTCCTTGCAATGCTTGTGTTCATCGCTCCAATCATATCCCAATTGAACCATACAGCTCGTAATTTTCTCTGACACGAGATGGGGATTATCTTTGCGCTCAGCAGGAAAATCTCGTTCAATCTGAAATTCACACTCAGTTAAATCGCTTTTCTGTCCAACAAAGAAGCGTCCGCCAGCGCTACTGGTTGCAAACATTGCCTCTGTTGCAACAATGAACATAAGTCCCACGACAAGCGCAATTTTGCCTTGCATCGGCGTCTTAAGAAAATGAAGATCAAAGAGTGAAAGGAACCCAATCGCAACCAAAACACCCCCAAGCAGAAGGGTAATCGGCGAAAAAAATGGGGCAATACCTTCATTCATGCATTTTCTCCGCTTTGCTACGCCCTATTATTCTAGCGTGATAAAACAAACCAGCAAGAAGGGTACCGCCTATTGTGCGGCGCAGCAGAAATCATGAATTCACCTCAGATCTAGCATCTCTCTATTTTTTAAAAACACCGCCATGGAATGGGTAGAGCCTCTGGAACCGCATCATGAATAAACTTTTCGCCCTTATTCTCATTATTAGCGTCAACGCGCCCCTATCTGCCGCATCGGCCTGTATGATTGGCTGCCGCCCAGGTGAATCAGAGACCCGCAAAGTTGTCGACCATCTTGTTGCAAAACGTTTTGGCGCCACCTTCATTGTGCAGTCCCTGGAAACCAAGAGAACTGCAGATTTTGATATGATTGTTGGGGAGATGCGGGGCTACGAAATATTTTTTAAGGCGCGCGTTCATTTCCCAAACGGCGCCAATCTTGATTGTGCCCCCACGCTCAATGAGCGCCCCAAAGACTGTTCTGAGGATCATTATTTTTCGTTAATTCGTGACACGCGGCCAACTCCTGGACGCCAATTCATAGAACCTGGCGGCATCAGAGTTTTTGATGAAGATCTCCGCTTTGCTGAATTAAAAGGCGGCTGGAGGGGGCCCGATGGAGAAATCTATTACCCGTGAATCAATTTAGACTTCATTAACTAATTAACTCTTTGCTAACGACAATTGGAATTAATGACGCTTTCAATAAGTTTAGAATCGTTAATTTGGACTGTTGGAACCTTCGCTTAACCTCGCAAGGCTTAATACCGCTGACAGTCTTAAGTTTTAACGGGAGTTCACCATGTTTTTTTCTCAATACCTTCGCAAAGCCAATATCGCCGTTGTTCTGACGGCGACACTGGCTATTGCGGGGTGCGCGAAAAATGCAGCGGATGACATTGGAGATGGCTCAGGGCTCGCAGGCGCCAATGGCCGAAACGGTCTGAGCCGCAGTGGTCTTGCCTCTCCCGGCAGCTCGCAGGATTTTGTCTCAAATATTGGTGATCGAGTATTCTTTGAAAGCGACTCAACTGAGTTATCGTCAACAGCGCAGGCTACGTTAGACAAACAGGCTGAGTGGCTCAATCGGTATAATCGTTATAGCTTTGCGATTGAAGGCCATGCCGACGAACGCGGAACAAGAGAGTATAACTTTGCGCTTGGCGCCCGTCGCGCTGAGGCTGCAAAGAACTATCTCATCTCTCGTGGCGTTGCCGCCAGCCGCATTCGCACAACAAGCTTTGGTAAAGAACGGCCCGTTGCAACCTGCGACGATATTTCTTGCTGGTCGCAGAACCGCCGCGCCGTTACGCTTTTATCACGAGGAAATTGAGGACTTGATCAGTAAATGCCCTTGCGTATAGGGCTGGCTTGCGGCATTGAAGGCCTGTGTCGCAAGACGCATGCAGGAGTGTAGCTCAATTGGTAGAGCACCGGTCTCCAAAACCGGGGGTTATCGGTTCGATCCCGGTCACTCCTGCCATTAACTAACTGATATTATTAATTATAGCCCAGAACAAGCGCGGCGTGACACCGGCAGGCAACCAAAAAACATACAGCTTGTTTCAACAAATCTTCTCAAAGCGGGTGACGAGGTAAGTCTCCTCAAGATTGGCCCCTCTTACTTTTTTATGCCCTTTGACGATTTTTTTCAGCTCTTTAAAAGCTCATTTCTTAAAAATATCCCACACAGACAAAACTTCCTTGCGTCATTATATGACTGCGCTATAGGCGAGCGCATGAAAGCAATTGCGCCCCTCCTTCTTGCTGCTGTTTTGGTTCTTTGCGGCTCTGCCAATGCGCAAGAGGCGTTAAATAATGATGTCTCCGCCAATGACGGGCTTATGGGCGTTGCGGACAGCTTGGCTGAATTTGCAGACATGTTAGGCGTGGAACAAGATACGCCAAGGTCTTCTCCTAAAAGCTGGAGCCAAGTTGGCGCTATGAGTAGAGCCAAACGCGCTCGTGGAGAAGCTCAATTTGAGCAATAAAACCCCATGTCATGACCGGGGATTGGTTTAATGATTGCGGCTGCCTTAAAGCGAGCGAATAAAAAACTCTCGTCCATTTTTTGAAGAATAATGGCTAGATCTGTTGGGTGCGCATTTTATCTTGGGTTTTTGTATCAAAATCACTTGCGTCGTGGCGTTCATGAAGCTGCTCTGATGGATCGCCCCACATAGAATTGACCATGCGTCCACGCTTCACAGCTGGCCTGGCGTAAATCACCTCCGCCCAACGCATGACATTTGGGTAATCCTGAACGCTCAGAAACTCCGAGGCATTGTAGAGCCAGCCCTTCACAAGAGCGCCATACCAGGGAAATACCGCGATATCTGCAATCGTATATTCTTGTCCAGCAAGGTAGGCGCTTACCGCCAAACGCCTGTCAAGGACGTCAAGCTGCCGTTTAGTCTCCATAGCGAAGCGGTCGATCGCATATTCGATCTTAACCGGCGCATAGGCATAGAAATGACCAAAGCCGCCGCCCAGATAGGGTGCGCTGCCCATCTGCCAAAATAGCCAATTTAAAGCCTCTGTGCGCGCTGCAATATCTTTCGCGAGGAAAGCGCCAAATTTCTCAGCCAAATAGAGCAGTATGGAACCTGACTCGAATACTCGGATTGGCGTTGATCCACTGCAGTCGAGGAGCGCTGGTATCTTCGAATTTGGATTAACCGCTACAAAGCCTGAACTAAACTGATCGCCTTCGCGAATATTAATAAGCCAAGCGTCATATTCGGCGCCAGCATGCCCAGCCTCAATCAACTCTTCAAGCAAGATTGTGACTTTCACACCATTGGGGGTCGCCATTGAATAGAGCTGCAAAGGATGGCGACCGACTGGCAACGCCAATTCGCGCGTTGCGCCGGCGATTGGTCGGTTGATGCTGGCAAAATTGCCGCCATTGGGTTTTGTCCACGTCCAGACCAATGGAGGCTTATAGTCAGCCATGATTTTAATTCCTTAATTGGTTATTGTCGGCAGAAATAGTTGAATAATAAATTCTAACATCCGTGATTAGTTTTCCAAAATTATTATTCACCCGCAGCTGACAGGAATATGTGACGCAAAACATAAAGGCTCCATCGCTCTTAATTAGCGAGACGAATATTTTGTCTAATTCGCAACCATGCAAAGGAGGCGATGCAGGCCTTATATCATGGTGAAAATTCAGCCATAACACGTTAAGTGTGCTCAAGAAAATATTGCCCAGCCAGGGGTAATTTATCCCAAGACTAAGAATTTAAGGCAAAGAAACTCTAGAGCTGGCCTATAGACTTGTTACCCTAAGACGCTATGATAAAGTTGGTGCTGTTTTTGTTATTGATCGCCTATCACCCAATAAAATTGCAGATCAAAACGATCAACTAGGGAATTAAATATGCGTCTTTCGAAAATTACGATCATAGTTATCTTTTTTCTATCCCTAGTCGGACTTGCGCAAGCCACAGAAAAAAAACCCTTCTCTCAGGAAGCATTTTCTGTCTCGCAAGCCGCAAATGACTCAATCATTGTTTATATCTTTGCTCCCTGGTGCACGACATGCAAGAAGCAAGAAGCTGTAATTGAAAAAGTTATACAGGATCCCCGTTTTGATAAAGTTCGATATTTTGTCGTCGATTTTGATAATGATAAGGAGTCAATGCGCAAATTAAAAGCCAATACACGCAGTACAATTCTTGTCTACAAGGGTCCTCGAGAAATAACACGATCAGCAAATGACACAGATCCTGCATCTCTGCAGAGTCTCCTTGAAAAGGCTTTGTGATTACAGCTTGTGACTTATTCAATCGCACTTGCCTATATGGCGGGAATATTATCGATCCTGTCGCCATGCGTTATACCAATCCTGCCTCTTGTATTTGGTGGAACTGGAACGCATCTTAAATCTGGCGCTATGGTAATTGCGTGCGGCATAGTTTTTTCTTTTACCCTAATTACCATATTATTTTCACTATTTGGCGCCCTACTTCCATTGGATGTTTCACAATTACGGGCGCCAAGCGCAATTTTACTTATTTGTTTTGGCGCCGCACTTCTCGCGCCTCAATATACTTTCAAATTGCCTCTATTCGATAGAACAACGAATTCTTTGATGAATATGTTACGTAAAATCAGGCCTGAGGGAATATCTGGTCAATTTATAACAGGCAGCTTGTTGGGAGCCATATGGTTGCCGTGCTCTGGGCCAACGTTGGGCGCCGCCTCAATCCTTGCCGCGCAAAGCCAGCACGTATTGGAGGCTGCGACAGTTATCTTTTCCTTCTCTCTCGGAGCTGTAACGCCTTTGGTGATCTTGGGTGTTTTGTGGAAAAATCTTCTCGATAAAGTAAAAGCGCCCCTTAAAAAATACGTCTGTGGTTTCAATGCTGTCTTTGGTTTAACGCTTATATTACTCGGCGCTGCAATTGTGACGAATTATGATAGGGTAATTGAACAAAATGTTGCTTATTTTTGGCCGGACCTGCTGATTAGACTTTCATTAAAATATTAGATGATGCTTTTCCCTAAGACTTCCCTCTATTCGACTGGTTTTTGGAATAATTCGACAAATCT
>Ga0208618_1000938_pt1 | contig 12242 bp, 14 predicted proteins | sample CryBogCBE18Jul08_FD_184585 | JGI IMG/M metagenome (GOLD analysis project Ga0208618, IMG submission 184585) | Freshwater microbial communities from Crystal Bog, Wisconsin, USA - CBE18Jul08 (SPAdes) | ecosystem: Environmental > Aquatic > Freshwater > Lake | place: Crystal Bog, Wisconsin, USA...
TCTCGATCCTGACCTAGAAGAACGCACAGTCGCACCAAGTCTTGAGACATACCTCAAGATCATCAAAGACAGTGGTGGAACCGTCGACAAGCTCGATATCTGGGGCCGTCGTCGCATGACCTTCGAAATCAATAAAAAGGCCGAAGGTATCTACGCTGTTGCTGATCTGCACTGTGGTCCAGATGCGATCAAGGAACTCGATCGCCAACTCAATTTGAACGAGGCCGTGCTTCGCACCAAGGTCGTTCGTCCAGATCAACTCAACTCATAATCAGATAACAGTTAATTAAGCGAGAGAAAAATGGCAGCTGGCGATACAACAATCACAATGATCGGTAATTTAACAAGCGATCCTGAACTGCGCTTCACACCTTCTGGTGCTGCAGTCGCAAAGTTCACCGTTGCATCAACTCCTCGTTATCTCGATAAGGCAACGAACGAGTGGAAAGATGGCGATAGCCTCTTTCTAAACTGTCAGATCTGGCGTCAAGCTGCAGAGAATGTTGCAGAATCACTGACCCGCGGAATGCGCGTCATTGTTTCTGGACGACTCAAGCAACGCTCTTATGAGACCAAAGAAGGCGAGAAGCGCACAGTATTTGAGGTTGAGGTTGATGAGGTAGGTCCATCACTTCGCAACGCAACCGCAAAGGTCACCAAGACAACTCGCGGCGCCGGTACTGGCGGCTTTACAGCTACATCGGAAACTGCCTCATCAGATGATCCTTGGTCAGCCGCACCAGTAGGTGGCGGTTGGGCAACCGGCGCATCAGATGATCAACCTCCGTTCTAAATAATTAAGTAAACCAACCATTCCTGTTTAATACACAGGGCCCTCTTAAAGGAGCACCACAGTGGGAGCAAGAAGTAATAAGACCTTAAAGCCAAAGAAGGTCGCGCCGAAGATGTCGGCTGCGGCCCTCAAAAAGTTTAAGAAGAAGCCATGTTCTTTCTGCCAACAGAAAGTTACTTATATTGACTATAAGGACATCGCTACCCTTCGCAAGTTCATCTCAGATCGCGGCAAGATCCGCGCTCGCCGAGTAACGGGTGCTTGCACCCAACATCAACGTGCAATTGCTGCCGCGGTAAAGAATTCCCGCGAAATGGCGCTTTTGCCTTACACCTCAACAGCAAGATAAGGAGCAGGTGGATTAATTATGAAACTCATCCTTACTCGCGAAGTAGCAGGACTCGGACAAGCAGGCGATGTTGTAACTGTTAAAGACGGTTATGCACGCAACTTCCTCCTCCCAAATGGCAATGCAATTGCATGGTCACTCGGCGGAGAGAAGCAGATCGAAGGAATTCGCCGCGCCCGTAGCGCACGCGAGATCCGCGATCTCGATCACGCTCGTGAAATCAAGACAGCGTTGGAAGCATCTCCAATCGTTGTGAAGGCAAAAGTTGGAGCAACAGGTTCACTCTTCGGTTCTGTAACCGATAAGGACCTCATTGCTGCGATTAAGTCTTCAACCAGCATCGATATCGACCGCCATCGTTTGAAGGCACCGGTTATGAAGAAGCTTGGCAATTACTCTGCCAAGGTAACTCTTCACGCTCAGGTCGCTGCCAACATTGCAGTCCAGGTCGTTGCCGCTTAATTTCGCTTAAGAGTTAAACCCCGCCTCCCTCGTGGAGGTGGGGTTTTCTCATTTAATGAGATTCCCGAATAAATCTTTATCCCCAACCCTGTGGGTAAATTTGAGCGTGGATTAGGCCATTCTGAGAGATCTATCCCCAGAGTTGGGGTAGTTACCCACAGTGGCTCCACACCAAATCTCAGGTTATCCCCATGATGAGGGCGCTTTCCCACAAAGGCACACACACCCCACTATCCCCAGAATAGGGAATGTCGGTGGCTCATAAGAAGATTCGTCCTATGAGTATCGCAGAGCTTCCAAACCGTGGAGGTAACAATCTGCCTGCTCGCCCCGTTGAATTCGAACGGACACCCCCTCAAGATTTAGTTGCCGAACAATCGGTGCTCGGTGGCATGTTGCTCTCTAAAGATGCAATCGCCGACGTTGTAGAAATCATCAAAGAACGAGATTTTTACCGCCCCGCTCACGAACTTATCTACGATGCCATTCTTGATCTCTATGGCCGAGGCGATCCTGCCGATCCAGTGACCGTCTCTGCTGAGTTAACAAAGCGAGGAGATATTGCGCGCGCCGGCGGCGCACCATATCTACACACACTGATCTCATCAGTTCCTACCGCCGCCAATGCTGGCTATTACGCACGCATTGTTCGCGACCGCGCAATTCTTCGTCGCCTTGTTGAAGCAGGAACAAAGATCGTTCAACTCGGTTACTCCGAAGCGGGCGATGTCGATGATGCAGTGGATGCTGCACAAGCCGAGGTTTACCAAGTTACAGAATCTCGAATGACCGAAGATTATGTACAACTCTCGGAGTTATTGCCTGCAGCGTTGGATGAAATTGAAGCGATCTCATCTGGTGTTGCAGAAGAGGGAGTGAAGAGCGGTTTTAGAGATCTCGATGCACTCACTAACGGATTTCATCCCGGCAACATGGTGGTTCTCGCTGCGCGTCCAGCTGTTGGTAAATCAACTCTGGGTCTTGATATCGCGCGCCATGCCTCAATTCATAATGGTGATACCTCGGTCATCTTCTCACTTGAAATGAGCCGCTCCGAAATCACGATGCGTATGCTCTCTGCAGAAGCAAAGGTCGGACTGAACAATATTCGTTCGGGCTCACTCTCCGATGATGAATGGGGTCGACTTGCAAAGCGCATGGGCGAAATCTCTCAAGCCCCACTCTTTATCGATGACTCTCCAAATCTTTCACTGATGGAGATCCGGGCTAAGGCGCGTCGCTTAAAGCAGAGACATAATTTAAAGTTGATCGTCATCGATTACCTCCAGCTGATGACATCAGGTAAGCGCGTTGAGAGTCGTCAACAGGAAGTCTCTGAGTTCTCTCGTAACTTAAAGCTCTTGGCAAAGGAACTCAATGTTCCCATCATCGCCATCTCACAGCTCAATCGCTCTCCAGAACAGCGCGCCGATAAGAAGCCGATGCTCTCCGACCTCCGTGAATCGGGCTCTATTGAGCAGGATGCAGATATGGTTATTTTGCTCCACCGTGATGACTTATATGACAATCAGAATCGATCCGGTGAGGCAGATTTGATCGTCGCTAAGCACCGTAATGGACCAACCCGGACCATCACCGTCGCTGCACAACTGCACTTTGCACGCTTCGCCGATATCGCCCCTTCATATAGTGGTGGCGAGAATTTCGTAAAGGATTAATTACTTCTCGGCATATCGTGCAACTGTGAAACCAAAGTGAATCGGTAGATTGACCGCAAAGATCACGATAGTTGCACTCATGAGCACTAAGAGGTTCCCACGAACTCCATCTTTGATAAAGATGTACTCCAAAGCTCCGGCGAATATTGCATAAGCCAAGAGAGTCCACTTAGCTACCAAGAAGAATGTTCCCCAAGCGAAATTCGCAATACGGGAGAGCAGGAAAACATTGGCGAGTACCAATATCGCGGAGAGCACCACGGTAAATGTTGTCGGTGCAAGCGAGGTGTGTTTTGGTAGATGCGCTGCCAGATAGACCCCACCGGAGACGACGAGGGCCAAGATAAGGACTGAAATTTCAGAAACAGGAGGCAGCTTCTTCATAGTGTTGCAATCCTTGTCATGATGATGAGCGTTGCAACTTGCATCGCCCCAGTAAGCCCCGCGGTGTAAAGAAAGCGCTTCATTAACTTCTCAATAACCTGACCGTTTGGCCGCTCCTTCTTCAATTCAAAGAGGACCGCGATATTTGCGGGTTCGAGAAATCCGAGTGCAACAACAGCCATAACTCCTACAACGATCATGGAACCGACTACCCACCCATGATGCTTATCGGAGGCGAGGATGAAACCTTCATGACGGGCCAACTGCCAACCACCTGCGAGTGTGGCGATTACAAGTGTCGGCATTAAGAGAACCATCTTTGGCATAAAGCGTTTTGAAAATTCAACACGGGCCGGGATGCTCATGCGTCCGATGATTGGACCAATGATGAAACCAAGAAATAGATCGATGGCGGTCCAACATGCTCCGCCAACAACGTGAAAGAAATCCAGCGCCCAGAGGCGATTGGATGCAACGGCGATAATTAGACCTATATAAACCACGGCCACAGCAGGTATTGCTTTAGTAGGAACTATTTTGAATTCTGTCGCTTGTGGTGCGTGAGGCGTAGAAACATCATGGGCCATCAATAACTCCCTCGCGTCATTGGGAAGGTGATCCCGCGTAATAAAAGGGTAGAGAGAGGCTAGATGAGATTCAATAGACTTTTCGTCTAGTTAATGGGATTTAACAGCCCGCTCTTCACGTCATAGATAGCGCCCATGACACGGACTTCATCGTGAAGCAATGGGTAGCTTTCAATCTTCACAATATCTTTCAGCAACGCACTCAATTGATCGGTAGTTGTTTGAAAGTCCAAGCTTCGCGTGTCTACGCCGCTCTTCTTTGATATCGCTTCGTGAATACCCGCCTCATCGGTGCTCGCCATTCGGCAATCGGTATGTGGCATAACGAGTACGCGGTTTACTCCTAGTAGGTGAGTAGCCAGAACCAGAGTACGTAGCACGTCATCGGTAACACGTGCACCTGCATTACGAAGAATCTTGGCATCGCCAGCATGCATTCCAACTATACGTAAAGGATCAATGCGCGAATCCATGCAGGTAACAATCGCCAAACCTTTGACTGCAGTACCTGTCAAATCTTCGGAGGTAAAGCGCGTAGCAAAGTTTTGATTAGCGCTCAAAATGTCATCGAATTTATCCACGATCGCTCCCTTCCGGAATCTTTTCATTCGCTATGAAAATTCCAACGAGTACCACCGCGGCACCAATGAGTTGAATCGTAGTGAAAGTTTCTTTCAAGAGAATCCATCCAAAGACTCCAGCAAGTACTGGTTCCAACATTCCAATGATGCTCGCCACTTGAGGTGAGAGAGCATTTACTCCAGCGAGCACGCAGAGATAAGGCAGGACGGTTCCCACGATGATGATGAAGAGAATCAGTAACCAACCGGGCAGGTGATGACCGGCAAAATGTCCATTGAGATTTATCTGATCACTAAATGTGTGGAACGGAAAGGACCACCACGGTTGAACAACAGCGAAGAGGAGTGAGGTGATTCCAAAGCCCCAGACCAACATAGTGTCGGTGCTGCGATTTCTGCCGAGCGCGCGACCAATGACAAAGTAAGCCGCCAAACTCAGAGCATCAAGAAATGATGAGATAACTCCAAGCCCGTTGAGGGTTAATCCTTGCCAGACCTGCCCAACAAGAATTAATCCGACGAAGGCCGCCGCTAATCCAAGCCACATGGTGTTGGCGATCTGTACCTTCTTTATAAAGCGTAAGTAGAGAACGATCCAGATTGGCGCGGTGAATTCGATGATGAGGGCGATGGAGACATGGAGTCGCAGAATCGAAAAGAAGTAAAAGGACTGTACGGCCGCAATTCCAATCACTCCAAAGAGTGCGAGCAGTCCGCCTTCACCTTTGGTTGGCCGCAAGAGGGCCAGTCGACCTTTGGCGGCGAGGTAGATGAGAAGAGCGACGAGGGAACCCGTGGTGCGCACCTCGGTTAAACGCCAAGGGGAGAGCCCAGCTTCCATGACCCATTTAGAGACGATCCCATTGATGGAGTAGAGGAGTGCGGCGCATACGAGCAGGAGGTAGGCGCGGCGGGTACTCATTGTCCAAACTTATCCGTTCTTGCGAGCTCTCGGGCAACGCTTCGGAAGTTGACCTTGCTCAGGTGAAATTGCCCTGGCTGATAGGGTTTTGACCGTGCTACTAAGTGATCGCGATATTGCCGCCGAAGTTTCTGCTAGACGTGTGAAGGTAGAACCTTTTAGCGAGGGGATGATTCAACCTTCTAGCGTTGATGTCCGACTCGATAGATTCTTTCGGGTCTTTGAAAACCACAAGTACTCGGTAATCGATCCCTCCGTTGAACAGGCTGAACTCACTCGAGAGGTCGCTGTTAATCACGACGAGCACTTCATTCTTCACCCAGGGGAATTTGTTTTGGCGAGCACATACGAAGTCATCACCCTCCCAGACGATATTGCCGGACGCCTCGAAGGTAAGTCTTCACTCGGTCGTCTTGGACTTTTGACCCACTCCACCGCCGGCTTTATCGATCCAGGTTTCTCAGGGCATATCACTTTGGAACTCTCTAATGTGGCAAATCTTCCTGTGAAACTATTTCCAGGGATGAAAATTGGCCAGCTCTGTCTCATCAAACTCTCATCTCCCGCAGAGCATCCCTATGGCTCGGCACTGTACGGTTCTAGGTACCAGGGCCAGCGCGGACCAACTCCAAGCAAATCGTGGTTGAATTTCCACCAGTCAAAAATTCAATAATTTAATAGACGCTTTTATAAGCATAAGGAGCAAGTCATGAAAGTTGTTCTCTTTGTTCTCGTCATTCTCGTCATTCTCGCCCTGTTGGCAATCATGTCCCGCAACCGTCTGGTGCGAGCAAATATCTCTGTAGACGAAGCATTCGCGCAGATCGATGTACAACTTAAGCGCCGCTCTGATTTGATTCCAAATCTCGTTGAAACTGTTAAGGGTTATGCCGCGCATGAATCAGGAACGCTCGAGGCGATCGTTGCTGCGCGCGCAAAATCAACCCAAGCGACTACCTTCGCTGATGTTGCAGCCGCCGATGGACAACTCACACAAGCTTTGCGTGGTCTGCTTGCTGTGACCGAGAACTACCCAGATCTCAAAGCCTCTTCAAATTTCCTTGCTCTTCAAGAGGAACTCTCTTCAACAGAGAATAAAGTCTCTTTCGCACGCCAGTTCTACAACGACAATGTGCGCACCCTTAACTCTGCTATTAAAACATTTCCAAGCAGCCTCTTCGTAAAGTCCGCTGGTGTTTCACCACGTCCCTTCTATGAAGTAGATGATCCACAAGATCGTAAGGCCCCACAGGTCAAGTTCTAGTTATGGATTTTCGCAAACTTCAATCCGCTAACAAGTTAAAGTCCACCGAACTCCTGTTCGGCATGGCTTTGTTGGTGGGCATTGTTATTTGGGCTCTAATGACCTATTTCGGCAAGACTGGAATCGGTGTTGTTCCATTTGCAGTGGGAATTGCTCTGCTCTCGGTCTGGGGTTCTTATTGGACTTCAGACAAGATTGTTTTAACGATGACGGGTGCCAAACTTGTCACCGAATCAGAGAACAAGCAGCTCTATGACCTGGTGACAGAGGTTTGTATCGCTGCGGGATTACCAGTTCCTAAAATTGCTATCGTTGAAGATAACGCACCCAATGCCTTTGCAACTGGCCGCGACCCCAACCATGCAGTGATTGCATTTACTACCGGAATCTTGCGTGTAATGGATAGAGAAGAGTTGCAAGGTGTAACCGCTCACGAGATGGCACACGTTGCCAACCGTGACACATTGGTATCTGCTATTGCAGCAACAACTGCGGGAGCGCTCGCGCTGTTAAGCGATTTTATGATGCGAATCATGATCTTCGGTGGCGGAAATCGTCGCGACAATAACAACAACGATCAGAATCCGATTGCATTGATCGCCTCTTTAATAGTTCTGATTTTGGCACCACTGGCCGCGCTGCTTCTACGTCTTGCTATCTCCCGCAAGCGTGAAGCCCTCGCCGATGTCACCGCTGTTGCGTTTACAAGAAACCCCACCGGTCTTCGTCGCGCTCTGGAAGTATTGGCAGCGGATAGTACTGTGGTTCACCAACGCTCAACGGCGGTTGCACATATTTGGATCGAATCACCATTGGATGGAAGTAAGACCTCTCAACTATTTTCTACCCACCCAACACTTGCCTCGAGAATTGCAACGCTTAAGGCGATGGAAGGAAATTCATAATGAGAAAAAGAGCAGCAGGTCTTCTCGTCTCGATGAGCATCCTGGGAGCAACCCCAACTTATGCCGCCATGACAATGCCCTCGACAACCCCGCCACCAATTTCAGGAACCGCTGCGAGAGCGGGCGGAACAATATTCGATGTACCAATGCCTGCTGTCGTGTCCAACACCAAACTTACCGATGCTTCCGGAAAAACATTCACCTTAGGATCGCTCAAAGGAAAGTACGTCATACTTACAGACTTCTTTACCAGCTGCGACATGATTTGTCCTATGACAAGTGTGAATATGCGAGATATTGGGGATGAAGTCAAGAAATCAACTCTTGCTAAGAATACCGTGGTACTAGAGGTCTCCATTGATCCCTCCCGGGATACTGTTTCAAGAATTAAGGCCTACCAGTCGCTCTTCAATGATTCCTCTTGGACCATAGCTACCGGAGAAGCAAATGCTTTGAGCAATTTCTGGGGTTGGTTCGGAGTATTTTCTAAACAACAAAAGAATACGGATGGCACCTCACCTGACTGGCAAACTGGCAAGCCGGTGACCTACGACGTGGTTCATGATGACGTAGTAATCATTATCGATCCAAAAGGACATTGGCGTTGGTTGGAATTAGGAAACCCTGCTGTATCCAATCCGGTTACGCTCCCAAGCACCTTAAAGAGATATCTCAGCACAAATGGTCGATTGAATTTAATAAAACCCCAGCAACCCTCATGGACCGTTTCCGCCGTGTACGGCGCCTTCCAGGAGATCTTTAAGCTTCCACTCGGCCCGAAGATGAAGATGTGATTAAACGGCTACTTTTCTCATTAATTCTGGCTTCACAGTTATTCGTCGCTAATCCTTGGGCATTAGCCCACACTGTTCTTATCGCTTCAGACCCTGCCGCTAATAGCACAATTAAGAAACTTCCGGAGAAAATAACACTTACCTTTGCAGATCCACTTTTGGTACTTGGAAAAAATGCAATTAACCAAATACAAGTATTGGCTCCTGACTCTTCTCTTATTTCTACGCGCGTTAGCAAGGTAACCGGAGCAATCCTGAGCAATGTTTTAGCACCAGAGAAAATCGAATCTGGAAAATTTCATGTTCTCTTTCGAGTTGTCGCTCAAGATGGCCACATTGTTTCTGGCGATTTTTATTTTACGGTGAGTAACAATCCGACCACTGGGAGTATGAGGCCTGTCCCAACAGGCGTTTTCGGCGTAGAGGCTTTTGCAACTGGCGCCGGAGTTGAAGGAACAAAATCGACTTCAAAACTCAATGCCACTTTACTGATGACATTAAATTTTCCACGCAATTCGATTTGTTACACAGTTAAAAGTTCAATAAGTGACATTTTGGCTATCCACATACATTCTCAAAATCAGAAAAATCTTACAATTTCAGATGAGATTTTTATTCCACTTCGCACTGAAAGCCTTAATGCAAAAAAACCGGTGTGCGACATAGAGCCCAAAAGTACATTGCTTGGACTATATAGGAACCTAAACCATTTTGTAATGATGGTTCACACTCTAGAATTTCCCGACGGCGCAGTTGCAGGTCACTTAAAATTCGTCAATCATTGAAAGTATTATGAAGAGATCGGAAAGTGAAGTGTGAAGGTCGCACCTTCGCCAATTGTTGAGTCAACACTTACCGAACCACGATGAGCTTTCATGACAGCGTCGACAATAGAAAGCCCAAGTCCGCTTCCCTCGCCTGCATGACGTGCTCGCGATGGATCTACACGGAAGAAGCGTTCGAAAATTCGAGCTTGATCGCTCTCGCTTAATCCTGGACCGGAATCTTTAACCGCAATTGAAATCTCGTTTTCCGTGGCGGTGGCTGTGACAGTTATCTGAGTGCCGACAGGTGTGTGGGTACGTGCGTTAGCTAGAAGATTGGCAAGGGCTTGATGGATTCGCTTGTTATCTCCTAGGACATATAACTCTGCTGGAACATCGACGGTAATCGGATGGTTTGGCCCAGCGGCTTTCGCTGAAGCTACACACTCTTGAACCAGGTGTGAGAGATCAACTGGCTCTAGTGTGAATGGACGAGCCTCATCCATTCGCGCCAATAAGAGCAGATCCTCAACGAGTGAACCCATGCGAATGGATTCCTTCTCAATGCGCCCTACTAATTCTTTAGTCTTCTCTTCACCGCTCACCGCACCTTGACGGTGTAATTCGGCAAAACCTCTAATAGCGGTAAGAGGAGTGCGAAGTTCGTGTGAGGCATCGGCAACAAAGCGGCGCAATTTTGATTCTGAAGCATTCTTCTGGGCGAAGGATTCTTCAATACGGCCAAGCATGGTGTTGAGCGATTGGGTTAGGCGACCCACCTCTGTCGATGGTTCAAGCTCGGGTAGACGAGCCGAGAGATCTCCATCTGCGATTGCCGCAGCGATGACTTCTACCTCTAGAAGTGGTTTTAAACTGAGTGAAATTAACCAACGTGAAATCAAGCCGATCAGGATCAAGACGGCGAGGCTAATTAATAGGAAGAGCCAACTTAATTCGTGAAGAGTTTTCTCAACACTAGATAGTGAAACCGCAATTACTACTGAACCCAAATTGGATGGAAGCACGAATGCAACCGCGCGCGTAGAACTCTGTGGAGATTCGGTATGGATGGTAAATGCTTTACCGTGCTTCGCAGCGACTTCGGCAATCGTCATTCCGCTAAATGTTGTTTGAGCTCCACCAGTTGAAATATCTCCACCTAGTTGCCCAAGGACGGATCCGGTGGGATCCAACAAGGTGACAGATGTTGCAGTTGGAACTCCGCGTAGTGGGCTTACCGCACGATATGGCTGAGCATCGCTCTGGGTTGTTGCACTTTCATCAGGGCTTGGCTCAATACCTGCGCGTACTAATCGAGAGACTGTTCCCTGGGCAACGCTTGCGAGTTGTGAATCTACTTGCCTAATAAGAAAACCGCGCAGTTCGGCGTTCGCAGCAAAGTCTGACGCTCCAATACCAATTGCCGCGACGACTAGGGTCGCAAGCAAGAGGCGGTTGCGCAGGCTCCACTGCGAAAAGACCGACGGTTTATGCATAGTGAATTATCTTAGTTTCCGGCAGGAATACGCATTCGATAGCCGACGCCACGCACGGTGTGAATAAGTGCTGGTTCGTAGATATCAATCTTCTTGCGGAGGTAGGAAACATATGTTTCAACGATTCCAGCATCTCCACGGAAGTCGTACTGCCAGACGTGATCCAAGATCTGGGATTTGCTAACAACGCGGTCTGCATTGATCATCAAGTAGCGAAGCAATAAGAACTCGGTTGGAGAGAGGTCGATTAAGTTGCCCGCGCGACGTACTTCGTGGGTAGCCTCATCGAGTTCGAGATCTGCAAAACGAATCTTCTCTTCATCGACGGTGGCCTCAACGGCGCCGATACGACGCAAGAGAGCGCGAAGACGAGCAACCAGCTCTTCGAGTGAGAAAGGCTTAGTCACATAGTCATCTCCACCGATGGTGAGCCCAGCAATCTTGTCGTCGACGGTGTCTTTAGCGGTGAGGAAGAGAACTCCAACGCTATGCCCCTCGGTGCGAAGCTGACGGCAGACTTCAAAGCCATCTTGATCTGGGAGCATGACATCAAGGATGAGAGCGTGGGGTTTAAATTCTTCGGCGATAGTAAGCGCTTGTGATCCGGTCGCTGCAGTGCGGACATCAAAGCCAACGAAACGAAGGCTGGTCGCAATTAATTCACTGATTGAACTCTCATCATCGACAACGAGAATTCTCTGTAAGTTGCTATTGGATGTATCTGCCACGGTGACTCTCTCTTTAAGTGCGGTCATTTTTCGATCCTCCACGTCAATCTTCAGATCACCTCAGCCAAGCTTTGGCGAGACTCTGGTACCCCACAGGAGGGGCACAGGTAAGAGGATTCTCCATGAACCTGAATGTTTCCTGAGAAATAGCAGAAGTTTTCCACAGGGTTTATCCACGATGTGGAGAATTACAGCCGTGTAATTAGGTGAGGAGAGAGGGGATTAGCGCCAGCGGGTGGCGAGTGTGAAGCCAGCAGCGATAAAGCTAAAGCCAATAACCATATTCCAAGCCCCGATATGAGGGATTGGATAGCCGGTGTTGCTCACGTAGTAGATAACGATCCAAACCAGGCCGACCAGGAAGCCAGCGAGCATCAAGGGAGCAAGCCACTTTGGGCTCTCCTTAGGTAGAGGAGCGTGATGGGCTACCTCATCCGGAATGTAGACCGGATCCTTCTTGCGGCTCTTGGACTTAGGCATAAGCAAAAGGTACACCACATCCAAACCTTTATTTAAACCTATGTTGAATAAACC
>Ga0208618_1000940_pt1 | contig 12234 bp, 12 predicted proteins | sample CryBogCBE18Jul08_FD_184585 | JGI IMG/M metagenome (GOLD analysis project Ga0208618, IMG submission 184585) | Freshwater microbial communities from Crystal Bog, Wisconsin, USA - CBE18Jul08 (SPAdes) | ecosystem: Environmental > Aquatic > Freshwater > Lake | place: Crystal Bog, Wisconsin, USA...
ATACGGTGCCAGAGGAAACAAATTTCATCACCAGCAACCCAAACAACAGTGCCAAACCAGATGAAAGTAAATTTCGTTTAAATGTCATGAAAACTCCAACTTTTTAAGGGACTACTTTAAGTTCGACTTCCGGCTAGTCCGGAGGGCTTCCAAATCAAAACTACAACCATTAAAACAAATGGAAATAAAACAGCCGTATCGGGCAAATACACCGCACCAACAGCTTGTACCATTCCAAGAACCATGGCAGCGATGAAAGCGCCCGCTAAAGATCCCAAACCTCCAATTACTACAACTACAAAGGAATCAATAATCACATCGGCACTCATTGAGGGTGAGAGCGACATGAAGGGCGCCGCAACTACACCGGCCAATCCAGCTAAAGCTGTACCCAACCCGACTACACCTGCACTCAGCAAATCGGTATTCACGCCTTGCATCGAAGTTGTAACGGGGTCAGTACTTGCGGCTCTAACAAACAACCCAATTTTTGAAAATCTAAGCCATAAGGTTAGACCTAATGCCACACAAAAGCCTACACATATCACGCCGATACGGTATGCGGGTACAGGGGTACCCGCTATATCCACACTAAAGGCTAAGGCCTGAGGACCAGGCACAGATAAATTACTTTTTCCCCAAATAGTCTGGACCGAATCTTCAATCACCAATAACAAACCAAAGGTCACCAGTACCACGGTCAATGGGTCACGGTCTTGAAGCAATCGAAATCCGTATCGATCCAGCAATACCCCAAATACGGCCATTACGGCGGGAGCCAAAAGCAAAGCAATCCAAAAATTACTAGCTAATGCGATAGAGTAACCAATGTATGCGCCCATCATGTAAAGAGATCCATGAGCAAAATTAACGACTCTACGAAGTCCGTAAATCAATGCCAAACCTGAGCACATCACAATAAGTAATGAGCCGTAAACCAACCCGTTGAATAAATTTATTGTTAACAAGTGAACTGTCCCCTATGATCGTTTGAAGTGTCTGCAGTATCTACAGTGTTTACTCATTTTCAATTGGCCCCATAGCCGAGTCAGGTGCCCCTAAAGCCATCCAGCCACCATCCACTGGCAATACAGCACCTGTTACGTAACTGGCGCTTGATGAAACTAAAAATGCAATCACTTGACCAACCTCTGACGGTTCTGCCATACGTCCCATTGGGGTACGAAGATTAATTGCCGATTCATTTAAAGCACCTTGCTGAGCAAGTTTGGCGACCAAAGCAGTTTTTACATATCCTGGTGCAACAGCATTAATGCGTATTCCTTTTCTTGCCCACTCACTTGCCATCGCGCGGGTGATGCCTAGAACTCCTGCTTTGGCTGCACTGTAGGCGTTACGTCCAGGTATTCCTCCAAAACTAGCTATTGAACCTATGTTAACAATAGATCCTCTAACCCCCTTAGGATCCCTGGGTTGTTGATTCATAACGCAAAGGACCTGCTGAGACATTAGAAAAGTACCCCTAAGGTGAACCGACAGAACGCGGTCAAATGCTTGTATATCCTGCTCAAGAGTGGGAAGAGTTTGATCTCCAATTCCGGCGTTGTTGACTAACGCGTCAATACGTCCGTACCTTGCTTTTATGCCAAGAACGCATTCTATGACTTGCTCGGGCTGGGTCACATCGCACTCCCATGCACTGTGCTGGGGGCCAAGGAAGCTGGCTCTTTTGGTGGCTAGTTCCTTGTTCATATCTAATAGTGCAATATCCCACTCCTCTGATTCGAGGCACTGCGCAGTAGCCCATCCGATCCCATCAGCAGCACCTGTAATTACAGCAAGTTTTTTTTTGGTAAATGACATATGCCTTCGCTTTATTTCCAAGTAGGCATCGCAACTGATTTAATCAAGCGAGTTTCTTGTGCAGTGATTAGATGACCTGATTCTTTTAAATATTTTGGAAAATCAGGATGAGCGTCACGTTTTAAACAGCGCCTCTCATAATCGGAAAAATCGTCGTATCCCCATAAATGTACAAATTGATTGAGTGGCCCAACTACGCTTGTGTAAAAGCCGATCGGATGCCCCAATGTTTCAAGAAGTATGGGCATGGCAAGTCGATTGAACACCTCAATAAACTCAGGCATCTTTCGAAGCGCAATGGTATAAGTGCGGTGATCAATCAAAGGCTTGCTGGGGTTCAACATTTCTAGACTCCTGCTAAATCTGCTAAATGGTTGCCTGTTACATAACCAAACGTCATGTTAGGGCCATGAGTAATACCTGCAGCCGGGTATTTACCCCCCATGATGCTTGAGCGATCATTTCCAACCGCGTACAACCCCTTTATTAACGAACCGTCACGTTTTTTTACCTCACCGACCACGGTAGTTTGTATGCCGTCAAATGTACCCAAATCGCCCATCACTACCTTAACCGCATAAAAAGGCCCTTTAACAAGGGGCGCAACACAAGGGTTAGGTTGGTTATCGGGATCTGCTAAATAACGGTTAAATAATGTGCTACCCCGTCCGTACTGTTGATCATTTCCATCGACTGCGCCTTGGTTATATTCACGCACTGTCTCCTCTAAGCCCTTTGCGTCGATTCCTGCATTTTGAGCCAACTCAGACAATGAGTTTCCGGTGATTAAATAACCATTTCTAATAAATTTACCTATAGGCATTGGAGAAGGTTTAACAAAACCGAGACCGTATTTACCCAAGGCAGTTTTATCGCAAATCAACCACATCACTGTTTCGGGCTCTCCTTGGCAAGCTCTGATGAGTGCCACGCCTACATCATGATAGGAATTCGATTCATTGATAAATCTTCTCCCACTTCTAAGAACTCCTATCACCCCCGGTTTATAGCGGTCTAGGAGGTGAGGAAACACACCAACCTCACCTTTACCGTAATCAACTCTGGAGACCGGAATCCAAGCAGCGGAGTCTGCGTAGCGGACCGTAGTGTCCGCACCCGCTGCTTCAGCTATCAGTACGCCGTCCCCAGTGTTCGATTTTGGTGTGGGCGATAAGTGCTCTCCCCCGCTGTTGACATGGGGGTAGGCTTTGGCTATACGTCTGATGTCATGTGGAAATCCGCCACAAGCCAATACAACTCCGATACGAGCTTTAATTTCGTGACCAGCACCTGCTCCGCCTAGATGAACTCCCACCACTTGATCGTTTTCTATCAAGACTTTTTGAGCAGGAGTCGATGTCATGATCGGTATTCCCAAATCAAGAGCGGATTTTGCCAAACGAGCAGCCAAGGCATTTCCACTTGTGACTTGAATAGCGCGTTGATATAAAATCAATTCTTTAATGTGATTGATTAGTCTTTTGGCCACATACAAAAATGAGGTCAAAGATTTAGTCACTCGAAAGAAGTGTTTTAAATCAGCGTTCGATGAATTGAACATCATCCCCATGAATGTGATTGTTTTAAGGGGTAATTTCAATCTTGGCATGTCCTTACCAAGGCCCCGAATATCAAAGGGCTGGGCAAGAATGGATCGACCGATATCGGCTCCCCCAGGGACATTTGGGTGATAGTCTGGATACATTGTTGGAATAAACTTCATCTCAGTTTCACGCTCGAAGAAGTCCACCATTTTTGGCCCATTTTCAATAAAAGCTTGAACATAGGTTTTATCGTAAAAAGCACCTGTCTCCTCAACCATATAGGTATGAACCAACTCTGCACGGTCGTTTGGATTTTGTTTTAGGCCGTGGTGGTTAAGAGGTATCCACAAGACGCCGCCCGACAAAGCTGTTGTTCCACCAAATACGGGTTCTTTTTCAAGAACAATAACGTTTAAGCCACGTTTTTTAGCTGTGATCGCACAGGAAAGCCCGGCCGCACCTGAACCCACAACGATAACGTCGCATTGAGAGGGTATAGACATTTGCATGATTCCTTAATTTAATTAGTTATATCCAGGCCTAGGCACCATATCCATCAACATACACTGCATGCCTCCATCAACAACGATTTGTGCACCGTTTACATAATCTGAGCGTTCGCTTGCCAAAAACATTACAGCGTTTGCTATATCAATTGGCTCACCCACACGACGGCTGGCCGTGACTGCGGCCCTTCTTTGCTCAAAGCCTGGTTCTTCATAAAATTTTGCAGATAAAGCTGTACGAATCATTCCTGGGCAAATTGAATTACTACGAATACCTTGAGGTCCCCACTCGACTGCCATTTGCCGAGACATTTGAAGAACGGCTGCTTTACTGGCGCTGTAAGCACCACTTGCTGACTGAGGAAATAGTCCCGAGATAGAGGCAACATGAACAATGCTTCCTCGCCCATTAGATTTCATTGAATCTGCAAATGCGCGAGCACATAACAAGTAACCAGTTAAATTAACATTTAAAACATGTTGCCAGTCATGCAAACTCACATCGCTCAAAGAGCCCGCACGCAGCAAACCCGCATTATTGACAAGGACGTCACAACGGCCCCAACGTGACAAAATGTCTTGAGCAACAATCGTTACTTGTTCAGAGTTGCTGATGTCACATTGCAACGGGAGAACAACTCCTCCCTTTGCGGTTAATGTATCTGCTCCAATTTTCAACGCATCCGCGTTTTGGTCTAGCATTGCAACAAGCGCTCCTTGTTCGCATAACAGCTGCGCAACAGATGCACCTATTCCGCTTGCAGCACCAGTCACCACGCAAACCTTACCAGCCAAACTGAGCCAGTCCTGTCTTGCATCCATTTTTGCTTGTCTCCTCATTTATTATTTATGCATCATTATTCAAAATAAGAATCATAAATACTTTGACTAATCAAGCCAAATACAGGACAATTCGTGCAAATTAAGGATCTAATATGGTCAACTCTCGGGTTATCCCTAACTATGATTTATACGGCGAGGAGGCGACACCTGGATGGAGTAGCTCCTTTAATTTCGAATGGATTCCTCAAAGATCTAAGATTTATAACTGGTCTATTCAACCTCATCGTCACGACTCTTTTCTTCAAATTTTGTATTTAAAAAAAGGATTCGTAGAAGTACAAATCGATGATATTAAAACCCGTGTTGAGGCCCCTTGTTTGTTGGTTATACCTTCGGGGCACGTACACGGGTTTAACTTCTCCAAAACCGTTGATGGTCCCGTAGTCACAGCAACTCAAAAGTCTGTGGAGTCGGTTGCCGCCTCTGTTATGCCTGAGTTACTTGAGACCATTAGGACTCCTCGAATCTTGTCCCTGCAATCCGAGATGCGCTACATAGGGCAATTGATGCCCCTGTTTTTAGCAGTTGAACAAGAGGCTCATACACACGCTGTGGGGCAAATGGCTGCGGGAATGTCACTCTTGCTAGCCATACTTGTCCAGGTCAATAGAATCACAAAACTATCGGGCCTATCAGACTCCCAAACGCATCACACCATCTCAAGAAAAGCGCGCCAAATTGAAAAATTCAGAAGTCTTGTTGATCGAGATTTTAAAAAGCAGCATTCACTAAAGATCTATGCAAACGAAATAGGAGTGACGGTTGGACATTTATCTCGCCTTTGCAGAGATGTACTGGGACGCTCTAGCCTGGAGGTGATCAACGCTCGTATTATTCAAGAAGCAGAGCGTGAACTGGTTTACACCACAGTCTCAATTCAGCAACTAAGCTTTGAACTTGGCTTTGAAGATGATGCGTACTTCACTCGTTTTTTTAAAAAACACACCGGTGTAAGTCCCAAAGTATTTCGCTCAAACTACTTAAAAAAGATCAATCAAGAAGATGCTTTAGGATAAGCTTTTCAGCCCATCCGTGCCAACAATCCACCATCAATTGCGAGTACCTGGCCATTCACAAATCCGCCGCCAGGTGACACCAAAAACAATACGACGGGTGCAATATCCTCGGGTAATGCCCACCTACCCGCAGGTACATTGTTGAGCAAATAGTCCTCAAAGCCAGGGCGTTGTTGCAAACCTATAGTGAATTCAGTTTTAACAAAACCTGGAGCAATTGCATTGGCATTGATACCTTTTGGACCATATTCAACTGCTATAGACCGAGCTAGAGAGGCTGTTGAGGCTTTAGCCGTTGAATAAGCAGCAATCAAGGGCATAGTTGCCTGACCTGACACAGAGGACATCATCACGATACGACCAAAGCCCCTTGAAACCATGCCTGGTAAAAACGTTTGACTGCAATTGAATGCTCCGTTGACATGAACATTCATTATTTGTTGCCATTCTTGTGGGGTCATATCTATAAGAGGTTTGCGGTTTTGATTACCTGCGTTGTTAACCAATATATCAACATATAGCCCTTCACTCTCGAGTCTCGCCCTGCCCTGTTGCACCGATTCATGATCAGATACGTCAAAACTTATGTATGAGGCCCTAATTCCCTCATCTTTTAATTTATCAACACTCTCGATACAAGCGCTCTGATTTAAGTCATTGATGATCACTTGGGCACCCGCCCTTCCCAGTGCAGTTGCTATTGCCAATCCAATACCCCTAGCAGAGCCCGTTACGAGCGCAGTGCGTTCATTTAATGAAAAAATAGTATTTAAGTATTCGTTAATCATATGCCAACTCCTCGCCATAGGGATTTTAAATAAAATGGAATCCTATTCCACTTTTTAGAAATTTTCAATAGAATGCTTCCATTACATCAAAAGGCGATCCATGAAAGGTGTGCAGGAGAGAACTTTAGGCATATTGGAGCTATTGGCCAATCACGCAGAGGGGTTGGAGCTCGCATCGATTGCTGACAAACTGGGCATACCGAGAAGTGCGGTTCACCGTTTGTTATCTGATCTGGTCTTATCTGGATACGTTCGACAAATAAGGGAGCACGGGGACTATATGCTCAGTACAAAATTGGTCTCACTTGGCTTAACCTTTTTAAGCAACAGCGGAATCGTCGATATTGCACAACCTTTGCTTAACCGTTTAGCTGAGATTTCGGGGGAGTTGGTGCGACTATCTGTTGTAGACGGCGAGAGATTGACATGGGTCGCAAGAGCACAAGGAGCCAGGCAGGGTTTACGCTACGACCCAGATATGGGTGCAGATGCCAGGTTCTCATGTTCTTCCTCAGGGTGGGCTTTGATGAGCACATTCAACAACGAAGAAGTAATTAAAAAAGTATCAACACAAGGATTTGGCAAAGTCGGAGACTTTGGTCCCAACGCACCTCAGAATATAGAAGATCTCTTGTTTAATATAGAAGAAACAAGACATAGAGGATTTAGCGTTACACAGGAAACTTATGCATTAGGACTCAATGCACTTTCCGCTCCAGTTTGTTTGAAGGGACAACCCGCACTGGGTGTGTTGACCATTGCAGGACCAAGCTTTAGATTAACTCTTGAGCAAATGCAAACATTAGGTCCAGATTTGGTGTCTTACGCCTCTCAACTTGCTACGACGAGCGGTGCCTCCCCTTTCTTTAACCAAGCACAACGCGAACACAATGGCACGCAAGGAATTACACGAAAACCCATCTATGCTGAGTAAAACATGAATCAAAGAATTTTTTCACTTTCTTACCTAAATTCCCATCGTTGCTCCCCCAAAGAAGCGGTTCTTGTAGCCTCTCAAAGTGGTTATAACTTTGTAGGCTTGAGACTTTGGCCTAACGGACCCAATGCCCCTCAACAGTTTCTAATTGATCACCCAAAAGATTTAAAAGAAACACTTGCTGTCATGAATGACACTGGAATTGGTGTATTTGATTTAGAAATAATTCGCATCAATGAGTCATTTGATCCCAAAACCTGGGATGCTTTGTACGAAGTAGGCGCGTCTCTCAAAGCAAAAGCAATCTTGGTCGCTGGCGATGATACGGATGAGGCAAGACTTACAGAGAATTATGCAAAACTATGTGAGACCTTAAAACCATACGCAATTACAGCGGATCTTGAGTTTATGCCTTGGACTGCGGTTCCAAATGCGCAAGCTGCTCTGAGAATCATAAAAAACGCAGGGTCCCCGTCAAACGCAGGCATCTTGGTAGATGCGCTTCATTTCGGTCGGTCTCATACAACATTGAAGGACATCAGCTCAATACCAACCCATCATTTGCATTACGCCCAAATTTGTGATGCACAAGCTGGTACCCATTTCACGACAGAGGAGATGATTCATACCGCTAGGTGCGAGCGTAATGTACCGGGTGAAGGCAACATTGAATTGCGCGGATTATTTGCAGCCTTACCCAACACGCTTCCAATTAGTGTTGAAGTGGTGAACTTCACCCAAGAAGCAGAATTTGACAAATTAAGCTGGGCAAAGAAATGCCTTGAAGCTAGTAAGCATTACTTTGATTAAAAACACTCAACAACAAAACTAGTAACTTCGGAGAATATAAGATGGACTTTTCACTAAGTGGCGAACAAAGAATGCTGATCGAAACCGTGAGACGATTTGTTAAAGAAGAACTTAAACCCTTAGAAGACGAGGTTGAGCACAAGGGCTACTTAGAGGACAGCACAGCTAATTTAATTCATCATAAGGCCAAAGAACTGGGGCTCTATGCGATGAATATGCCTGCAGAATTAGGTGGTGGAGGTTTGTCTAATATGGACCGCATATTGTGTGAGGAACAATTTGGTCACACAACGGATATATTGATCCGCCGTGCTTTTGGGAATGTATATGAGCCTTTACTGCACTGCAGGGGAGAACAAATTAAAAGGTGGCTCACACCGACTATTGAGGGCACCAGGACCTGCGCCATATGTATCACCGAGCCTGGGGCTGGATCTGATGCTGCAGGCATTAAAACCCATGCTAAAAAAACTGAGAAAGGTTGGGTTTTAAACGGCTCTAAACATTTCATAAGCGACGCTGAATGGAGCGATTTTTTCCTAGTGTCTGCAAAAACTGGTGAAAAAGAAATCAGTATGTTCATGGTTGATAAAGGGATAAGTGGGTTCACCGTGGGCAAGGACCAAAAAATGATGGGACTGAGAGGTACTCCGCATCTAGAGCTGTTTTTCGATAACGTTCAATTAGAAGAGGCTGCATTACTGGGAGAAAAAGGCCAGGGTTTTAAACTTGCTATGGGGGCATTAAACGTCGTTCGCTTAGCTCAGGTGGGAGCTCGCGCAGTCGGCAAAGCCTCGCATGTCTGTGAGATGATGCTCAACTACGCCAATGACCGACAACAATTCAATACCCGTATTGGAGACTTTCAGATGGTTCAGCAAATGTTGGCCGATTGTGTGATTGAGATCAACGCTGCACGTTGGATGGTCTACCAAGCGGCATGGATGTTAGATCAAGGCCTAGATGCGCGTGAGCAAATTGCGATGGTCAAGGTTCACGCAGCAGAGACCCTAGGCAAAGTTGTAGACCGAGCAGTTCAGGTGTTTGGTGGAATGGGGTATTGCAAGGAGCTGTCCATTGAGCGCTATTACCGCGACGCGCGAATATACCGAATTTACGACGGCACAAGCGAGATACACAGAGGTGTTATCGCCAAGAGCGCCCTCAAAAAAGGGGCCGTTTTGTTTGATATGGAACGGTGAAACCCATGACCACTAAATTTATGAGTGCTGCCCAAGCAGCTGAATTAATTCGTGACGGGGACACGATAGGTCTCATGGGTGGAGGTGGTGGATTGATGGAGGCCACTCACATGTTTGAGGCCATCCAGGCACGTTTTCTTTCTACGCAAAGTCCGCGCAACCTAAGCGTTATGCACGCACTTGGTATTGGGGATAAAAAAACTAAAGGGATGAATTGCTTTGCTCACGAGGGCATGGTTAAAAGAGTAATGGGCGGACACTGGGTTTGGTCACCCGCGATGCAGCAACTTGCGTTGAATGAGAAAATAGAAGCTTACATACTACCCGGTGGTGTATCCAGTCAACTGATGCGTGAGATTGGGGCTGGTCGACCAGGCTTATTCACTCACGTTGGTCTTGGAACCGTTTGTGATCCACGCTTGGGTGGGGGGAAGATGAATCAAACTGCAAAAGAGGACTTAGCAGAAGTTGTTGTTTTAGACGGCAAAGAGTATTTACGTTATAAACCTTTTCCGATTCATATTGCCATCGTGCGGGCAAGCGCCGCAGACGAGGACGGCAATATCAGCTTTGAACATGAAGCTGCAAATCTTGATGCACAGGCCCTCGCTTTAGCCGCTCGAAACAGCAATGGTAAAGTCATCGTTCAAGTCAAAGAACGTTTACCCAAGGGCTCCCTTAAAGCCAGAGAAGTCCGGATTCCAGCTGCTTGGGTAGACGCGGTCGTAGTAGATCCCAATCAACAAACCAGCTACGACATTGCATTTGATCCCGCTTTCAGTGGAGAGTTAGTGGGCGAGGACCGCTCACAAAGCGAGGCCCTAGATCATGAGCGCGAGGTTAACGCATCAAAGGAAGAGTTCAGCGAGCGACAAGCAATCGCAAGAAGAGCCTACGAAGAACTTCTAAATACCCCAAAAGTCCGCCCAGTTATTAATTACGGAGTGGGCGTCCCGGATGCTGTTGCAAAACTCATTGCAGCGCGAAATGAACAACACCTAATTTATCAAACTATTGAACACGGCACATACGGGGGCACCCTCATGGACGGTGTATTATTCGGTTACGCCCGTAACGCCACAGCGATGCTAGATGCCGCTACCCAATTTGACTTTTACTCGGGCGGTGGACTAGACGTGGCCTTCCTTGGTTTTGGTGAATTTGATCAGTACGGTAACGTCAACGCAAGCAAACTAGGTGGATTAACCGTTGGGCCAGGAGGATTTATTGATATTGCACAAAATGCTCGCAAAGTTGTTTTTTGTGGCACTTTTGCTGCAAAAGGGGTAAAACTAGCCACCGGCGAAGGTGGCATGCAAGTAATAGTTCAGGGGTCTATCAAGAAGATCGTGCGTACAGTAGATCAAATTACGTTCAGTGGCCCACAAGCGCTTGTAAGACAACAAGAAGTATTGTTTTTAACAGAGCGTGCTAGTTTTAGATTGACACAAAGTGGGATTGAGCTATTTGAAATAGCACCTGGTATTGATTTGCAGCGCGATATTGTGGAACAAATGGGATTCAAACCTTTGATGTCTGCTAATTTAGCATTGATGAAGACTGACTACTTTACGCGTTGAATTCAATACCTGAGTTGCAATTAACTTTCCAGTTTTAATTCTTCTGAAAAAAACCGTTTCAGGACCAAGGAGAAAGGCAATATGAGACCTCTAGAATTAAATTCCCGCATGCCAATTGCTGTGTTTGGTGTTGGGGCTATTGGTCGGATGCATGTTGATCGCATCTTGCACCATCCTCAAGTCAGTCTTTGCGGTGTTGCCGATCCAAGCGATACTGCTGGTTCTTGGGCTACCCAAAGAGGAATAAACTGTTATAGAGATCCTTTGGAGCTGTTAGATAAGAACAAGCCCAAAGCAGTAATTATTGCAACACCTAATCCGACCCATGCTGAATTCGCCTTAGCATGCATCGAGCGTGGTATCCCCGTTTTGATTGAGAAGCCAATTGTCGACACTCTTGAGAGTGGGCAGAGGCTTTGCACGGCTGCTGATGAGGCAAATGTCCCTTTATTGGTTGGACATCACCGCCGTTATAACCCGATCCTGCAAAGGGCAAAAGAACTCATTACGGATGGCTTACTTGGACGTCCCGTTACAGCAACAGCAATGGCTACATGGCTTAAACCGGATGACTATTTTGAGATGGCCTGGCGAAGACACCAAGGCGGCGGCCCCATTCTCATTAATATGATTCACGACATAGACTTACTAAGACATTTACTAGGAGACATATTAACTGTGCAAGCACAAAGTTCAAACGCAATTCGCAACTTTGAGGTTGAAGATACTGCATCTGCATTGCTGCGATTCGAGTGTGGAGCACTTTGCACAATAAGCGTGTCTGATGCAGCAGTGGCTCCGTGGAATTGGGATTTAGCAGCCGGAGAAGCAACTCACTATGCAAAACACAATATTGACTCTATATTCATCAGTGGGACTGAAGCATCCCTAACCATTCCACAATTACAAATCTATAAGTATCAAGGAAGTCGCGGATGGCATGAGCCGTTAACCGCCGAATCAACTCCTTGTCACAGTAGAGATCCTTATATTGAGCAACTTCGACATTTAAGAGCCGTTGCAGAGGGTCTAGAAAGTCCTGTGTGTTCAGGTTGGGACGGACTTCGCACACTTCAAGTGACTTTAGCGGTTATCGAGTCCGCACGATCTGAAAAAATGGTTTCAATCCCAAAAATTCAATAATTCAATAATTCAATAATTCAATAATTCAATAATTCAATAAT
>Ga0208618_1000943_pt1 | contig 12220 bp, 2 predicted proteins | sample CryBogCBE18Jul08_FD_184585 | JGI IMG/M metagenome (GOLD analysis project Ga0208618, IMG submission 184585) | Freshwater microbial communities from Crystal Bog, Wisconsin, USA - CBE18Jul08 (SPAdes) | ecosystem: Environmental > Aquatic > Freshwater > Lake | place: Crystal Bog, Wisconsin, USA...
AGCAGTAAGCGGTGGCATTTCTGTTAACGGTAATATCAATAGTAACTCTAATATTTTAAGCAATGGCAATATATCAACAACTGGAAATATTACTGGAAGTTATATTTTAGGTAACGGAGCTTTCTTAACAGGTATTGCGCCAAGTTATAATGATGCTAATGTTATTAATTTGTTAAATACTGGATTAGCTGGCAATATTATTCCATCAACAAGTAATACTTATAGTTTAGGTAGTCCAACAGCTCCTTGGGCAGAATTATATGTAAGTGGTAACTCCATTTATATCAACGGATCACAATTAAGTAGTAGCGGCGGCAATTTATATTTCCAAGGCAATGCTTTAATTACTAATAATCCATCGGGAAATTTTGCTGTATCAAATACTTTAACAGCTGGTAATATTTCTACTGCTGGCTTTGTAAGTGCCGCTGGCAATATCACTGGCAACAATTTAAACATTTCTAGTATTTCTAGCACAGGAAATATTTTCTCAAACGGATTTATTAGTACAAGTAATACTATAATTGCCGGCAATATTTCAACTTCGGGTAATGTAACTGCTCCATATTTTATTGGTAATTTAATTGGTAATATTTCTGGCAACTTAACAGTACCGGGCGCTAATACGCAAGTAATTTATAATAATGACGGAGCGGCAAACGCTTCTGCTGGACTTACCTTTGATTATGCTTCAAATTCTTTAGTATCTACTGGAACAATCACTGGAAGTAATTTCTTAACTAACGGATTTGTTAGTGCTACCGGCAATATTATTGGCTCACATTATATTGGTAATGGTGCAACATTATCAAACATTACAGGTGCTAATGTAACTGGATATGTAAACAATGCCACTAACGCAATAAGTGCGACAACTGCAGCCACTGTTACTACTAATGCTCAGTCCAACATTACATCCGTTGGCACATTAACAAGTTTAAGCGTAGCAGGAAATGCTTCAGCTGGCAATGTAACAACAACTGGCACAGTATCAGCTATTGGTAATATTCAAACTAGTGGTTACTTCATTGGTACTTTTGCTGGTAATATTTCTGGTAACTTAACGGTACCAGGATCTAACACACAAGTAATTTATAACAACAATGGTAATGCTGGCGCTAGTGCTGGATTTACATTTAATTCTGCTTCAAATGCTATGGTTGTTACAGGAGCAATTAGTGGAAGTAATTTATTATCTTCAGGAAATATTAGTGCCGCAGGAAATATTATTGGTAACGGCGCAACATTATCAAACATTACGGGTGCTAATGTAACTGGCTCCGTAGCAAATGCTACCTACGCAACAACAGCTGGTACATCAGCTACTGTTACAACTAACGCACAACCTAATATTACTAGTGTTGGTGTATTAACAAGTTTAAGTGTAAGTGGCAACTCAACTCCAGGTAATTTATTAACTCCTGGCATGGTAAGTGCGGCTGGAAACATTTATACCCCTGGATACTTTATTGGTAATTTCCAAGGTAATATTTCTGGTAACTTAACAGTACCTGGATCTAACACACAAGTAATTTATAACAATAACGGTAACGCCGGTGCCAGTGCTGGACTTACTTTTGATTCAAGTTCAAATTCATTAATATCAACTGGTACAATTACAGGTAGTAATTTCTTAACAGGCGGATATATTAGTGCCGCTGGCAATATTATTGGTAATGGTTCACAGTTAACATCAATTACTGGTGCTAATGTAACTGGTGTAGTGGCCAACGCCACTTATGCTGTAAATGCTGGTACTGCTCTCACAGTAACAACTAACGCACAACCAAATATTACTAGTGTTGGTACTTTAGCTAGTCTTACTGTAAGCGGTAATACAAATTCTGGTAATTTATTAACTACTGGAATAGTATCAGCTACTGGTAACATCGAAACCTCTGGATATTTCTTAGGAACATTTGCTGGTAATATTTCAGGTAACTTAACAGTACCTGGATCTAACACACAAGTAATTTATAACAATAACGGTAACGCTGGAGCAAGCACAGGATTTACATTTAATGCCGCCTCAAATGCCATGGTTGTAAGTGGTAATATAACTGGCGGTAATATATTAACTGCTGGATTAATTAGCTCAACTGGAAATGCTGTACATGGTAATGTAAATGCCACAAATTATACTGGCAACACAGTTAGCGTATCTGGCAATATTTCAGCTAGTCAATTTATTGGTTCAGGTAATACTTTAAGTAATATCACAGGCGCTAATGTAACTGGTGTAGTGCCAAGTGCCACATTAGCAGCCACAGTAACTACTAACGCTCAGCCAAATATTACTAGTGTTGGTGTATTGACAAGTTTAAGTGTAAGCGGAAATTCCGTACCTGGTAATTTATTAACAGCAGGTCAAGTTAGTGCTACTGGAAATATTGTAACTGCTGGCTATTTTATTGGTAATTTCCAAGGTAATGTAGTTGGCAACCTAACCGTACCTGGCTCAAATACACAAGTAATTTATAACAACCAGGGTAACGCAGGGGCGGCAGCCGGATTTACATTCAACTCTGCTTCAAATGCTATGGTAGTTACAGGTAATATTACCGGTGGCAACATTTTAACTGCTGGATCTTTAAGTGTAGCTGGCACAATAACTTCCGCAAATACAGTAGTCGGTGCTAATGTTTCGACAGTTGGCAATGTAACTGGTAACTATATAATTGGCAATGGTTCTACTTTAAGTGCTATTACCGCAGGAAATATTGTTGGTACTGTAGCTAATGCTACATACGCAATATCTGCTGGAACTGTCACAGCCAATGCTCAATCAAATATCACTAGCGTTGGCGTATTAACAAGTTTAAGTGTAAGTGGCAATACAAATTCTGGCAATTTATTAACCGCAGGGCAAGTTAGTGCTACTGGCAACATTACTACAAATGGATATTTCTTAGGAACATTTGCTGGTAATATTTCTGGTAACTTAACGGTACCGGGCGCTAATACACAAGTAATTTATAACAACAATGGCAATGCTGGAGCAAGCACAGGATTTACATTTAATTCTGCTTCAAATGCTATGACTGTTAGCGGAAACATTTCTAGTGGAAATGTTAGTGTTACTGGAACTCTTTATACTCCTAGTACAATAATTAACGGCAGTATTTCAACATCAGGAAATATAACTGGCAATTATCATATTGGCAACGGATCATTATTAAGTTCAATTACTGGTGCTAATGTTACTGGAACAGTATCTAATGCTACTACAGCAACCGTAGCAGGTAATGTTACAAACAATGTTCAAAGTAATATTACAGCCGTTGGCATTTTATCAAGTTTAAGTGTAAGCGGAAATGTTACAGCAAGTTACTACAGCGGTAACGGATCATTATTAACAGGTGTTGTTGCTACAGGCATTGGTACTTTAGGCAATTTAAGTGTAACAGGTAACACACAAACTGGTAATTTATTAACTGGTGGATTTATTAGTGCTACTGGCAATGCTACTTTTGGTAATAGTAATGCTACTAACCATACAGGAACTACAGTAAGCGTTACTGGCAATATTATAGGTGCTAATTTTATTGGTAATGGCTCATTACTAAGTTCAATTACAGCCGCAAATATTGTAGGAAATGTAGCTAATGCGACTTATGCTACAAACGCAGGTGGCGCTAACATTGCTGTTATTGCCGGAACAGTAACAACTAATGCTCAACCAAACATTACATCGGTTGGCACATTAAGTAGTTTAAGTGTAAGTGGAAATATAACTGGTAGTTATATTTTAGGTAACGGCTCACAGTTAACTGGCGTAACTGCTACTAGTGTTGGCACATTACCTACATTAAGTGTATCTGGAAATATTAATAATTCAGGCAATATTATTCAAACTGGTACCGGTAATATTAACGGATACAATGGTTACTTTAGTAATAATTTAACTGTAATCGGCACATTCCAAAGTACAAGTAATATTACAGCTAATGGCGCTGGTATATTCTATGGCAATGCTATAACTGGTGATAATGCCTTATATGCTGGTGTTCCAGGATTTACCCCATTGGGTTCAAATGTTGTATTACAAGTAGCTGGCAATGTTAATAGTTATAGTCAAATTAATTTCCAAAATATTAATACTGGCGCAAATGCAAGTACTGACTTTATCTTAACAGCTAGCAATGGTAACGATAGTACATATTTTGCTGATTTTGGTATTGGCAGTAATAATTACTCCTATGGCGGCTTCTTTAGCGATACTTCAGTTAAAAATGATGTTTACTTATACGCTGTTGGTACTAACGCTGCTGGCCCAAGTACAACAAGTGGCCCGGGCAATTTAATACTTGGTTCAACTAACGGACAAATTAAGTTATTTGTTGGAAATACAGCGCAAGCTAATGTTATTCAGCAAGTTAGTTCTATCGGTATAGCTGTTACTGGGGTAGTTAGTGCTACCGGCAATATTACTGGTTCTTACCATATTGGTAACGGCGCAACATTATCTAGTATTACTGGTGCTAATGTTACTGGTACCGTAGCAAGTGCTACAATAGCTGGCACAGTAACAGGTAACGCACAAGGTAATATTACTAGCGTTGGCACATTAACAAGTTTAAACGTAAGTGGAACAGTATCAGCAGCTACTTTATCAGCTAGCGGATCTGTTTACGGAACAGTATTCAGTGGAAAAGCTACCACAGCACAATACGCCGACGTTGCCGAACTATACTTAGCTGACGCAGATTATGCTCCTGGAACAGTAGTAAGTTTTGGTGGAAAATTAGAAGTTACAGCTAGCTCAACAGACGCTGACCGCAGAATTGCTGGTGTTGTTTCCACAAATCCAGCATACTTAATGAACAGTGAATTAACAGGTGCTAATATAGTAGCTGTAGCATTAACAGGCCGCGCTCCAACTAGAGTAACAGGCATTGTTCGTAAGGGCGATATGCTAGTTTCCAATGGTGACGGCACAGCTCGTGCTGAAGACAATCCACAACTCGGTGCTGTTATTGGTAAGTCGTTAGAAGATTTTAGCGGCGAAACCGGGGTCATCGAAGTAGTAGTTGGCCGCTTATAACCCGTTAATATATAAGCGCATATAACCAAAAATCCCCAGTCACGGTAAATACTTCATAACAAGGAGCTTACCGTGGCCGGAAATTTAACTAGAATTAATAATAATCAAATCACTGATGCTGTCAGTGGTAATACACAGTTTGGTATTAACGCAAATACCAAGGTGCAACCATATTCCGTTACGTCAACATTGTTGGCTAACAACTTAACATATGGATCAGACCTTACTATTACAGGTAATTTATCTGTAACAGGTAATGTTACAGCAATTGACACAACAAATGTAACAATCGAAGATCCATTATTACTCTTAGCGAGTACACAAACAGGCAGTCCTGCTGTAGATATCGGCTTTATCGGTCAACGCGGAACAGCAAATAATGTAGCTTTAGTTTGGGAAGAAAGTAATACAGCGTTTATTACTGCTTACACAAGCTCTGGCGCAGGCGATAATACAACAATTAATGTATTAAGTTACGCTGACTTTATTACAGGTAACGCTACAATTACTGGCAATTTGAATGCCGCTAATATTTCATTCACAGGTAATGTAATTGGTAATTTAAGCGTAACTGGCACACTTGTTGCTGGCAACGTTGAATCGCTTGGTTATGTAAGTTCAGTAGGCAATATTACAGTTGGCTCTGGCAGTTATTTTATTGGTGATGGTGGATTAATTAGTAACATTAATGCTGCTAACGTAAGTTCTACAAAGATTAGTAACGGTGGCACATACGCGAATATTGCTAGTCCAAATGGCAATTTAGAAATTGCTGTTGGCGCAAGTTCTGATATAGTAGCTACATTTTACGATCAAGGTGTTAATTTTGCGTTAGATGTAAGTGCTCAAGGAGCTGTTTATGCTAGTGCTGTTGGCACTACGGCAGATGTTAGCGCAGGCGGAAATGTTTATGGTGCTAACTTTACAACAACAGGTTCACAAGGCAATATTACTGGTGCTAATGTAATTTCTGGAATCACATTAACAGCAAGTGGCACAGTTTATGCTGCTACCGATGTTAGCGCAGGCGGCAATGTAAATTCTAATAATGTTAATGTTACAACCAATGTTAGCGCAGGTGGAAATGTAACTGGAAATTATATCAATGCAGTTACAGATATTAGCGCAGGCGGCAACGTAAATGCTTCAAACGCAGTAAACACTCAATCATTAAGTTTAAGTGGCAACGTAATTAGCGCATTAAATGTATCTAGTAGTGTTACTGGACAAAATATTTTTGCTATTACTGATGTAAGTGCTCAAGGCAATGTTAATGCTCAAAACGCATTAAATGGTGCTAATTTAAGTTTAAGTGGTAATGTAACTAGCGATTTAAATGTATCTAGTAAAGTTACTGCTCAGTATGTTGTTGCTACAAATGACGTTAGTGGTTTAGGTAATGTAGTTGCTCAAAACGCATTAAACGGTGCTAATTTAAGTTTAAGCGGCAATGTAATCAATGATTTAAATGTATCAGGTAATGTTAACGCAGGTAATTTTACAACTCCTGGTTTAATCAGTGTTACTGGTACAGCTACAGTTGGTAATGTATCAACAGTAGGTTTAGTAAGTGCTGTAGGTAATGTTATTGGAGGCAATGTAACTTCTGTTGCTGATGTAAGTGCTGGCGGCAATGTTTATGCTAACAATGTATTTGCTAACTCGAGTGTTAGTGCTACTGGTAACATTGTTACAAATCAATCATTTATTGGTAATGCGTTATCTGGCAACACATTAATCATTACAAGTACATACGGCGGATTACAATTCAGCGTAACCGGCAATATTAATGCTGGTAATACTTGGATTACTAATGTACCAGATCCAGTTAATCCTACCGACTTAGCTAACAAAGAGTATGTTGACGGTATTGCTAACGGATTACAATTAAAAGCATCTAGTAATGTTGCTACAACAGGAAACATTGCTACAACAACTGGACAGTCATACACATATAATAACGGCACAGCTGGCGTAGGCGCAACAATTACATTTAATACTCCTGGAGTTGTTACTATTGATAGTGTAGAACTTACAGCTGGATTGCGTGTTCTTATTAAAGATGAGCCATTAGTAGCTCCAACTGACGGAACAACACCTTCTGCTGCTTATAACGGTATCTATACTGTAACAACAGCAGGTACAGTTGGTACAGCATTGGTATTAACTCGTGCTACAGACGACGATGTTCCGGCACAAATGTATAGTGCTTACACATTTATCACTTCACCAGCAGGAACAGTAAACAGTTCAAGTGGTTGGGCAAGTACAAATACCCCAACAAGTCCTGGAGATCCAATTGTTGTTGGCACAACATTGTATATTTTCAGTCAGTTCTCGCAAGCTGGCGTCTATACAGGCGGCAATGCTATTAGTGTAACTGGCAGTACAATTAATGCCTTATATGACGGTGTTACAGTTGGTGTAAACGGTTCTAATCAACTTTACATTCCAGCTAATGCTACATTAACAACACCAAACATTGGTGATGCTACTGGTAATAGTTTAAGTGTTACAGGTAGTTTAACTGGCGACATTATTACTGTAGCTACAGCAAGTATTACTGGTAATGTTTTATCTGCTAATATTACAACTATCAATATTTCTGTAACTGGCAATATTCAAGATAGTGTTAATGTATCTAATACTGTAGTAGCTAATAACTTCTTTGCTACTACTGCTGTAAGTACAGCAGGTAATATTACTGGCGGAAACATTACGTCAGCTAATTTCTATGACACTAATGTTGGCGCAAGTCAAGTAACATACGGTAATAGTTCTGGCAACGGATTAATTAGTTCTAATAATAACTTCACATTTGATGGTGTTAACTTATCTATCCAAGGTACTGGCGGTAATATTAGTGCTACTGGTGTTGTTGCTACTAACTTATACGATACTAATGTTGGGTCTAACCAAATTGTTTTTGGTGACACAACTGGAAACGGATTGTTAGAAGGTAATAGTGATTTCACATTCGATGGTACTAATTTATCTATCTATAGTACAGGTGGTAATTTAAGTGCTACTGGTGTTGTTGCTCAAAACATTTATGATTTCGATCTTGGTTCAAGTCAAGTTGTTTTTGCTGATGCTAGCGGTAACGGATTGTTAGACGGTAATAGTAACTTTACATTTGATGGCACTAACTTATCTATCTACGGTACAGGCGGTAATATCAGTGCTACTGGTGTTGTTGCTCCTAACATCTACGATGTAAATGTTGGCGCAGGTCAAATAGTATTTGGTAATGTAAGCGGCAATGGTTTATTAACTGGCGCATCTGGCATTACTGTAGATGGTACCAACTTAACAGCTACTGGCAATATTACAGCGGCTAACTTTACAACAAGTGGCTCACAAGGTAATATTACTGGTGCTAACATTGTTTCTGCTGTAACATTAACAGCAAGTGGCAATGTGTACGCTCAAAACTTAGTAACTACTAACACTACAATTAACGGCGGAGTGTTTACTACTGGAGTTGTTAGTGCTACTGGCAACATCCAAACAGCAAATTACTTTATTGGTGATGGCGCATACATTAGTAACATTAACGCTGCTAACGTAAGTTCTACAAAGATTAGTAATGGCGGTTCATATGCTAATGTTGCTAGTCCAAACGGTAACTTAGTAATTGCTATTGGTGCCAGCTCAACTCAAGTTGCTACATTCTATGATGGCGGTACAAACTTTACTGGCCCAGTAAGTGCTAGTGGAAATATCGTATCCGGTACTACATTATTAGTTGATACTACAACAAGTTCTGTAAGCCTTGGGGCTAACACAACAGAAACAGCAGGTGCTACATTAGCAATTAACGCTACTGACTCTATGTTGTTACCAGTTGGTAATACAGCACAGCGCCCAGTTACACCAGCAACAGGTATGTTGCGTTATAACAGTACAGTTTCACAATGTGAAATCTGGAACGGTAGTGCTTGGGTAGCAGTTGGTGGTAGTTCATACACAGTTATTGAGAACGAACAGTTCAACGGTGACGGAACTACAGTAGCATTTACACTAGCCTCTAGTCAAACTACTGATTCATGTATCGTTACTATCAACGGTGTGGTACAGATCCCAACTACAGCATACTCTGTAAGTGGTGTTTACCCAAGTTGCGTATTGACATTTACTGAAGCTCCAGAAGTTGGCGATACAATTGATGTTCGTGAAATTACTACAACAACAAGTGTAACAGCTATTTCTAATAGTCCTGGTAATTCTGTAGTTTCTGTATCAGAAACTGTAGGACAAGTTAACATTACTGGTAACTTAGTAGCTCAACTTAATAGTGGGGCTCCAAGTTTAACAGCTAACTCAACTATGTCATTCCAGTTGGTTAATAATACAACTTTAGCCATACTTGTACGCGGCACAGACGGTGTTACAAGAACTGCAAACATTACTTTAGCTTAAAACCTAAATAACGCAGTGAATAACAGGACCCAAGTGGTCCTGTTGTTTTGACTAAATAATACTAATAAATTGGAAAAACAATGGGCTTAACACGAATCCGCGCAGAGCAAATATCAGATATTGATTACAAACAAGCAGTTAGAGCTATTTCAACTTCTAATGTTACGTTGTCCGGCGGAGCTCCGAGCACAGTAGACGGAGTAAGTCTTAATGCTGGCGATAGAATTTTAGTAGCAGGACAAAGTACTGGCAGTCAAAATGGTCTTTACGATGTAACCGTAGTAGGTGCTGGCAGTAGCGGTACTTGGGTACGCACTTCAGATGCTAATACTACTGGCGAAATTAATGCTGGTATGATTGTTATGGTTACCGAAGGTAACACATACGCAGATACATCTTGGAAATTAGTTACAGATGACCCTATTGTAATAGGAACTACAAGTTTAGAATTTTTACAAAATACTGGAAATTCTTTTAGCATTATTAACGTAGTTGGTAGTGCTAATGTTGTAGCAAACGGTGTAAGTAGTACAGTATCTTTTGCTAGCGGCAATAATTTTTCTGTAACTGGTAATAATACTTCCGATGTTATTACATTTTCAGTTAGTGAAAATCCTATTTTCACTACAGTCAGTGCTACCGGAAATATTTCTGGCAATTATATTTTAGGTAATGGTTCAGCATTAACTGGTTTACCTATTAGTTCTCAATTAGCAAATGGTACAAGTAACATAAGCATTTTAGCAAACAGTTCCATTCAGATGTTTGTACCAAATTTTAATGCTAACATTGGGGCGGTTAATATTGTAGGAACTCCTAATGGTAATATTCTCGCTCCACAGAATCCAGGAGTAATGTTACACTTAACAGGACAAACAGGAATTCCAGCTCGCATTTATAATGATGCTGTTGGCAATTTTGCTGGATTTGTTGGTCGCGCTTATAACGGCAATGTTAATGCTCCTACACAAATTTTAGCCAATACAATAGTTTCTCGATTTGCTGCTACTCCGTATAATTCATCGGGTTGGCCAGCAAATTCGACTACTCGTATTGACATGGTTACTCTTGAAGACCAAACCAATACTAATCGCGGAACAGAAATTCAATTCTGGACTACTGCTGTTGGTACTGCTGATCTTGCTAAAGTAATGTCAGTAACTAATAACGATATAAAGATCAATGGTAATTTGGCAGCGACTGGCAATGCTACATTTAGTACTAATATTGATTATGTAAATAATATTACAGTCAGCGGAACTACATATGACGCACAGATAGTTATTGACGACATTGGTGCTAACAATGTCGCTCAACTAATTTTAACTCGTAGTTCAACATCGGTTCAACCTATCATTGCTACAGCATTAAACAATAGCGATGACCCTACTGCCAATGCTGATGTTACCAATGGACAAACCTTGTTCCAACTAGCGTCATTGGGCTTTGCCGGCACAGACTACAAAGAGTTTAGTAGTATTACATTCTACGCAGACGATAATGGCACCATTAGTGAAACAAGTAGTCCTGGTAAGATAACATTTAATGTTACTCCAGATGGTAGCACCAATACTAATCAAGCACTTGTTATTACAAACGATTCTACTGCCACATTTAGTGGAGTTGTAAATGTTGGTAGCGACATTAGCGCATCGGGTAATATTTATGGCGGCGGTGTAAATTCAACATCAAGTCCTACACCACCAAGTAACCCATCCGTTGGAGATTTTTGGTATAATACAACTACTAACGCCCAATATCGTTATACTTTTGATGGCACAGATTATTTTTGGTTAGACGATTATGGATCAACTCAAGGGACTGATGGCACATTTAGTCAAGTTATTAATGGCACTAGTAATGTTTCAATTTACACTTCTAGCGGTAATGTTAGTGTTGGTGTAAACGGCACATCTAATGTAGCAGTATTTGCCACAACAGGCGCTTATGTAACAGGATTAAACATAAAAAACAGTAACCCACCAGCAACTAGTACTAGTCCTGGTGTAGCAGGACAAATAGAATGGAGCGCAGGTTATATCTATGTATGTACAGCTACTAATACATGGGTAAGAGCGGCGTTAAGTACCTGGTAAAGGGTAACCCAAAATTATAATAAATAAAAGTTAACAAGGATAACAAACATGGCATTTCCAACTTCGCCCATAAACGGACAAACAGCAGTAGTAAATAATATTACATATACCTATTCTACGGCTACTAATTCCTGGACTAGAACACCTTCGGGCTTTGTTAATATAAATGCTTCGGGAAATGTTACAGCAGGCGGCAATATTCAGGGTAATTTAATTATTGGTAATGGTTATTATCTTACTAATATTAACTCTGCTAATATTGTTGGCTCGTATGGTAACGCAAATGTAACTGCTTTACTAAACACAGGTTTATCTGGCAACATTATTCCTTCGGCAAATAATGTTTACAATTTAGGTAGTCCAACAGCACAATGGGCTGAATTATATTTAAGTGGCAATTCTGTATATTTTAACGGCACAGCGTTAAGCGGAAATGCTACAACATTAACATACGGTGGCAATGCTGTTATTGTAGCAAATAGCGCAGGCAGTATTTCTATTGTTGGTAATGTAACAGCTGGCTATTTTACTGGTGATGGTTCATTATTAACTAATCTTACTGGCGCTAACGTAACTGGTACTGTAGCTAATGCGACTTATGCTGTAAGTTCAGGAACAGCTAGTACTGTTACTGCGAATGCTCAACCAAATATTACAT
>Ga0208618_1000947_pt1 | contig 12182 bp, 10 predicted proteins | sample CryBogCBE18Jul08_FD_184585 | JGI IMG/M metagenome (GOLD analysis project Ga0208618, IMG submission 184585) | Freshwater microbial communities from Crystal Bog, Wisconsin, USA - CBE18Jul08 (SPAdes) | ecosystem: Environmental > Aquatic > Freshwater > Lake | place: Crystal Bog, Wisconsin, USA...
ATACAGGATTTGGTGGGAGCGGAGGTTTTTGTAATCCATCGTCTGAGATCGACATTGGTTTTGTTGGTTCCATTGTGACCATTTTCGTAGCTGAAGCATATGAAGAGGCCTCTGTGCTACCGACGTCAATGCCAACGGTAGCTGTATCAAGTTCTGCTACTGGTTTAGGTTGTGGTTGGGCAGCTTTAACTACTAAGGGAGTGCTGGTAGGTTTATCAACACCACCATTGGCGCCAGAAGTTCCTACGGCTGATGGTCTAGGAATAACTATAGGTGCTTGCGCCATGGCTATAGCGGGGATTAGGCCAAAGAGAGATATTAATAGTTTGGTTTTCATAAGACTCCTTCTAATATTTGCTTGGTAAATTATTGTGTTGATTTAAGTTTTATATGTGTCAACAATTTATTAGTAATTAATGCTTCTCACAAGGCACAAGTTTTCCATTGCCAGCTATGCAGAGCTTTTCTTCCAGGAGCTGCTTATCTCCCACAGGTTTGAGTTGTGTTTTGGGTGGCTAGGTCAATCATGGCTCTATTCATAATATGCAATTATGCTAAGAAATAGATCTCTGAGCAACAGATATGCTGCAAACAGGGGTACTAGTTGAAGTTTTTGGTCTGCCCAGCACGATTCGAACGTGCGACCTACGCCTTAGAAGCTGTAAAAATGAGGGTAAACAACACTATAAACAATGGGATCAATCTGTTGGCTTTTGGTGTGACATACACACCGAGAATCTTGGTATTAGATGAAATTGGGTGGATATTGCTTGGCATCGCCAGGTGGTCGAATGGTTAAGTGTGAAATTTGTCGGGTAAACCGACAAATCCTATTACCGAGCTATCGCGATACGACCACGAGTTTCTCTAGTATCAATGATGGTTATAAAGCCAGTTATTGGATCAATAGTCTCACTGTAAATACCCTTGATCAGATTTTCGTATCTTGATTTTGGTTGATCAAATTGAATCTGCTGAACTACTGGTATTTGAGCTTGTTGCTCTTGCTGCTTGAGTTTGATACAACTGGGTGCGGCAGCTGAATACTTGCTTGTACATTTGATAGCAAGTGCATCATCATGCATACCGGCCTGATCAAATGATCGTGCGGCTTCAAATGTCATACATTCTGTTGCTTCCCATGAGGATCCTGCACTAAATCCAAATAAAACAGCGGAGCCACCAATTGATGATGATCCCATGCAAGGTGCTGTTGGAAAGTTAGATGGAGCTACTGCAGTAGCTACTGGGATTTTTGGAGCAGTATAGTTTGATGTGATAGTGGTGTTACCGGATGTGTTTCCACTTGAGGCTGATTTCCCACCTGTTGCATTAGACGTCCCGCCTGCAGATGTTGAAGCGCCTGTGGATAAAGTACCAACAGAACCACCAGCACCACCCTGAGATGTAGAGGCCCCCGTGCTAAGGTTTCCTACCGATCCCCCTGCTGATGTAGAAGCGCCTGTGGATAAAGTACCAACAGAACCACCAGCACCACCCTGCGATGTAGAGGCGCCTGTAGTAGAAACAGAATTTGAAATAGGCGTGCTTGTTACTGCTCCGCCAGTAGTGCCTCCATCAGTGCTAACGGAAACTTGACCAAAAGAGATGCGAAATACGAGCACAGTCAAACTTGCCAATGCAAGTTTTTTAAACATAAATGGAAATTTCTTGGGAGATTGAGACCTACTCTAATTCGCTAGAGAGGACGACTGTTACGTGTGGTTAAAGAATTCAAGTGCCATAACAGTTATCAGCCTTGAACTAGGGTCAAGATACTCTTTAAGTCTTAGAAAAGATACTTTTTGTTATAAAAGTTTTATATAGTTCGAATCAAGGTCTTAATCAGTGCATTATTGCCAACACAATGACTGTGCGTGATAAAACCACGCCCTGCTTAGGCGCTTCATAAGATGCTCGAGCGGGGTCAACTGACAGTTATAGAGTTGGATTTTTTGAGTACTCTCATCGGCCAGTCGGTTGTTTGGCCTGCCCAGCACGATTCGAACGTGCGACCTACGCCTTAGAAGCTGGAAAAATGAGGTTAAACAACACTAAAAACAATGGGATCAAGGTGTTGGCTATTGGTGTGGCATACACACCGAGAACCTTGGTGTCGGGTGGAATTGGGTGGAAGTTGACAGGCGTCCGCAGGCGGTTGGATGGTCGGACATCGAATTTGTCGGGTTAACCGACAAATATGGAATGCAGACGCAACATGAAGCGCATCAGAATTTCTTTAACTACTAAATGCTGCTTGCGTGAGTTTCTCTACCGTAGTTCGCCTCTAGCTGGCCAATATAGAGATTTTTGACATGGCTAACTTCTCCAGACTTGATAGCTCCATCAGCAGATATGACGCGCTCTTCCTCAAGATTTAACTCGGCCAAGGTCGAAGCAAATATCTCAATTAATTCAGGGTGTAGCCTGAGTAATTTCTGTAGCGATTCTTTACTGAGCTCATAAATCAGCGCATCTGCTTCAGCAGTAACCGTTGCAATATGTGGCATGAGCGCAAATAAAGCCTGACGCCCAAAAAACTCTGTAGCAATAAAGCGTTGCTTTACTAATGAATCGTTTGAATTAACCATCAGACGTGATGCCATTCCTTCAGCAATAATAAAGATGGCATCATTACGCTGTCCAGCGTGAACAATGATATCCCCAGGTTTAAAGCGGCGAGAAACCAACTCATTACCGATGCTGACCCATACCTCTTTAGAACATTGATGAAACAACCTAACCTGCTGGACTAGGTGATACAGATCTAAAGAACGATTGGCAATTTTGATTCTATCCTCAACCTCTGCACCAGAAGAGATTGTGATATTTGCTACTCGCATGCACTCTAAAACGCTCTTAATAATGGCATGCTCCGCAGGCTTTCGATCGCGATAGTCTGTGATGACATATTGAATTTCATACTTAACGCCTGAATCGGTTAATTCTCGGGCATATACATATGGCGGAGAGACAAATTTCACTCCAATGGCGCCAAGGGTTGCAGCATACAAAATACGCTCAGCACTTTCAACCGAAACATCGTAATCAATACTGAAGCTAAGGCTCTGTTTGGTGTTCGCATTCGGCAAATCTTGATTAATAACCACCGCATCAGAAATTTTGACGTTTGGGATATAGATTGCTTCAAGTGAATCTGTTAGTAAAACCGTATTACGCCAAGTAATCTGATGGACTCTACCAACATACTCACCGATCTTGACCTTGTCGCCAACCTTGAAGGTGTCCTCAAAGTTCAGCATGATGCCGGTAGCTAAAGCAACAGCAAAGTCTTTTAATGCAAAACCTAGAATTGCTGCAGATCCAGCACCAGTCACAATCAGTGCTGAAATATTTTGCTTAAAGACCAATGACAGAATGAGGCAGCCGCCAATAAAGATGACAATGCCAGAGCAAATATCACCGATTAAGTTGGGTACCTTGACGTTCCAAGCACGCTCGATGTATCCATGAATAAATTCTTGATTAAAGATGCGTGCGGCTAAGAATGTGAGCGAAGCACTAAAAGCGCCTACTACCCATTGCCATACCATCTCATCCGGAAATCCGGTAACTAGCGCTATAGGCCCAATAAAACTGTCCCGCATCAGACTTAAAAAGCCCAAGGCGATTGTTAAGACAGCTAAGAATCGATAACCTTTTTTCATTGAAAGAATTCCTGTTATTGAATCTTAGGCTGCTGTTGGGAAGCGAACTAGGAAACCAGGGGCATCAGTTGAACCAGCCTCTAAGGTGCCTCCAAAATGCTCGATCACCGCCTTAGCCAAAATAATACCAATCAACTTTTCACGTTTTCCATCAGAGATGAATCCAGTAGATAACTCAGCCATAAATTGACGAGCCTCATCGAGCAAAGCGGCAGTAGGTGCCAGGGATCCTGCATAAGCTGATCCTGAAAAGTTCAGAATCAATGAATCCTCTCCATTTGAGCGCAAAGCGATGTTGAGTTGTCCAGAACCAGATGCATGTGTCGTATGCGTGATTAATCTAGAAATGGCACCAGCTAGTAATCGGCTATCCCCATAGGTAGATGGCATGTCATCTAGAATATCGATATTCACTTGCAAGTTTGGCAAGCGTCTCGAAAGGTCTAGGCTCTTCAAGACATCTTCCAAAACGGCTGGAACAGAAAGCAGCTTAGCTTCCGCTCTGACTAAGGTTTGACGAAATAACTCGATCTGCTCATAGTCGGCCACAAGATGCCGAAGGCTATCAATTTCTTGAATCGAAAAGTCAACTCTATTGTCGATATCACCTTTATTTGAGGCACTACCCGCCTCTAACGCGTGCTTGATACCGGAGATTTGACCTGAGACAGCTAGCAAAGGACTATTAATGGCCGCCATCAAATTAGAGAAATAGCGTCGTTTAAGAGTTTCCAGATCTTTGAGCTTCTCAATGGCAGCATCACCCCGTGCCAAGCGATCCTTAAGTGCTCTTCTTTCGGCACCAATTGAACCCAACATACCGGTACGCAAGTGATCTAATTTTGAATAGCCAGCAACCAATGCAGCGGCCAGTAACAAAAATAAAATACCACCCTTAATGACTGCAGATTTAAAAGCAGCATTAAATTGGTCTGTCAAATCATCCACCATAGCAATGGTGATCGTTGGTTTTCCTACAAAGTTGTATATCGGAAACGCTTTGACATAAATTTTTTGACCATTATTGTCAACAATCTTGTGTTCTTTACTTCTAGGATCAAAATCAATTGCTTTAATAATATCGCGTGTCGCAGGATCAGAATAGTAGATGTAAATATCTTCACCTTTTTCGGCATCTTCTTTTTCATTTCGTGCGCGCTCTACTTGAGCAAAGCGTTCTTTGGTAATACTCGCCGCCCATTTGAAATGCGAATCTGCTGATGCGCCGTTTAATGGAATTGAAAAGTCGCTCACAAACTCAAGAACTCCGTAGAACTTATCTTCCCAGATGACGGGCACAATGCCACGAATACCAATAACACCGCCCTGCCCAGTCTCGACAGCCATGATGCGTTCTTGTCTGGCATTGGCAGCTACAACAGATGCACGGAATTTAGAGCCATCAAACTGTCCTAGCTCTGGGGCACCTGCTCTATAAAACATCGTAGATGGTGGTATCCAAAAGTTCAATTGAGCGACTTCATGCTTCTCTTTTAAGAAAGCAAAGAATGGATCTATCTGTGCCGACAAAGCAGATCTATCTCTTTTGATGAAGGGATCGATAGTAACTCTGCTACGCAATAAGGTGTCCGCACCAATGCCCATCGCCCGAAACCTGGCTTGCTTAAGCTCTGTGAATACCACCTCAAATTGTTTAGAGCGGCCGTCTGCTAGCTCGACAACATTCTCAGTCTGTGTTTTATATGATGAGGTTGCATAAAAAATAGAAATGAGTGCGGAGCCCAAGACCAAGCTGATCACTAAACCTACACTGAGTTTATGTTTCGTCTGAGGTGTAGACACCACACCAATAGTGGCAGCTTTATCAGTCGAAGTTTCTTGATTCTTTTCAGCCATTCCGGCTCCCATTGGTAAATGAACTCAATATTCCTAAATCGAGTAATCAATTGATTGCGGTAGATTATGAGGCAAAAGTGGCAAATTGCCACCCTCCCTATTCACCGATACGTGGCAGTCTCATGGGCCAGTCAGGCTTTTGGCCTGCCCAGCACGATTCGAACGTGCGACCTACGCCTTAGAAGGGCGTTGCTCTATCCAGCTGAGCTATGGGCAGATAAATGCTGGATTTGAAGCTACTATCTAGAACTAAATAGAGTTGGTGGTCGGAGTACAAGGATTCGAACCTTGGACCCCCTGCTCCCAAAGCAGGTGCGCTACCAGGCTGCGCTACACTCCGACGGAACCGATATTCTACACTGCAATGCCCTTTTAAGGCAAATCCTGTAAGATCCTGCCCAATGAGAGCCTTTTTCCACCGTCAGATACGCCAGCAATTACGAAGTGTTTTCGTCGTTGGATTGCTGCTGGTTTGCCTGCTCGGAACTCACTGGCTGGGGTTCTCTCATGGCATTTCTCATAGCGGTCTAGGGACCTCATCCCAAATCTTGGGTGCAGGCAGTCAAAGCTGTGATGAAAACGCTGCGATTACCCATAGCTCAGCAAGCTGCCATTTATTTGATGCTTTAACTTTAGCGAGTTTTGTATCGACAGATAGTTTGGTCTTGATTGCGTTGTCTGCCTATATAGAGATAAATTCTTCTTCAGCCAAAACGGCTGACTATCAAACGGCTGAATCACCCTACCAGTCTCAAGCCCCTCCTCGCCTCATCCTTTAAAACTGCTTGGGGATGCGCTAGCGCTCCCTTGTTTTGAACAACCACCTTTTTAGTGGTTTGCCTGGATGAAATATGAAACGCCTCTTTGCTTTCTACCTCTGTAGAGTTTTTTGTCTCATTGGATTACTTCTAATGAATAACACTTGGTCTCAAACCCAAGCTGAGGCATTGCCGCAACTCGATGTTAGTGGCGTTAATGAACAAGGGCTATTAAGCCCCAATAAAATACTCGCTGGCGATGAGTTACAAAATAAATTGGCCGGCACCCTTGGTGCCACCCTCGCAAATGAATTAGGAGTATCTGCCACCGGTTATGGTGCCGGTGCATCCAGACCAGTGATGCGCGGACTTGAAGGTGCGCGCGTACAGATTTTGCAAAATGGTTTATCAGTTGGCGATGTATCGAGTATCTCTGCAGATCATGCAGTAGCCAACCCCATTCAGAACGCCCACCAAATTGAGATCCTACGGGGTGCTAGTGCTTTGGTATATGGCTCCGGCTCTAGTGGCGGCTTAGTCAACGTCGTCAATGACCGCATTGTGACTTCTATGCCCGATATGGTGTCTGGTGCAATTAATACTAGCTATGAAACCGTCAACCAGGGCAAGACTGCCAACATTGAAGTAGATGCACCGGCTGGGCCGCTAGCGCTTCACTTTGATTCTGCAGTGAGCAATAGTAATAACTATCAAATACCGGGGTATGCCGAACAAGGCGGTCCAAACGCTAATTGGTCAATTAATCCTAATCAACCGGTCAACGTTCCCTATAGCGGCAAACTACCCTTCTCCTATAGCAATCAGAATAGTCTTGGCTTGGGCGCTACTTACATTCGAACAGACGGCTATACCGGCGTTTCTCTCGAGCGCATGAACCATAACTACGGCATCCCCACTTATGACGGTGGCTTTATTCAGCAATCACAAAATCGTTACGACTTTAGCCATCAAACCAATGATCCTTTTGATGGCTTCTCATCCATCAAAGTCAGTGCTGCCAATACCAACTATCAACATACCGAATTTACCAACACTGGGGTTGCAGCCACCCAATGGAATAACACTGCTACTGAAGCCCGTGTAGAAATGATGCATAAAGAGTTTCTGGGCTCCAAGGGTGTAATTGGTGCACAAGTAAATGGTGCCACATTAAATGCTACAGATCTGTCTAGCAATAATTACGCCATTGTTCCGCAAACGAAGTCCAATTCCTCCGCGCTCTTCTGGGTTGAGGAAGGTCGATATGGTCCAGTCAAAACAAGTTTGGGCGCACGCTATAGCTATGCTGGTCAAAATCCCAACTTGGCGACACAGTTTCCCAGCCCAAGTAGCCAAGGAGTGCCATCTTCTTATGGGCCACCAACACTGCAAAACCGTCAATTTAATTTAATGTCGTATTCAGCGGGTGGCATGCTCGATGTTGCTCGTGGTTATGGCTTAGGTTTGAGTTATACCGTTTCGCAAAGAGCGCCAACACCACAAGAGCTCTACTCTTATGGGCCACATGATTCGACGGCGACGTTTGATATTGGTAACGCTAACTTAGCAACCGAGACTTCACATAACGTGGAGCTCAGCTTCCAAAAAACACTAGGGCTATTTCGTAGTAAGGCAAGCCTGTACCGCAATCAATTTAGTAACTACATCTATGGCTTTTACACGGGGGCTTACAGTTCAGTCAATAACTTCTCGGTTGTGCAAGCATCTCAAGCCAGCGCAAACATTAAAGGCGCTGAAGGAGAGCTCACTTACAACTGGAATCAAAATGGTGTTGGTGGCAGAGTCTTTGGTGATATCTCTCAGGGATCTTTTAACGCTGGCGGCAATCTACCCTTGCAGCCTGCCCCACGACTTGGCAGTGAACTGGCCTATCAACGCGATGGTTGGTTAACGAGTGCAACTTATATTTATAGCTACCAACAAAACAGATTGGCCACTTGGGAAGTTGGGCCAACCCCCAGCTATAACTTAGTCAATGCCAACCTGTCTTACACAGAAAGAGTAGGCAAGATTAATTGGACCGGCTATGTGATGTTGAAAAATCTACTCAATGAAGAGATTCGGTATGCCACTTCACCGATGGCCGTCAGGCTCTATGCACCGCAACCTGGCAGAAGTTTGATGGTTGGTGTCAGAGCTGCGTTTTAAATCTGCTGCTTATCCAAGATATTTAATGAGGATCGCCCCAATCATTCCGGATCCCAGGATGACAAAGACTGGATTAATTTTGGTTCTCAGAATGAGATAAAGCGTAACAAGAGCTAAAGCAAGCGTGATGGGGCTAACGATCGATGCCTTAGCTACCGCATACACTCCAGAAGCCATCAGGCCAATAGAGATGGGCTCCAAAGCATTTTGAATAGAGCGACGCCAAGGGCTATCGCCAAAACGATTCCATACTCGCCCCACATAAAAACATAAAATGCTGGATGGCAAAAAGAATGCCAGTAAAACCACTCCTGCGCCAACAAGTCCTGCAACCTGAAATCCAATCACCAAGACCATCAGCATATTTGGGCCAGGGGCAACTTGACCCATACTATAAATATGCACGAATTGCGTATGGCTAATACCAAACTGATGGGCTAATAAGGTCTGCATTTCTGGCAAGACTGCTGTACCGCCCCCTACCGCCAAAATTGATAAGAGTGCAAAGCTAAGTGCTAATTGAACATACAGACTCATGACTTAGCGCTCGGACGATAAAGATAAAGACATACTGGGGCCATGATGAGTAAAACCAATGGCAGTGACAGCTTGACAATACTCATCAAGCAAAATGTGGTGACAATAATGACCAGAGACTTCAAATGCCGCCAGTGATCCTCGCCAATGCGATAGGTAATGGCAGCCAACAATCCGCAGGCAGCAGCAGCTATGCCAGCCAAAATGAGATTGGCTAAGGGGTGGTCGGTATTTTTGGCATAGGCTATGCCAATGGCTAAAACAAATAGAGAGCCAGGAAGAATCAAACCGAGGGCAGCACTAATGGCGCCGCGCACTCCTCGTAGGTGATCACCAGCCAGAACGGCTAAATTAACAGAATTGAGCCCAGGCATGGTCTGACTAATAGCCAGATAACCCATGAATGCATCGGAAGATAGCCACTTGCGTTTCTCTACCAGCAATATGCGCTCATAGGCAATAATCCCCCCGCCAAAACTAATCGCCCCGATGATGAAAAACTGCATGAATATGTCATGCAAGCCCGGGGGATTTAATTGAGGAGATACTTCCTGTAATTCAGAGCTCACTCAGGCTTTCCATAAATTAAGGCCGTTTTGGTGCTGCCGATCTCCAGCCAATCGGCCAATTCAATTTGTAGTTGCTTAAAAAATTTATCAGCTCGCTTATGTGCTTTTGCTTGCCCACGATTTTCATCATTCACACGGTAAGAAAAAGCCAGCTCACCAACAATAGGGTCCCCAACACTCTTCATCCAAATCGCTATCTCGCAATGGGCTTGCACGCCGTCACCAAATACCAAGTTTCCTAAGGGTAAGCAAGCCTCTAAAATTTTATTGGTATTACCACCGACGATACGCATTGGAGATTTTTTATCAATCCCTAGGTTGGCAACACCTGGAAAGAACTTAGCAACACTGCTAAGCGTTCTATCAAAGATATTATCAATTGGAATAGCATCTAAAATGGCATTGTTAGAGTAAATGCTGCGCTTAGATCCAAGCTCATCCCCACGCAAGATCTCTTCCTTAAAGCGGATGCGAGATTTAATGCTCTTCTTGGGGGTGGGATTAAATTTTGCTGACTCGCCGATATCGTGCGTGCGACATTTGAGAGTTACCTCACAAAAATCATCTACCCAAACATTCTGACGAGATTCTCGCACGCGCAAAATTACGTTATTACGTCGAAAGTCTTCGCCAGGCGTATCGTAAAAATAAATATTCCGTAAGCCTGTTGTAGCATTATCTAAGTGGAAAAACTCTACTTTGTTCTTTTTACAGAATTTCAGTATTTGATCACTCAGCGCAGTGATGCGACTACGTCGATCCAAACCCTTGGGCTTGATGAGTAATTTAAATTCTCGATTTGTGACGGATGGATGCAACTTCATCTAAATACCCCCTTGTTACCAAGAGGTTATCACCATCTAGAAAATCTTAATAGACTTCTGGGACGTACATCTCAGGGGGTACCGGTCCGCGGAGATAGTCTGGGTTGTGAACCCTGGCCGGCAATGTAATGACCGGGTGCTCAATCTCTTTATAGGGAATTTGATCTAGCAAATGGGTGATGCAGTTAAGGCGCGCCTTCTTTTTATCATTGGCTGCCACAACCCACCATGGCGCCTCAGGAATATGAGTCCGTTCGAGCATGGTTTCTTTGGCCTTGGTATAGGCCTCCCATAATCGACGGGCCTCTAAATCCATGGGGCTGAGTTTCCACTGCTTTAGCGGATCATGTATGCGCATCATGAAGCGGTTGTACTGCTCATCATCAGAGATTGAGAACCAGTACTTGATCAAAATAACGCCCGAACTAATCATCATGCGCTCAAGATCTGGCACTGTTCTTAAGAACTCTTCATACTCGTAATCACTACAAAAACCCATGACTCTTTCTACGCCGGCACGGTTGTACCAACTGCGGTCAAATAAAACAATTTCTCCGCCAGCTGGCAGATGTTGAATATATCTTTGGAAATACCACTGAGTCTTCTCGCGCTCATTGGGTGCTGGCAGGGCAACGACCTTACAGACCCGGGGATTCAAGCGCTGGGTAATCCGCTTGATTGCGCCACCCTTACCTGCGGAATCGCGACCCTCAAACAAGACAGCCACTTTTAATTTTTTCTCGACAACCCAGTCCTGCAGCTTGACCAATTCACCCTGAAGACGAAACAACTCCTTGAAGTACAGTTGGCGCGGTATGGAAGACCCGCTGTCGCCATCTTGTGAAAGACGATCATCATCCAGCTCCATTTCGAGCTCTTCGTCCATGCTATCCAGAATCTCTTCTTGAGCACGGCGATACCACTCGGCCATTTCTTTATGTTTCGTTGTCATCTTCGTTTACGCTCGTGATCTTGGATCTAGGATTATCCATTTTTTACTAGAACGTAATGACACTTTTATTACATTAATGGCTTTTGAGTGCTTTGGAAATGGACTCTTCAGCGTGTAGTGCCAATTGCTTACGGTCGATAATATCCCCTGGCGTTTGGTGTAGTTGTGGCAAAAAGCAGAGCTCCACCCCTAAATGGCGGTTTTGAACGACGTTTGCCATAGACCCCAGAAGACCCATATCCCCAATAAATGCTGGGGAATAGCTTCTTTTTCCGGTGATGGTGGAAAAATACTGGATAGCTAAAGGAAAGGTAGGGACGCCAGCCTCTAAAGCAGACTCAAATAAGTTTGGCTTAAATGGCAACACCGCATCCCCTACTGTAGAAGTGCCTTCTGGGAATATGCAAATCGATTCCGTTTTCAAAACCCCTGCCACCTGCCCGACAACCAGCCTTGCATGTCTAGAACTATCTCGCCGAATAAACACCGTACGTAACTGCTTAGCCATCCAGCCAAACAATGGCCAGCTAGCCACTTCAGACTTGGCCACGAATCGAACCGGTCGAAAAGCATTGATCACATGAATATCAAGCCAAGAAATATGATTTGAAGCTAATAAATAAGGAGAATTTGGCAAGAGCTCCGCACCCCGAATCTTGAGTTCAATCTTAAAGATGGTGAGCAATCTTTTAGCCCATCGTTGGGTATGGTCTCGCTTTATCTGATCGCCAACAAAAGGGAAAAAGCACGATAAGGTCAAGGCTCCACGCAATATATGCAGAAAAATCAGCGCCCACACCCCGCAGCGCGTCAGAAACGGCGCTTTAGACTCGGTTGTTCGTGTTTGG
>Ga0208618_1000949_pt1 | contig 12159 bp, 12 predicted proteins | sample CryBogCBE18Jul08_FD_184585 | JGI IMG/M metagenome (GOLD analysis project Ga0208618, IMG submission 184585) | Freshwater microbial communities from Crystal Bog, Wisconsin, USA - CBE18Jul08 (SPAdes) | ecosystem: Environmental > Aquatic > Freshwater > Lake | place: Crystal Bog, Wisconsin, USA...
CCTCCCCCACCGCCCCCAGCCCCAGATCCACGTGAGGCCCAACTGGCGATAGAAAAAAAGCAAGCCGAGGTCATTCAAAAAGAAAAAGAGCGTCAACTCGCTTTGCAAGAAAAAGCCAAACAAGCCCGCTTGGAGCTTGAGCGCCAAAAGAAAATCGAACAAGACAAGCTCAAAGAAAAAGAGCATCAAAAGGAGCTTGAGAAGCAGCGGCAAAAGGAGCTTGAAAAGCAACGCCAAAAAGACATCGAGTTGGCTCGTCAAAAGGAGCTTGAGAAAGAGAAAGCTCAAAAAGCCAAGCCCGATCCCAAAGAGGCCCAAAAAGCCGCTCAATTGGCCAAAGAGCTTGAGAAGATGAAGCAAGCGGATTTGAATCGCGCGTTGAATGCGGCCTCAGCCTCTGGGGCTCAAGGCGCTGTCTCCAAAGCGTCCAACGAATCCAAGGGCCAAGGCAGTGGTCACGCATTGAATCCGAATTATTCGGGCAAGATCATTGATTTGATCAAACGCAATTGGGCATTGCACAAAGAGGTATCGGGCAGCCCAAGCGCTGTGGTGGTGGTCTCTTGTGCGCCAGATGGCTCCATCACCAAGTGGCAAATCAAACAAAAGAGTGGCAACGAAGATTACGATGACGCAGTCAACAAGGCCATCGAGAGCACTCAAATTCAAACCAAATTACCCAGAGACAACGACGGGCGCTCCGCCTACGATTACTGTCCCTTGGAGATCACGATTCGCTTTTAGTCTCAAATGGGTTTGAGCGGTGGGGTCACATCCCCACATTGAGCACGGTGTCTGAGTGCGTGCTCCATCACCACCAAAGCCAGCAAGGCCTCAGCAATGGGCGCGGCTCGAATTCCAACGCATGGGTCATGTCTACCCTTGGTGATGACTTGGGTAGACTTGCCCTCGATGGTGATCGATTCTTTGGGTATCAATATGGAACTGGTGGGCTTGATGGCCACGGTCACCTCCAAGTCCTGACCGGTGCTGATACCGCCCAGTACTCCACCAGCGTGATTGGTCTTGAAGCCTGAAGGGGTCAATTCATCGCCATGAAAACTGCCCAAGTGTTCAACACTTTCAAAACCGCTTCCGATCTCAACGCCCTTCACAGCGTTGAGCCCCATCATGGCCCAAGCCACATCGGCATCGAGCTTTTCAAAAAGAGGAGAGCCCAAGCCCACAGGCATGCCTTTGGCGAGAACTTTGATCTTGGCGCCACAAGAGTCCCCTGATTTTCTCAACTGCTCCATGTAGCGCTCAAGCGCACTGACATCGGCAATGGGTGCAAAAAAGGGATTCTCACCAATGTGCTCAACCCCTTCAAAAGCAATTTTCTCAGTGCCTATTTGTGTCATGTAAGCCGTGAAAGTGATGCCAAAGTGGGTGTTCAACCACTTTTTCGCCACCGCACCCGCAGCCACCATGGGAGCGGTCAAGCGAGCCGATGAACGTCCGCCTCCGCGAGGATCTCTGAGCCCATATTTCTGGGTGTAGGTGTAGTCGGCATGACCGGGTCGAAAGGTCTGTAACAAATCCCCGTAGTCCTTGCTCCTTTGATCCGTGTTGGGAATCAAGAGCGCAATGGGTGTACCGGTGGTGACGCCTTCGAAAACACCAGAGAGGATTTGAACTTGGTCGCTCTCTTGACGCTGGGTCACAAAACGACTTGTGCCAGGCCTGCGACGATCTAGATCGGGTTGAATGTCAGCTGCGTCCAAAGGCATGCCCGGTGGGCATCCATCGATCACACAACCAATGCTTGGGCCATGGGATTCACCAAAATTGGTGACGGCAAAGAGATTTCCAAAAGTATTTGCGCTCATGGCCCCTATTATCGCCTCAGATTGAACCCAGATGGGTCAATCTGAGTGAATGCACTCACCTCGATTGCCGCAGCCTAGAGCCCGAAGGGTCAAGCGTGGGGTTGCTGAGAACCAGAGGGTGAGCCATGAGACATGGAGGTCAGTGACATTGAGGTGTCCTCTGGCCAGTCTTTGATGTAGGCTTTGAGCAATTTGTTCTCAAAGTTTTGACTGTCAACCACGGCTTTGGCCACATCGTAAAAACTGATCACGCCAACAATGCTTTTGCCATTCATCACGGGCAAATAGCGAGCATGCCTCTCAAGCATCATGCGACGCACTTCATCCAAGTGTGTCTCAGGGGTGCAAGTCAAGGGTGCAGTCTCCATGAAGCCTTTGACTTGTGTCTCTGAGGCAAGCGTTGGGTTTTTAACCACCCACTGAATGACCTCCCTGAAGGTGAGCATGCCTGCGAGCTCGCCGCCCTTGATCACCACCAAAGAACCGATGTCTTTGTCCGCCATGATTTGTGCCGCCAAGGACATGGGCTCTAGAACGTCTACGCTGTAGAGGTGGTTTGACTTTAAACGCAATATGTCACTGACTAGCATGATCTTCTCCCTGGTTGATTTCAGAGCACCACCCACACCAATGATGAGTGGGCTAGCGTCTCCGTTCAATTGCAGTTTAAACCTCTGCCCTACCTTGAACACCTTGGCAAACCCTAGTTTAAAAATTGTGCACTTGCAGCAATTTAGACAAGGTCAAGTGACCCAAGCTCTCCTCCAAGGCGGAGCTGGTGTGTTCGGGATCCAAAAGCATGGCCCTGATCAAAGGCAAAACCAGGGTTTGAGTGGGGTCGATGAGCAAAACATATCGCGGGTAAAGCTCGGTGGGCTCAGTGAGCTCTCCAACCCAGTCCAGCACTTGCAATCGCTCCAAGACGCTCTCCAAATCCAACACATCAAGCGACAGAGTGCTTGAGAGCGCCATCATGCCAAGCCCCTTTTGCGGCCCCCTTTGAGCGCTTTGGAGGGCCAGCAAGATATCAAGGGCAATGGCCCAATCCCACCCTGGAGCATTTGAACTTCGGTTGTGGTGATTGATCAAACTAGGAATCGAGGCCACCACAACGGCACCAGCCAACACGATGCACCAAGCCACATAGATCCACAAGAGCAAAATGGGCAGCGTCGCAAAGGTTCCATAAACCAAGGAGACCGTGGGTATCTTGCCCAAGTACCAAGTCACCCCATGGCGTGCAACTTCCAAGGCGATGGTCACTCCTGCTCCTCCAAGCACAGCATGGCTGATGGGTACGCTGGCTTTGGGTACAAAACGGTAAAGAGCAGCCATGGACAAAGCACAAATGGCAAACTCAAAAAAACCAAGGACAGCTTGAATGAGCTCTCTGGCCTCGGGCAACAAAGTTTGCGGCAACATGGCCAAATAGTACAAACACACCACTGCTGCGCACAAAACCATGGGTCCCAAAGTCATGGCACTCCAATAGAGCAGCACCCTTTGCGCCCAGGGACGAGATTTTTTGACCCTCCATATTGCGTTCAAAGCTCTATCGATGGTGAAGACCAAGGCAAAAGCTGAGAAAAAGAGGGCCACAAAGCCAAACAGTCCCAGCCGTGAGGCCTTGCTGGAGAACTGGGTCAAATAATTGAACACAGAGCGCGAAATGCTCTCAGGGATCAAGCTCTCGACAAACCAGTGCTGCAAGATGGTTTGAAACTGAGTGAACACAGGAAAAGCCGTGAACAAAGCCAAAATCACCGTCAAACACGGCACCAAAGCCATGGTGGTGGTGAAGGTGAGGCTGCCAGCGGTCTGGGCCAAACGCTCTTGTTTGAATCGCTCAAAAAGCAACGTGGCCACTCGTTTGAGGGGCAAGGTTTTGAGCCAAAGGATGGCCTGTTTGAGCAGATTTGAAGGTGAAGGTGAGGGTGTTCTTTGCATGCGGACACCATGATGCCATTTTTTATGAGGAAATTCGGCTTTTGAGGCTTGAAGGTGTAAAAATGCAGGTTCTTCAAAACACACCCTTCTCGCCCCAAGCGCAATGCTTTTGGCGTGACACAAAGCAAGACATGACCTCCATTGAACCCATTGCAACAGTTACCTCTGCTCAACTCGAGCCAGAACCACACATCGCCAGCACTGGCGTGTTGGCCACTCAGCGCGTGGCTTTGTTGGCTTTGCTGGCACTCATCGTTTTGTGTGTGGGCTGGGAGCTTTCTTGGGCCCCCATCAAACCAGGTGGCTCATGGCTTGCCCTCAAAGCGCTCCCTTTGGCTTTACCCGTCGCTGGCTTTTTAAAGCGGCGTTTGTACACCTTTCGCTGGGTGAGCTTGATCGTTTGGCTCTATTTCATCGAGGGCGTGGTGCGCGCATACTCCGATCCCGCCCCAGCTTGTCAAATGGCAGGGCTGGAGATCTTGTTGTGTTTGGTTTTATTCATGAGCTGCGCCTTGCATGTGAAATATCGTTTCAAAGCGGCACGCACAGCAGTGGAGCCTTCAGCCGAGCCAACATCAGTCACAAATTGAGCCTCTCAATCCAAAACATTTCAACGCAACTTGCCCCCTCTTCACTCTCATATGACACTCCTTGAAGAACTCCAATCCCATGTCGGCTCGGCCTACGTTTTGAGCGAGGGCGACAAAAGCGCCTTTGAGCTCGATTGGCGCAAAAGACAGCAAGGCAAAGCACTCTATGTGGTGAGCCCACAAACCACTCAAGAAGTGTCCTTGGTCGTAAAGTCTTGTCTCGCGCATGGCGTCTCCATCGTCCCCCAAGGCGGCAACACTGGCTTGGTCGTGGGCTCAATACCCGATGAGAGTGGGACTCAAGTGGTGCTGTCGTTAAAGCGCATGAAAAAAATTCGACACTTGGATGCCTCCAATCTGAGCTTGACGGTAGAGGCCGGTTGTGTGCTCCAAACCTTGCAAGAAGCGGCACAGTCCCATGGCTTGCTCTTTCCTTTGAGCCTGGGCTCAGAGGGCAGTTGCACCATTGGTGGCAATTTGTCGACCAACGCCGGCGGCACGCAAGTGCTGCGCTTTGGCAATGCAAGAGAGTTGTGCTTGGGACTTGAAGTGGTGACGGCACAGGGCGAAATCTGGTCGGGTCTCTCGGCACTTCGAAAGGACAACACTGGCTACGATTTAAAGGATCTCTTCATCGGCAGCGAGGGCACTTTGGGCATCATCACGGCTGCAACCCTGAAGTTGTTTCCTGCCCCCCAAAGCACCCTTACCGCATTGGCAAGCGCACAGGACTTGGAGGGGTGCATACGCCTTTTGAAATTGGCCCACGAACACTTGAGCGCTGGACTGACTGGCTTTGAGGTCATGAACCAGTTCTCCTTGGAGCTGGTGAGGACTCACTTTCCACAACTGGCGCCTCCCTTTGAAGGATCTCCTTGGTGCGTGCTGCTGGAATTGTCGGACCCACAGGACTCAGACCACGCGGCAAGCCTTTTGGAGAACTTGCTCAGCGCAGCCCTTGAGCAAGGCGCTGTCCAAGACGCCATCATCGCCAAATCACTGGCCGAATCCAAACAGTTGTGGCACATCCGAGAGAGCATCACCTTGGCTCAAGCTCAGGAAGGCTTGAACATCAAGCACGACATCTCGCTGCCTGTGTCACAAATCAAATCCTTTGTGGAGCAAACCGATCGCGCTCTGGGTGAGCTCATCGAAGGCGTCAGATTGGTCAATTTCGGTCATTTAGGAGACGGTAATTTGCACTACAACGTGCAAGCGCCACGGGACATGGATCATAAAATCTTTTTGGCAGAGTATGAGGAAAAAGTCAATGAGTTGGTCTACAAGCATGTCAAGGCACTGGGAGGCTCGATCTCGGCCGAACATGGCATCGGCAGCCTAAAGCTCAAAACGCTTCCCCATTACAAAGATCCTGTGGCCTTGTCCTTGATGAGATCCATCAAAACCTCTTTGGATCCCAAAAATCTCATGAACCCCAACCGAGTGATCGAAGTCAATCCCTCTTGAAAGGAGTGCCGCAAGCGAATTGCGCCTGCCACGCGATACACTTGCAAGTGGCCAAGACAAAACACTTGGTCGGAAATTTTGATTGTTTCATTCTTCATTTGAATACCTTTTCATGCAAAGCTCACGCCCCATTCGAACCCAATACGAAGATTTCATGCGCCAGGTCTACACCCAAGGGGTGTCCAAAGAGGATCGCACAGGCACTGGCACCCTCAGTGTGTTTGGAGCGCAAATGCGCTTTGACCTCAATGAAGGCTTTCCTTTGGTGACCACGAAAAAAGTTCACTTGCGCTCCATCATTCAAGAGCTCTTGTGGTTCCTAACAGGCTCGTCCAACAACAATTGGCTCAAAGACAGAGGCGTCACCATTTGGGACGAATGGGCCAAACCCGACGGCGATCTCGGTCCAGTGTACGGTGTGCAATGGCGCAGCTGGCCCACCCCAGAGGGTGAGCACATTGACCAAATTGCCCAGGTCATTCACACCCTAAAGACCAACCCAGACTCCAGACGCATCATTGTGAGCGCATGGAATGTCGCCGATTTATCAAAAATGGCGCTCATGCCTTGTCACGCTTTTTTCCAATTCTATGTGGCGCCCAGCAGCACCCCTGGTGGCAAGGGCAAATTGAGCTGCCAGCTCTACCAAAGAAGCGCAGATATCTTTTTGGGCGTGCCATTTAACATCGCAAGCTATGCGCTCCTCACCCACATGGTGGCACAACAATGTGACTTGGAAGTGGGAGATTTCATCTGGACGGGGGGCGATTGCCACATTTACAAAAATCACTTCGAACAAGTTGAGCTCCAGCTCTCTAGAGCGGCTTATGCTTATCCTGTTTTGAACATCAAAAGAAAACCCGCTTCCATCTTTGACTACCAGTATGAAGACTTCGAGGTCCTCGATTATCAGTGTCACGAAGCCATCAAAGCACCCGTGGCGGTCTAAGCGGTGCAGATCAACCTCATCTTTGCCCAAAGCACCAACAAGGTGATTGGCCATGAGAACAAACTCCCTTGGCATTTGCCAGAGGATTTGGCTCATTTCAAAGCCCTCACAAGCGGTCAAACGGTTCTCATGGGACGAAAAACTTGGGAGTCGCTGCCCGCCGCATTCAGGCCCCTACCGGGGCGTCTGAACTTGGTGCTGAGCTCCAACACTGCACTTCATTTGGATGGCGCGCTTACAGTCAACACACCAGCACAAGCCATTGAGCAAGCGCAACTGCAAGCCGCCCAGAGCCCAAACACTGCTGCCTTGCCCACACTTTGGGTGATTGGTGGCGCTCAGGTCTATGATCTTTTCATGCCTTTGGCCTCTAGAATTGAGGTCACAGAAATCGAGCTCACCGTTGATGGAGATGCCTATGCGCCAACCATCGATGCCACATGGCAAGAAGTAACACGCAATCGTCATCAATCTGCCAAAGGTTTGGGTTACAGTTTCGTCTCTTATCAAAAAATTTCACAAAGGATTGAACATGTCTGAAGAAGGATTTGAAGTCAAAGGTGCTCATGAAGATGAGCTCGAACACGCTGGCGAGGGTCACGGCTCGAAGATGACCAATCAGATCGCCATGTTCACGGCCATCATCGCAACCGTCGGTGCGATTTTTGGCTACATGGGCGGTGCCACTCAAGCCGATGCGGGACTGTTCAAAAACAACGCGGCCATTAAAAAGACAGAAGCCTCCAACCAATGGAATTATTACCAAGCCAAGAGCAGCAAACAAAATTTGAGCGAATTGGCACTCAACATCTCGCCCGCAGCCAAGGCTGAGTTCTACCAAGGTGAGATTGCTCGCTACAAAAAAGAAAAAGAAGAGATCAAAGCGGGTGCTGAAAAATTAGAAAAAGAAAGCTTGGAGTGGGACGAGAAGTCTGACGAACAAATGCATCAGCACCACCGCTGGGCACAAGCCACCACGGCTTTGCAAATCTCAATTGCGCTGGCTGCGATTGCTCTGCTCACGCGCAAATCATGGCTTCAAAAGGCCATGATGGCCATGGCCAGTTTGGGCGTTGCATTGGGTGTGCTGGCTGCTCTTCACATCTGAGCCCAAAACCCCCAGCAGATGCAGCCGTTGTCATTCAAAAGCGCATGAAACTCGCCACCTGGAATGTGAACTCCTTGCGCGTGCGCTTGGAGCATGTGCTGGAGTGGTTGGCCCCAAAGGAGGGCGGACCCAGTGCGGGCAAAGACATGGATGTCTTGGTGCTACAAGAGTTGAAACTGAGCGACGATCAATTCCCAACTCAAGCGTTCAAAGACATCGGCTACGAAAGCGTATTTCTGGGGCAAAAGACCTACAACGGCGTTGCGCTCTTGTCACGACACCCAATTGAGGGTGTTGTCAAAAACATCCCCGGCTTTGAGGACGAAATGGCACGCATCATCAGCGCAGAGGTGCTGGGGGTGCGTGTAGTTGGCGGATACTTCCCCAATGGGCAAGAACCTGGGAGCGATAAATTCGCCTACAAGATGCGTTGGCTTGACGCATTGCAAGGCTGGCTGGCTCAACTTTGTGAGGACAAGGCCCCTCTTGTCTTGATGGGTGACTACAACATCACTCACATTGATTTGGACGTGTGGGATCCAGTCGGACTGGCTGACACCATCCATTGCACGAAAGAGGAGCGTGCTCACTTTGAAGCCCTGCTGAACTTGGGACTCGTAGATGCGTTTAGAACACTTCATCCCGATCAAAAAACATTCTCTTGGTGGGACTACAGAGGGGGTGGATTTCGCAGAAACCACGGACTGCGAATTGATCACATTTTGGTCTCCCAAACGCTCAGCTCCAAACTGTTGAACTGCGAGGTGGACACAACACCTCGCAAGCTAGAGCGCCCAAGCGATCACGCGCCAGTCTGGGTCGAAATTCAAAGCGACTAAAAAATCAAGGACACAGGTGTGTTTGTCCTTTAGTTCTCCAACCCCAACTCTTGAATTTTTCGTGTAATGGTATTGCGCCCAATGCCCAGTTTTTGCGCAGCCTCTATTCTTCGACCTCGGGTGTTGAGCAGCGCGGTCTGAATGAGCTTGGCCTCAAAGCGACGGGTCAACACATCCCACACATCGGTTCTTCCAGCCGCCAGCAAAGCGCTCGCCTCTGACTCCAAAATGCTTTCCCAATTGCCTGCAGTTGATGCCGTGGCGTTGGGGCTGACTTGCGAGACAGTGGCGGAGTTGAGTGCTGAGAAGGGATTTGAAACTGCGCGCTCAATTTGCTCTTGAGCACTTGCATCAAAGGCCTCAAGTGCATTCGCAGACGGCATGCCACTCGGTGAAAGAGGAGCAATAGCCTGATTTTTATAAATGATTTCTCCATACACATTGAGCACGGACTCTGAAGAACTCGACACACCAGAATGCGTCGACTCACCCCTTGGACTCAATGCATCACCTTGTGGGAATGCTTCGGAGAAGTTGCTCGGGCTAGGCGTCGTTGTGAATGAATGAAGTTGAACCGATTGTTGGGCAGCGGCCTCAAATGCATGTTGATCCTTCAACACTTCAGGCGGCAAGTCCTTTGCCTCCACCAATTGCGTGGGAGCCATGACACTAAGCCAATGGCAAATGTTCTCCAATTGCCGCACGTTTCCTGGGAACTGAAAGTTTTGCAAGACAAGCAAAGCAGAGTCTGAAATCCGCTTGGGCTCAACCCCGAGTTGGACGGCACTTTGCTTTAGAAAATAGTGGGTGAGCACAGAGATGTCCTCTCGCCTCTCTCTGAGTGGCGGCAACCTCAATCGAATCACATTGAGCCGGTGAAACAAATCTTCTCTAAAGGAGCCTTCCTTGACGCGTTGCTCTAAATCTTGATGGGTGGCGGCAATCACTCGAACATTCGCTTTGATGCTCACGTGACCACCAACCCGGTAGTAATTGCCGTCGCTTAAAACTCGCAGCAATCGCGTTTGCAGATCAAAGGGCATATCACCAATTTCATCCAAGAAAAGAGTTCCACCCTCGGCTTGCTCAAAGCGGCCTCGCCTCATGGTCTGAGCACCTGTGAACGCACCCCGCTCATGACCAAAGAGTTCACTCTCCAATAAATCCTTGGGGATCGCAGCTGTGTTGATCGCCACAAAGGAACCATTGGCTCTCAAGGAGTGTTTGTGCAAAGCCCTTGCAACGAGTTCCTTGCCAGAGCCAGACTCACCGGTGATCATCACAGTGACATTGCTTTGACTCAATCGTCCAATGGCTCGGAAAACATCTTGCATGGCTGGCGCTTGCCCCAACATCTCGGGCGCCTCCTCTGAGCCCACGGAGGTGACCACCTCTTGCAGAGTCTCTTGAACGGCTCTTCTGATGAGCTCTACAGCTTTACCGATGTCAAAGGGTTTGGGCAAATACTCAAACGCTCCGCCTTGAAAGGATGAGACTGCTGAATCCAAATCAGAAAACGCGGTCATGATGATCACCGCAATTTGAGGTTGCTTGGACTTGATTTGCTGCAACAAATCAAGTCCCGATCCTCCGGGCATTCGAATGTCGCTCACCAACACTTGGGGCATTTCGGCTTGCCCCACTTGATCCAAGGCCAAGAGCACTTCCTTTGGATTGGTGAAACTGCGGGTTGGCATTCCTTCTCGCAGCAACGCCTTCTCCATCACAAATCTGATGGATTGATCATCATCTACGATCCAAATGGGTTTCATTTTTTCTTCACCTTGTCAATTCTTGCTTGGGCTCAATGTGTCAATTTCATTGCAGGGGTATCAAAATCTTAAAATCTGTTTTGCCTGGCACGCTCTCACACTCAATCAATCCTTGATGCTGTTGAATGAATGTTTGAGCCAAATTCAAACCCAATCCTGACCCCCCCTCACGTCCAGAGACCAAGGGATAAAAGAGCCTGTCTTTGATGGACTCCGAAATCCCTGGACCATTGTCAATCACATGCAATTCCAATGCCAATCGGTTGCGTTGCTTGCTAAAAGTAACTTGTCTGGCCACTCGAGTTTGCAAAATGATTTGAGCCTGTGAGGTTGCGATTTTTTCACTCAGGGCCTGTGCAGCGTTGTGCGCAATGTTGAGCACGGCTTGGATGAGCTGTTCAACGTCGCCACTGAAGTCGGGCAAGGACGTGTCGTAATCACGCTGAACCTTCAGTCCTCTGGGAAACTCTGCCAAGATCAGTGAGCGAACCCTTTCGCAGACTTCATGGATATTGACTTTGGTGACCACTTGGGGGCGGCGATGAGGCGCCAACAAGCGATCCACCAAGGTTTGGAGTCGATCGGCCTCTCGAATGATGACTTGGGTGTACTCGATCAAATCTTTGGATTCAATTTCAAGTTGCAACAATTGCGCTGCACCTCGAATACCGCCCAGTGGATTCTTGATTTCATGGGCTAAATTTCGAATGAGCTCTTTGTTGGCCCGAGCTTGATCGATGATTCGCCCCTCCCTTTCTTGTTTGGCCATTTGATCAAAGGGAATGAGCTCGACCAAAACTTCGCTGGCTTGGTTGGAGGGAGACACGATCACATGAACGGGCATGGACTCGATGCTTGAGCGCTTGAGCATGCCATCGAATCGAAGCGCTGAAAAATGTTCTTTTTGTGAGCTGGCCAATGCATTGGAGATGCTTTGCGCATCGATGAAATACTCCAACAAAGAAGTACCTACGATGGATTTACTCGGTAAGCCAAAGAGCTCCTCCGTTGCGGAATTGACAAACTCAATTTGCCCATCCGATTTGACCAAGAGGATCAATGTTGCAAGCAAGTGAAGCAAGCTCTGCGTACCCTCGGTTTTGGCAAGGGCGCGAGCACGGGTACTTGGTTTGATGGTGGATGGCATGTGTCTCGGAAAAAATTTGCATAAAAAAAGGGGACGGTCTTTCCGCCCCCTTTGATTGATCCCTCAAAAGAAGGGTCGGGTGTTTTACAGTGAGTAATACATATCGTACTCAATGGGGTGAGTGGCTTGTCTAAAGCGGGTCACTTCTCCCATTTTGAGTTCAATGTATGCATCAATCATGCTGTCAGTGAACACGCCACCTTGGGTCAAGAAAGCACGGTCTTTGTCCAAATACTCCAAAGCTTGATCCAAGCTGTGGCAAACGGTTGGGACCAATGCATCTTCCTCGGGTGGGAGGTGGTACAAGTCTTTGGTTGCGGGCTCACCGGGGTGAATCTTGTTCTTGATACCATCAAGTCCAGCCATCAACAGTGCAGCAAAGCACAAGTAGGGGTTGGCCATGGGATCAGGGAAACGAGACTCGATGCGTCGACCTTTGTCGCTGGCAACGAAAGGAATGCGGATCGAAGCTGAGCGATTGCGGCTTGAGTAAGCCAACTTCACAGGAGCC
>Ga0208618_1000951_pt1 | contig 12141 bp, 9 predicted proteins | sample CryBogCBE18Jul08_FD_184585 | JGI IMG/M metagenome (GOLD analysis project Ga0208618, IMG submission 184585) | Freshwater microbial communities from Crystal Bog, Wisconsin, USA - CBE18Jul08 (SPAdes) | ecosystem: Environmental > Aquatic > Freshwater > Lake | place: Crystal Bog, Wisconsin, USA...
TCTGACCCAAGTACTCACGGACGCTGCATTCGAACAGATGATTGCACTTGGCCAGAAGTGGTGTGATGGAGTCGATGCAGCTATTAAAGAATTTGAACTTCCTTGGTATTGCTCCAGACTTGGCGCTCGAGGTGAGTATCTCTTCCAAGCAACTGCACCGAGAACAGGTAAAGAGGCTGCAGATGCTGGAGATTTTGAACTTGAGCAATACATTCACTTACGCATGCTCAATGATGGTTTCTTGATTACACCTTTCCATAACATGGCTCTGGTATCACCGGAAACAACAGAGGCAGATATCGATGCACACACAAAGGCGTTTAGGGCGATGTGCAAGGATCTAGCTCATGCCTAAGCGGATCATTCACTTTCTTCGTCCCTCGAAAACTGTCCCTGTTACTCCTTGGACTGCTACCAGTCGTTGGTCTCTGACTCCCATGAGAGTTCTAATCCTGTGGTTTGGCTTAGCAATATTTGGTTTAGGTGATGCACTCATCATTCAATCAACTCTAGGAAATGCGCCTTGGTCAGTATTAGCTCAAGGTATTTCTAAGCACTCTCCACTTTCACTCGGTTGGTCAACTCTCATCATCGGTTTTTTAGTTCTATTGGGCTGGATCCCACTTAAACAGCGGCCAGGTTTTGGAACTATTTCAAATATTTTGATCATCTCTTATGCACTTCAAATTGGAACAGATGTGTTTCCTATTCAACATCACACGCTGTGGATTCGCTTTGCATATGTGATCCTAGGAATCATCATTATCGGAATTGGTTCTTCCCTTTACATCACCTGTGGGCTTGGTCCTGGGCCAAGAGATGGGCTCATGACCGGTATCCACCGTGTGACCGGAGTCCGCGTGGGACGTGTTCGTCTTTTTATTGAAGTTATAGCTTTGAGTATTGGTTGGCTACTTGGTGGTCGCGTGGGAATCGGCACACTGCTGTTCGCTCTGTTAATTGGCAACTCTGTTGCTATTTCACTTGGGGTAGTGCGAAAGCTAACTACTTCTGAGCAAGTTTAAAAATACCATCTAGCATCTTTGGAGTTAATTTCCCTGTGAAAGTGTTCTGCTGGCTTGGGTGGTAACTTCCAATAATCTTCACGCTCTTGCCTTCAAATGATGCTTTAAAGCTCACACCATGACCAAACTTTGGCCGCGGAGATGGCACATTAAATCCCATACCAACAAGCTGAGCTAACAGACCAGTCCATGCAAAATTGCCTAGAGCAACAAAAACTTTGGCAGTTGGCATGAGAAGTTCTATCTCACTTGCCATGAAAGGAGCACATGCTGCTTTCTCTTGGGTGCTTGGTTTGTTGTCGGGTGGCGCGCAGCGCACCGCACATAAAATTCTTGTTTTATAGAGAACTTGCCCGTCATCTTTAGATTCACTTGTTGGAATTTTTGCGAGCCCAGTTCTATAAAGAGAGGAGAAAAGGAAATCACCGCTGCTATCGCCCGTAAAAATTCTGCCTGTTCTGTTGGCCCCGTGAGCGCCAGGTGCTAAGCCAACAATCACAATCTGTGCTTTAGGATCTCCAAATCCAGGAACAGGCCTACCCCAGTAATCATGGTCAGCATATGACTTACGTTTAAGAAGGGCGACATCTTCTCGCCAATGAACTAAGCGCGGACACAGGGCGCACTTTGTAATAGCTTTATCTAAAGCATCCATGTTCTTATAGCTTTTAGACGCGCTCATTTAATTACTTCGCCAAGCCCCATGCAATCCCATCAAGAATGTCTGATTCACTAGCCACAAACTCACTGGCACCCGTTGATTTCATCACCCGAGATAACACCAGAGAACCAGATGTTATGACGTCAACTCTTCCTGGGTGCATATAACCTAAAGATGCAATTTCATCACGGGTCATCGATGCAAACATCTGTGCAACCTCGTGAACCTTCTCTGCTGAAATTCTGGAAAGATGTATCGAGTAGCGATCATAATCAGCTAAACCAAGTGCGGCTGCGGCAACAGTTGTTGCTGTTCCTGCAACTGCGATCAGGGTTTTCGCTCGAGCAAAGGGCACTTCCTGGGCTGCCTCAGCTATTGCTGCGTCAATATCTAAAGTCGCCGCTTCAAGTTGGGTGGCACTTGGTGGTTGAGTATTTAAATGTCTTTCAGACATTCGAACACAACCAATGTTCACTGAGCGGGCAAATTCAACTTTCCCAGCGCCTAAAACAAACTCTGTTGAACCTCCACCGATGTCCACAACTAGGTGAGGAGTGAGATCTGAACCCAATTCTTTTGTTGCGCCAAGAAAACTTAAAGCCGCCTCTTCACTTCCGGGAATAACTTCTGGCTCAATGCCAAGAATCTCTTGTACGCCGTCAATAAATAAAGAGCGGTTAGATGCATCACGGGTTGCACTTGTCGCACAGAAGCGAATTTTCTCCACACCTTTGCTCGCAATGACGCGTGCAAAGTCTTCTGTTGCCGAAAGCGTCCGGGTGATGGCATTCGGGTCAAATGCTTTGTTCTTATCTACTCCTGCGCCAAGTCTGACAATCTGCATATCTCTATGAACTTCGCGAAATGCATTCCCTTCAATATCTGCCACAAGTAGGCGAATAGAGTTTGTGCCACAATCAATCGCTGCTACTCGCATGGGTTTGTTAACCACCAGTCACCTAGCGCTGCAAGTGCCTCATCTCCCAATGGATTCACACCAGGTCCTGCGCCAAGAGAGTGCGCAACAAGTGAATGTAAACATTTCACTCGGTCTGGCATTCCTCCTGCGGTAACCCCTTCAACTTCAGGAACATCCATGCCAAGAGCCGCTCTTGCGGCTAAGTAATCATCATGTGCTGCGTGATAAGCGCCAGCGAGTTCATGATCGGTTGCTAATCGATCCTGCATTTGCGCCATCATGCCTGAACTTTCAAGAGTGGAGATTGCACCTGTAAGCCTTGGACAGGTTGCATAATAAAATGTAGGAAACGGGGTTCCATCAGCTAAGCGCGGAGGAGTTTCAACGACATCTGGCTTACCGCATGGACAACGGTGAGCAATGGCATGAACATCGCGTGGTGTGCGACCTAATTGCCTTTCCATCGCATCTAAATCTTCTTGCGATGCTTTCTCAGTCATTTGTTGACGTTCGTTGCTGTAATAGATGAAATCACTTGTGCATACCAAGGAATACCAACCGGAATTTGATTAGCAACAGGTGCTGCAGGTGCTTGATCTTGTCCAGGCTGCTTGCCCGCTCCAATTACTGCGTATTGGCGCTCACCTGGGAATACATAGTGCAACCTAGTACGAGCTTGCTGGGCAACATATGCAGGATCGTTCCATTTAAGCAATTCATCTTGTGCTTGCTTGAGGGTTGTATTTGCCCCGGCAATTTGTGCTTTATAAGAATTAATTTGAGCACGCTGTGCAAAATATCTCTGTGTTGGTGGTGCAAGAGTAATTGCAAGAATTAAGAGCGTAGTAGCGAAGGCCAAGCTTCGCCCTGAAATGCTCTTAAACATCAGCTATTTACTTATTGCTACTTGCCACTAAATCGTGGAAATGCACCGCGTCCTGCGTAGAGCGCAGAATCTGCAAGTTCTTCTTCAATGCGAAGTAGTTGGTTGTATTTAGCAACGCGCTCTGAACGAGCAGGAGCGCCAGTCTTAATCTGACCACACTCAAGTGCAACAGCAAGGTCTGCAATTGTGGTGTCTTCCGTTTCACCTGAACGGTGAGACATCATCGAGCGGTATCCGTTGCGGTGAGCAAGAGAAACAGCATCAAGAGTTTCTGTAAGTGTTCCAATTTGGTTGACCTTAACAAGAAGCGCGTTAGCGGCGCCCTTATTGATTCCCTTAGCTAGGCGCTCTGGATTTGTTACAAATAGATCATCTCCAACAATTTGAATCTTTGAACCGAGCTCGGTGGTCATCTTGATCCAACCATCCCAGTCATCTTCATCCAGTGGATCTTCAATCGAGACAATTGGATACGAGGAGACAAGATCAGCGTAGTAAGCGATCATTTCATCGCTGCTCTTCTGCTTTCCTTCAAAGGAATACTTTCCATCTTTATGAAATTCCGTTGCAGCAACGTCCATAGCAAGTGCAATTTCTTTTCCTGGCTTAAACCCAGCCGCGTCAATTGCTTCAAGAATTAGATCCAGCGCCGCACGGTTGCTATCAAGGTTTGGAGCAAATCCACCTTCATCGCCGATGCTTGTGGCTAAACTACGCTTTTTTAGTACTGCCTTAAGGCTGTGATAAATCTCAGCGCCCCAGCGAAGTGATTCTTTAAAAGATTCCGCGCCAATGGGTGCAACCATGAATTCTTGGACGTCAACATTTGTATCTGCGTGCGCTCCACCATTGAGAATGTTCATCATGGGAACTGGAAGTGTGTGAGCTGTTGGCCCACCGATGTAACGGAAGAATGAGAGGTCAGCAGATTCTGCGGCAGCTCTAGCAACACCGAGAGAAACACCCAGAATGGCGTTTGCGCCAACGCGAGACTTGTTCTTTGTTCCATCAAGCTCGATCATCTCTTCATCAATCATGCGTTGATCTTGTGCATCAAATCCAATAACAGCCGGGGCAAGTTCATCGTTCACAAAGTTAACGGCTTTCTCAACGCCCTTGCCTAGGTAACGCTTTCCACCATCGCGAAGTTCTGCTGCTTCAAATGCACCAGTAGATGCACCACTTGGAACTGCTGCGCGAGCTGTGGTTCCGTCTTCAAGAAGTACTTCTACCTCAACGGTTGGGTTTCCGCGGGAATCGAGAATTTCGCGGGCGTGAACTGCGTCAATTAGGGCCATGTGCTTATCCTATCGTTTCGTTTCATACTGCTTGATTGCCTCAATATATTTCTTCGTTGCCGCGCGCAAAGCCACTTCGGGATCAAGACCAGCGGCCTGGGCTTGATCAATGAGTCCAAATAGAACCTCTCCGAGTTCAGATTCGCTGATATCTGGGGCAATCTCAACAGGGTGAGCAATAGGAACGCTATAGCCAGATTTCTCTGAACGATAAATCATCTTAGTCGCAAGTGACATAGCGGGTTGTCCTAATGGGACGCCATCTACTGCTGATGTGCGGCCCTTCTCTTCACGCTTTTGTTTCTCCCAGTTTTCAAGAACATCATCGTATGTAACATCTGAATCTGTGAAAACATGTGGATGGCGATGGATGAGCTTGTCAGCAATGCCCTTTGCAACATCTTCGATATTAAACGGCGCATCTTTATCATCTTCTGCCACTCTGGAATGGAAATAAACTTGAAGTAACAAATCTCCTAGCTCCTCTTGCATTGCTGCTCGGTCATTATCTTCAACTGCTTCAATATATTCATAGGATTCTTCAAGAAGATACTTCAGCAAAGTTTCGTGTGTTTGCTCGGCATCCCACTGACATCCGCCAGGGGACCGTAATTGATCCATTACCTGGCGAAGGCGTAAGAGCTCTGAACTCATAAATTAATTACTTAGATGCGCTCGGCGCTGGAGCAGGTGCTGATCCAGTAGGAGGCGTCACAACAGAACGTGTTGCATCCCAGATTCCATACTTTGGATCGACCTTAACTTTAAGTTTTGCGCCAACAATTGAGACAAGCTTTTCAAGTGCAGCTTGAGTCTGAGCAGCGCTCACACCTTGAGCTTGGACTTTCTTAGCTAGACCCTCGTCATACAAAATTGTCCTGAGATACATCGGAAAATCTGCGCTTGCAATGTTTGCGCCAACAAGAGCCTTTGGAAGATTCTTCTCAGATCCAACTTGGCTCACAATTGATGCACGGCGAGCTGCAATTTCAGCTGGAGTAATAGTGACTCCATTTTGCGCTGCTGTATCTGCAAGCAGATATGCGATGAGGTGGAAATTTAATTCATTCAGAGCGAGCGCATCTCCCGTTGGAAGATTCATCCCAGTTGTATCAACTTTTTTGCGCTCAGCAAGAATGTTATTCACGCTAGTTGTGACATCAGAGACTGTGACCTTGTCACTGCCAACAGATGCTTCAATCGCAGATGATCCGCATGCGGTGAGTGTGATGGCAAGTGCTCCTGCGCCGATAAGGGCAATAATCTTCTTCATGGATCTCCTGTATTAAAGACTAGCTAGGACTCCCATAGCCCACGGCAGGAGTGAAGTATCTCCTATGTCAGTACCCCCAAGCCAATTCACCTCTGATCCCCTTGCAACGAGGATGCTTTGTGTGACCGATTTAATGAGAGAACCTGGGTATTGCCTCTGAAGACGAAGCTGCGCGGATTCTGGCAAGGTGATGGGCGCAATCTTTAAGAATTTACCCTGAAGCACTACCTCTGAATAGTTCTTTGATTTAGCCAGCACTCGAAGCCTTGCAACGTCAACCAGATTCACGGCTTCTATTGGTAACTCTCCAAAGCGGTCAACGAGTTCTTCAACAATCCCATCAAGTCCAGCGTCATCTTGAGCATCTGCCATTCGCCTGTATAGATCAAGACGCAAACGCTCTGAAGGAACATATTCCACAGGCAAGTGGGCAGTAATAGGCAACTCAACTTTGCACTCTTTCACTCGTGGATTTGCATCCACATATCCAGTCTTAAAGTCTTCTACTGCCTCTCCCACCATGCGCATATAGAGATCAAAGCCAACCTCTGCGATATGACCAGATTGCTCACCACCCAATAAATTACCGGCGCCTCGGATCTCTAGATCTTTGAGCGCAACTTGCATACCAGAACCTAAATCTGTGTTTGTAGCGATGGTTGTAAGGCGATCGTGCGCAATTTCAGTGAGAGGTTTATCTGGAGAATAAAGAAAATAAGCATAAGCACGCTCTCTACTGCGTCCTACTCGCCCACGTAATTGGTGAAGCTGTGAGAGTCCAAATGTGTCTGCCCTATCCACAATGAGTGTGTTGGCGTTGGGAATATCAATCCCACTTTCGATAATTGTTGTACAGACAAGGATGTCAAAATCTCGATTCCAGAAACCTAAGATCACATCTTCAAGTTCTCGCTCACCCATCTGGCCATGGGCCACACGAATGCGCGCCTCAGGAACTAATTGCCCCAGACGAATAACAACGGCGTCAATACTTTCAACGCGGTTATGAATAAAGAAGATTTGTCCATCGCGGAGTAGTTCGCGGTGAATAGCAGCAGTCACCTGCTTCTCCTCGTAAGGTCCCACATATGTCAGGACTGGATGCCGCTCTTCTGGTGGGGTCGTGATGTTGGACATCTCTCTAATCCCAGTAATTGCCATCTCTAGTGTGCGAGGAATAGGCGTTGCAGACATAGAGAGCACATCGACGTTTGTGCGTGCTTTTTTAAGCTCTTCCTTATGTTCAACACCAAAGCGCTGTTCTTCATCGACAATGACAAGTCCAAGATCGCGAAAATTCACATCCTTAGAGAGCAGTCGGTGAGTGCCAATGACAACGTCGATGGAACCGCTAGCAACTCCGTCTAATATCTCTTTGCTTTCTTTTGCTGTATTAAATCTTGAAAGACCGGCTACCCGAACTGGAAAACCTGCGTAGCGGTCGTGAAAAGTCTTTAAGTGTTGCTGAACGAGAAGTGTTGTCGGAACTAGAACCGCTACCTGCTTTGCATCTTGAACGGCTTTAAATGCCGCGCGAATTGCGATCTCTGTCTTTCCATATCCCACATCACCACAGACCACTCGATCCATAGGATAAGAACGCTGCATATCTGCTTTCACTTCATCAATGGTTGATTGCTGATCAATAGTTTCAACATATGCAAAAGAAGCTTCAAGTTCTCTCTGCCAAGGGGTATCAGGAGAGAATGCAAAACCTGGTGCGCTCATGCGCGCTGCATAAAGCTGAATAAGTTCTGCTGCAATTTGTTTCACTGCCTTACGGGCGCGCTTTTTAGCGTTCTGCCAATCTGATCCGCCAATGCGGTGAACCGAAGGAGCTTCTCCACCTACATAGCGAGTTATTTGCTCAAGTGAGTCAGTTGGTACAAATAGTCGATCTGCTGGTTGTCCGCGCTTAGATGATGCATATTCAATAACCAAATATTCTCTAGAAATTTTACCTACCGTACGTTGAACCAATTCGATGTATCGGCCCACGCCATGTTGTTCGTGCACCACATAGTCACCAGGCTTAAGTTCAAGAGGGTCAATCGCCTTCTTGCGCCGAGATGGCATTCTTGCTTGATCTTTATTGCTGCTCTGAACCCCCGAGATATCTTTTTCCGTAATAAATACCGTCTTATATTCATCGCAAGTGAAGCCGTGCTCGATAGGGGTTGTCAGCACATAAATTGCATCTCGGGTGAGATTTGGCGCGAAGTTCTTGAGCAAACGAACTGGCAGATCACTTTCTTGAAAGAGCTTGGCATAACGTTCAACAATTCCTGGTCCTGCAGCTGTAAAAATCAGTAAATAGCCATTCGTGAGCCACTTCTTTGCATCGGCAATCATCTCTTCAACTTTGCCACCGTAAGACTGAACGGCGCGAAATACTTGAGCCTTACCTAATTGATCTGCATCAGTGGAATATGGATCGATAGATGACCAACCTTGTGAACCAGTCAGGGAATCTAATTCAAAATAGCCACCACGCTCTAATTGTTCACTTAGATCTATTGGAGCATCTGCGCCCATAGCGGCACTTGACCAGGAAGCTTCCAAGAACTCTTCATTTGTCATAATCAAATCAAGTGCTCTAGATCTTATGCGCGGAGAATCAAGTGTGATTACTTCATAGCCTTTGGGCAAGAGATCAATAAGTGAAACAAGTTCACCAGACAGCGCACCTAATAAAGATTCCAGGCCATCGACATAGATTCCTTGGGCAAGTTTGTGAGCCATCTCAGATACTTGTGGAAATTCACTTTCTAAATATGCCGCTCTTTTTTTGACATCATCTGTCAGTAATATTTCTCGGCATGGATAGACGACGAGGGTTTCAGCAACTTCTTCAAATGTTCTCTGGTCGGCAACTGTGAAAAATAGGAGCTCATCGATTTCATCGCCAAAGAAATCAATACGTACTGGATGATCTGCATCTGGTAAAAATAGATCCAGAATTCCTCCGCGCACCGCATAATCTCCCCGCCGCTCAACTAAGTCAGTTCTGTTATATCCAAAGAGCTCGAGATTTTCGATGAGTGCTTGCATAGAGATCTTCTTATTTTTTGAAAGTGTCGGCAATTCGATCTGTGTAATTGCTTGATTGATTGGCTGAATCAGCGCCCGCACGGAGGTGATAATTATTTTGTGGGCAGATAGATTGCTGAGCATCTTCACACGTTTTGCTACGGTGTCAGATTTTGGGCTGAGCTTTTCGTGAGGCAAGGTCTCCCACGGATCAAATTCAACTGCTGAACCAATCCCAAGATATGTATCTAGTTCATCAATAATTTCAGATGCTCTCCGTGATGAAGAGCAGACAACAAGAAGCGGAGATGTTAAAGAGCGCTGGGCCAGCAAGAGTCCTGTGACAGAAGGTATGGCAGCTAAATGCTGAGTACTTTGATCGATCTTGATATGGGAGAAAGCGTCAATAAGTGTGTTCTTGGTGCTCACAACGCCCCTTCCATAACGGCTAATACCCCCGAATCCAATGGATACGGGGGTGAAGATGTAATTGAATTCTAGCGCGTCTAATAGATGGCAGAATTGCATCTGTGACCCAGCAAGATAAGCAGACCTCCATCACAGGCGGCATCGCTCGCGATGACCAAGAGCTTCGTAGTGATGTGCGCAAACTTGCCGATCTGCTTGGGCAAAGTTTGGTTCGCCAAGAAGGACAAGATCTTCTAGATCTCGTTGAATCTGTTCGCCGCGAAGTGCGAAATGGCGGCGGTGAAGAACTTCTTAAGAACCTTGATGTTAAGCAGAGCGTGCAATTAGTACGTGCCTTTAACGCTTTCTTCAACCTTGCAAACGTTGCTGAACAAGTTCACCGTGCCAGAGTATTGAGCGAGGAGCGAGAAGAAAAAGGCTCATGGATCTCACGCGCAGTAGACAACATTCTCAAGGCACAATCAGAGCATAAAGATTTCACTCAAAAAGATATTGCGCAGTGGATGGAGGAGTTCTCAGTTAGACCCGTCTTCACAGCGCACCCAACAGAGGCAGCTCGCCGTTCTGTTTTGAGCAAGCTTGGCATCATCGCGGAATTACTCGATGAGAAGAAGAGTGCGCAGAGCGAGCGCGGATTAGCCGAGGCGGTGGATCTGCTCTGGCAGACCGATGAACTTCGTTTAGGAAGACCTGAACCACTAGATGAAGCAGTCAATGCTCTTTATTACTTAGATGATCTCTTTGTCGTCACCGTTCCAACAGTTCTTGATGACTTTGCTCGTGAACTAGAACGCCTTGGTGTGAAGATCTCTCCCACATCTCGGCCGCTTTCATTTGGCACATGGATTGGCGGAGACCGCGATGGAAACCCAAACATCACAGCATCTGTCACTCAATCTGCGATTACCCTTCAAGTTGGACACTTTATTCGCGCAATGCTCACAGCTCTTGATCCTTTGCGCCAGGCCCTCTCAGTTTCAACGCGTATTGCAGGAGCCTCAGATGAACTTAAAACATCTGTTGCAACTGATCTTGCAAACCTTCCAGAGATCGAAGATCGCTTTAAGCGTCTAAACGTTGAAGAGCCTTATCGCCTCAAAGCAACTGCAATTCGTCACAAGTTGATCTTGACCCAGCGTCGCCATAGCGCGGGAGCGCCTCATGCACCTGGGCGTGACTATGAGAACACCGCTGAATTATTAGCTGACTTAATGCTTATGCGTGATTCACTGCTGACGCATAAAGGTGAACTTATTGCTCATGGGCATCTTGAGCGTTTAATTCGCGCCGTATCTAGCTTTGGTCTCACCCATGCAACTATGGACGTTCGTGAGCATTCAGATGCTCATCACCATGCACTTGCCCAGCTTGCAGCAAAACCAGAGAAGGTTGATGCCGCTGCAGCGTCAACTATCGCGACATTTGTAGCAATTAATGATTTGATCGAAAAATTTGGCCCAGAGGTCATCGAGACATACATCATCTCTATGACTAAATCTCACGAGGATGTTCTCGCCGCCGTTGAATTAGCCAAGCGCGCTGGGCTCATCACCCCTGATAGAGCAAAGATCGGTTTTGCCCCTCTCCTTGAAACGGTTGCTGAACTTCGCGCCGCAGATACTATTTTGGATGCGCTGCTTTCTAATGCTGATTACAGAAAGCTTGTAAAGAACCGCGGAGATATTCAAGAAGTCATGCTTGGATATTCAGATTCCAATAAAGATGCTGGTATTGCCACATCACAGTGGGAGATTCATAAAGCACAGAGAAAATTGCGCGATACGGCAATCAAACATGGCGTGAAGCTTTGTTTGTTCCATGGACGAGGCGGCTCAGTAGGTCGAGGCGGCGGTCCAACATATGAGGCACTTATCGCACTTCCCTGGGGATCTATTGATGGCCAAGTAAAGATGACAGAACAAGGTGAAGTCATCAGTGATAAATATGCGCTCCCTTCTCTTGCCAGAGAGAACGTTGAGCTCTCACTCGCTGCCGCTCTTGAAGCAACAATTCTTAATCGTGCGCCTCGCCAATCACCAGATGACCTGGCCAAGTGGAGTGCATGCATGGATGTTGTCAGTGATCATTCATTTAAGGCATACCGCACCCTTGTTGACCACCCAGATCTTCCTGCTTATTTCTACGCATCAACTCCTGTAGAGCAACTTGGAGATATGTTCTTAGGTTCACGTCCATCTCGTAGACCAGATGCAGCAGGCGGTCTTGGATCTCTTCGCGCGATTCCGTGGGTATTTGGATGGACACAATCTCGTCAGATTGTTCCTGGTTGGTTTGGTGTGGGCACAGGACTTAAAGCTGCTCGCCTTGCTGGTCATAGCGAGGTATTAACAACAATGCTGAAGGATTGGCATTTCTTCCGCACATTTATCTCAAACGTTGAAATGACTGCTGCAAAGACTGATCTTGCGATGGCTCGTAAATATGTCACGCGCCTTGCTGATCCCTCTCTGCATCACTTCTTAGATACGATCGAAGCAGAATTCGCTCTCACCCAAGACGAAATCAAGTTGCTCACAAAGAAGAGTGAAATTTTGGGAGATCAACCTATTCTTGCCCGCACGCTCACTATTCGTGATGCATATCTTGCGCCGCTTCACCT
>Ga0208618_1000952_pt1 | contig 12132 bp, 8 predicted proteins | sample CryBogCBE18Jul08_FD_184585 | JGI IMG/M metagenome (GOLD analysis project Ga0208618, IMG submission 184585) | Freshwater microbial communities from Crystal Bog, Wisconsin, USA - CBE18Jul08 (SPAdes) | ecosystem: Environmental > Aquatic > Freshwater > Lake | place: Crystal Bog, Wisconsin, USA...
GACTTTGCTCTTTGTAGATCCTGTGTGTAAATGTCAAACCAAACAACTGGATTTTTAAAGGAATTCATAATTAAGAAAGTAGTTTGCTTATCAGAGAAATTTTAATTAAATTAAAATTAAAGCACAACCCATTTATTTTTTGGCAAGTAAAACGCTAATTGCCTCTTAATCAAGAGTCGAAAATATAGGATTTATTAATGTTGAGCTCTTCAGTCAGAGACACTAGCATTTGAGTAGTGTTTATTAATTGAACCACCATTTTTATTAAACCGAATATAAATTTATGATAATCAAAGAAAGAATGACCGCTCATTTAGAGGGTGATTTTGTGGTTTTCCTGATTGGAATGCGAATCAACAATCTTTGGAAGATTCACAAGTGGCTTCCAGTCGTTATTGCAATGGGCAAGATGCTGAAAGAGCTCTATACAAATCCAAACTTAGGACTCATTCACCATGAAGGTGGAGGCCTTGCCCGGACCGTTATCATCGTTCAGTATTGGCGATCTATGGATCAGTTGCTAGATTATGCCAAGAGCAAGGATTCAGTACATTTGCCGGCCTGGAGAAACTTTAACAAAAGGGTATCAGAAAGTGGCGCAGTTGGAATTTGGCATGAAACTTACTCTATAGGCGCAGGTAAGTATGAAAACATTTACTCTAATATGCCTGCGTTCGGATTAGGAAAGGCAGGTTTTCTGCAAGAGGTTAGAGGTAAACGTGAAACTGCAATAGGTCGTTTAGATAACTAATGGAACAGGAGATTTCAATGAAAAAAGATAAGATCCATTTGCTGGCGATATTTTCTTTTAAGCTTTTGATATTTTTTAATCTTCAAGCTCATGCCCTATCCGTAAAGGAGCAAATGGCTACAGATCCAACAGTAAAAACTGCAATCGAGGAATTAGTACTTGCCAATCATATTTTGTATGATCAAGGTGTTGTTGATGGATATGGTCATATCAGTGTTAGAAACCCATCTAATCCAAAGACATTTTTTTTATCCCGTAGTCTTGCCCCGTCAATGGTTAAAGTAGAGGATATTATTGAGTTTGATTTTGACGGAAAAGCCCTTAACAATGACTCACGCACACCCTACGGTGAGAGGTTTATCCACAGCGGGATTTACAAGCTCAGAGCTGATGTGAAGTCCATTGTCCATGGGCACGCTGGTGCAGTATTACCGTTTGGCTTAACGGATACTCGGCTTCGACCCGTTTACCACATGAGCTCGTTTTTGGGAGCTGGAGCTCCCATATTTGAAATCAGAAAATACGCCAAACCAGATCCAGATACGGATATGTTTGTTAGTAATGTTGATTTAGGCGAGGGGCTTGCGAGCGCACTGGGTAAAGAAGATTTTGTGATCTTGAGAGGTCATGGTTACGCTACAACTGCGGATTCAGTTCGCAAGGTCGTGTTTAGATCCGTCTATGCTGTTCAAAATGCACTCATTCAATCTGAGGCCATGAAAATGGGTAATCCTATTTATTTAACTCCAGAGGAGTCTTGGAAAGCCAAAGAAACGATCGAAAAAACCATCAATCGTCCGTGGGATCTATGGGTAGAAAAGCTGAAATAAATTAGCTATCTTGTCACTCTTCCAACCCAGAACCCACTTCAAACTTAATATTAGTAATAAAAAATACGAAATAAACTAAAGCCTGAAATAATGCCTGAAAATTTAGATTGCTTTAAAGTTTTAACCATCACACAACTAAATGAAATCTTCTGACCAAGATGCCTCCTCCTATATCATTTCACGCAAAATGGTTTTTTTGTTTGCTTGTGCTTGTGGCTTGATCGTTGGCAACCTTTACTACGCGCAACCCCTGATCTCTTTAATCGCTCCTGATATTGGGTTGAGTGACTCTTGGGCTAGCTTTATTGTGACGTTGACTCAAATAGGTTACTGCTTTGGGCTCATCTTACTCGTCCCTTTAGGGGACTTACTGGAGAACAGGGGGCTCGTAGTAATTACGCTTTGTGGGGCCGTATTAGCTCTATTCTTAGCTGTAATTGCTCCAAATGCGAATTGGTTTCTTTTTGCTTCGCTTTTAATTGGATTTTCTTCAGTCTCTGTGCAAATGCTCATTCCTTACGCTGCACACTTCGCCCCAGAGGCCATCAGGGGAAGAATAGTAGGGAATGTCACAAGTGGTTTATTGCTGGGTATTATGCTTTCCAGACCCGCTTCAAGTTTAATTGCGCATTCGCTTGGGTGGCGCGCTGTATTTGCTATCTCTTGTATTGTTTTAACCTTTCTTGCTTTGATACTTAGATTTAATTTACCCATACGCAGACCACAGGTACGACAACATTATTTCTCTTTGATCATATCTTTGTGGTCAGTCTTGGTAGAGACACCCGTTCTTCGGCGCCGTGCAATCTATCACGCTGGACTGTTTGCATCATTCACACTGTTTTGGACCGCCATCCCCATATTACTCTTAAGCCCCACTTTTCAACTCTCACAGCAGGGAATAGCTTTATTTGCATTAGCAGGGGCCCTTGGCGTGGTTGCTGCGCCCATTGCGGGTAGATTAGCTGACAAAGGACTTACAAAGATCACCACTGCATTAGCAATGTGTTCGGTTGCAATTGCGTTTTTGTTGGCCCAGTTTGGTGCAGACTCCTTGACCTTGCTCGTCTTCGCGGGCATTTTGTTGGACATGGGTGTTCACTGCAACCTGGTCTTAGGGCAGCGAGCGATTTACGCTTTAAAGCCAGAAATACGCAGTCGTTTGAACGCTTTATATATGACTATCTTTTTTGCGGGTGGCGCATTGGGCTCAGCAGTTGCCAGTGCCGCCTATTCATATGGAGGATGGACGATGGTTGCATGGATTGGTTTTTCTTTCCCCTGCATAGTCTTATTATTATTCATAACTGAAATTATCTAGAGTAGAAAAAAACCGAACCATGTTCAAGTACCAAGACAAAAAGAAATAAACCAATAAAGCAAACCAGAAAAGATGACGACCAGCCAAGGCGGTGTTCTCCAATACATCAAGGCAACAAACGCAACTAGGGCAATACCGAAATCTTGCGCTGAATGAACTGAACTGGTCCAAATGGGTTGATACAGTGCAGCTAAAAGTATGCCTACAACACTGGCATTAATTCCTATTAATGCTGCCTGTACCCGAACATTTCTTCTAAGCGTCTCCCAAAACGGAAGTGCCCCTAGCACCAATAAAAAAGAGGGTAAAAATATGGCCAATAAACAAATTAACGCGCCAACCCATCCGGAAGGGACCCCAGTCATGGATGCACCTAAAAAAGCTGCAAACGTAAACAACGGTCCTGGCATCGCTTGGGTCGCGCCGTAACCGGCAAGGAATGTTTCACTGTTTACCCAACCATTGGGAACAACCTCTGCTTGCAATAGGGGCAATACGACATGCCCTCCGCCAAATACCAAAGATCCAGTGCGGTAAAAAGCACTGAACACTGCCAATGATTCGTTTGAAAATTGCTCGTGTAAAAGAGGAAGGACAAAGAGAAGCAGAAAAAACATTCCGATCCAAATCGCACCCGCTTTATGGGTGATATGAATTGGTAGCTTTTCATGAACACTTACTTGCTTGGGTGAGAAATAAAAAACACCTATTAGACCTGCTGCTGCAATCATGCCAATCTGCACCAATGAATAAGAGTTAAACAAAAGCATCAAACAAGTAGCAAAAGTCATGATCGTGATTCGAGCAAAGTCTGTGCACAAAGCCTTTGCCATTCCCCAGACCGCCTGGGCAACAACTGCCACAGACACAACCTTCAAACCATGAATGACATCGGGCGAAATCCATCTGTTATGGCTTGTAATAGCGTAGGCCAATATAGTAAGGGCCATAGCAGATGGCAATGTAAAACCAAGCCAAGCGGCCAATGCGCCAGAATAACCCTTTTGAGAATAACCCAGAACCATTCCCACTTGGCTACTTGCGGGACCAGGTAAAAATTGACAAAGTGAGACGATATCCAAATAGCTTTGTTCACTAAGCCATTTGCGCTTAACTACAAACTCTGCCCTAAAGAACCCAAGGTGAGCAACAGGCCCACCAAAGGAGGTTAGTCCCAAACGTAGAAATAGAAAGAAAATCGTCATAAATCCCAAAGACTTATGACCGTTGATATTTTGATCCATGTTGGAAGTGATCCAAGACTGTGAATATGCAAATGAAAAGAAAAGAGATCTATGTGACTAAAAGATACAAAGAGTCTCTAGATAGTATAAATACCAATGATATGAAATATATCCCAAGTTCCATGATTGGGTTGGAAAGATTGCAATTTACCCAACTATCTCTCTTGCAACAATGCGATATTTGAAATTAATATGATGTTGAAATGATAACTAGGTGGGTACAATTGATATTTACTTTCAATGAATGTGCCTATATGAGAGTGAATTGTGCGCTCAAGAACCTAGGGGCCATTTTGTTTTTATTTAAATTTTGTTGATAAAAGCAAAAGCAAGACAATGTTAATTGGCAATCCTGAATATTCAAAATCTAAATATCTTCCTAATTTAGCATTTGGGAACTCTGTAGCCCACAAAAGAGATGGGATGTTCGCCCTTAGTTTGGCTGCGATGGGGGTTGTTTTTGGAGACATCGGTACCAGTCCTTTATATGCATTAAAGGCCTGCTTTAACACTTTAAACGATAGTTCACTGACTCAAGACTCTATTTTCGGAGTTGTTTCAATCATTTTTTGGGCGTTGGTTTTTGTCGTTTCCTTGAAATATGTTTTCTTTGTGATGCGTGCTAACAATCACGGAGAGGGGGGTATTTTGGCTTTGATGGCGCTCACTATACAAGGGTCCAAGGGCGGAAATAAACAAAAAATGGCGCTTATATTCATAGGCATATTCGGATCTTGTTTGTTCTACGGGGATGCAGTAATTACACCAGCAATTTCAATCCTTTCTTCTTTAGAGGGATTGCAGGTTATTTCAAAGGGACTTGCATCTTATGTGTTGCCTCTTACTGTAGTTACATTGTTCGCACTATTTTCATTTGAAAAACTGGGTACAGCAACAGTAGGAGCGCTTTTTGGGCCAGTTATGGTCTTGTGGTTTGCTGTGATGGGACTGATGGGAATTTACCAAATAATGAATTACCCTCAAATTTTGCTAGCTCTAAATCCACTTTACGCACTCAACTTCATTCGCAGCAATACCGCTGTAGCCTTTACGATAACAAGTGCGATTTTTCTCGTTTTAACAGGAGCTGAAGCCCTTTATGCGGATATGGGGCATTTCGGTATCGATCCCATTAGGCTTTCTTGGTTTGGATGGGTCATGCCGTGTTTACTATTAAATTATTTGGGTCAAGGTGCACTCCTGATTGCAGATCCACAATCTATATCAAATCCATTTTTCAAAATGGTGCCCGATTATTTATATCCTTATCTCGTTGTTCTGTCCACTATTGCTACAGTAATTGCTTCTCAAGCGTGTATCTCGGGAGCCTATTCAATGACAAGCCAAGCCATTCAGCTTGGTTTTTTACCAAGCATGAAAATAAAATTTACATCGGATAAGGAAATAGGTCAAATTTACATTCCATTTGTCAATTGGTCACTTTGTTTTCTCGTGATCCTAGTTGTCTTGGTATTTCAAAAGTCAGAAAACTTAGCCTCAGCTTATGGAGTCGCAGTATCAACCACGATGTTGATGACAACCTTGTTGATGGCCGTAGTAATGAAAGCGATTTGGCGATGGAAAATATGGATTGTTTTTGGTGTAATCGGTACTTTATTGACAATTGACGTTTTATTTTTCGTCTCTAACTTAACCAAAATATTCCAAGGAGGTTGGCTTCCTCTTTTGATTGGCTTAGTCACCTTTGTTTTAATGATGACTTGGTATCAGGGAAGAGAGTTGTTGAGAAAAAAGACAATTGCAGACGGGATAGACGTATCTGACTATATGAGATCATTTCCCCTGAGAGTCAATTTATTACCAAGAGTAAAGGGAACTGCAATCTTTCTCTCGCCTCATATTGATCTCGTACCTAATTCCTTATATGAAAATATTAAACACAATAAAGTATTGCATGACCGAGTGATATTTTTAAAAATCAATGGTGTAGACATTCCACGCGTTGCAGATGAAAGTCGCATTAATATAAAGAATCTCGGAAACAATCATTTTTTGATACGTGCAGTTTACGGATTTAAAGAGACTCCCGTGATCGACCATATTTTAGATATTTTGCACAATCAACATGGTATTCAATGCGTTGGGGACGACTCCATATTTTTCTTATCTGGTGATGTTTTATTTGGCTTTCAAATCAATAACCTGTCTATGGGCAGGGGCCAATTATTTACAGCAATGGCTAACTTTGCCACAAAGATTGAAGATGTTTACAAGTTTGATATAAAAAAGGTTATAAAAATAGGAGCTCGTTATGATTTTTGACCACTACAAATACCTTATTTTGATTGTAAATTTTTAATTTTTTCAAATGTCACTTGGTTGAAACAATCGAAATTTAAAGTCATGACTCTACAAACTGGCTTGGATGGGTTATATGCTATTTGGTTCAAATATCAATCGTCGCTCGCTTATTAAATCAACTATCGGCTCTGCCGTATTTACCTCAACTGGCCTTCAATCAATTCTTGCCAGTGCTCAATCACCTTCAATAATCACAAGCGAAAAACTTAGACCGCAGTTCCCCTCGGCAATTCAAAGCGGGGATGTATCGGCACATTCGGGATTGATATGGTCTCGCGCCGATCGAGAATCGAAAATGTGGATTCAGTGGGATACGAGTGATAAATTTACAAATCCAAGAAAACTTGTTGGGCCTTATGCTTTAGAGTCATCTGATTTCACTTCAAGAGTGATTCTAGAGAAACTACCTGCAGCAGAAGATATCTTTTACAAGATATGTTTTGAGGATTTAAAAACGGGAGTCTTTAGCGAAGAAAGAGTTGGACATTTCAAAACAGCTCCTACCCAAAAGAAATCTATTCGCTTTCTATGGTCTGGTGATACCGCTGGACAGGGGTGGGGTATAAATCCTGAAATAGGCGGGATGAGCATATATGAGAGCATGAGAAAACTCAACCCTGACTTCTTTATTCACAGCGGAGATAACATTTATGCTGATAATCCGATTAAAGAAGAGGTGGTTATTACGGATGGACCATTGAAAGGAATGATTTACAAGAATGTAGTGACTGAAGAAAAATCCAAGGTCGCCGAAACATTAAAAGAATTCAGAGGTAATTACAGATACAACATGCTTGATGAAAATGTTCGTAAATTTAATTCTGAGGTTGCACAAATTTGGGCATGGGACGATCATGAAGTCATGAACAATTACTCTCCAAATAAAGATATTGTTAATGATTCAAGATATACAGAAAAAAGTGTGCCACTAATGGTTGCTAGAGCAACCAGAGCATTTTTAGAAAACGCCCCAATGAAATGGCATGATCAATCAGAAGAACAAAGAATTTACAGAAAGCTGGAGCATGGACCTTTGTTAGATATTTTCGTACTTGATATGAGAAGTTACAGAGGCGGGAACTCCTACAACAGACAAGAAGTAATCAATGCTGAATCCACCTATTTGGGTAAGTCCCAAATAGCCTGGCTAAAGAGTGAGCTTAAACGATCAAAAGCAATCTGGAAAATCATTGCATCTGATATGCCTATTGGTATTACTGTAGAAGATGGGTTGGACTCACAAGGCAGGATGAAATATGAAGCAGTTGCCAACGGAGACGGCCCAGCCCTCGGTAGAGAGCTAGAAATAGCCAACATTCTTTCATACATGAAGCATCAAAAAATCAGAAATACTGTATGGCTAACGGCCGATGTTCATTACACTGCAGCGCACTATTACCATCCTTCAAAAGCAAAATTTACAGATTTTGAACCCTTTTGGGAGTTCGTCTCAGGCCCACTTAACGCGGGAACTTTTGGACCCAATACACTCGACAATACATTCGGGATTGATGTTAAATTTCAAAAGTCTCCCCCTCAAGGTAGAGTAAACTTGGGCCCCGCTGAAGGATATCAATTCTTTGGCGATGTTCAAATCGATGGCAAGACTGCAGAATTAATCGTTAACTTGAGAGATATGAAGGGAGATGCTTTATGGTCTACCAAGCTGTCCCCACAATTTACTTAAGGTATTCAGATGGGGTGATCTCGACTTATTTGAATGCGTTGTTTTGTATTCTAAAAATTGGATATAAATTAAGAGACGGATCTTGTTGCGGCAAGACAGAGATCCAAAAATTCAAGCGAGCTTGCGGGTCAATTTTGAAGGATTCATCGATTTGCATTTTCCGCGCGTACTCATTTTTTAATTGAGGTATTTGATTAAATAACTCCTCTCCGTAGAGCTCCTTTATCTTATTTTCGTCCTCGTTCATCCATCTAACAAGTTCGAATGCTCTGTGATTCGCCACGTAATCACTGATCTCATAGGCGGTGTTGAATAGTCCCCAAGCTGACATGGAGTCGGGTCCCTTGGGTTCAAGCAGATGAGCTACTAAACTGGACTTGGTTTGATTGATAGGGATAAAGATGGATCCTTTTTGAATGGCAGTTTTATGTGGAATCCATTCTCCCGATATATAAGTCATTTGTCTTCCCTGAAAACTAGATGACTCAAAAATTACATCCTCGGGCTGAACACGAATGGCTTGGACATTCATGTTGAAGTTATTGTTTTTTAAAACCTTATAACTAAGTCCGTGTATATCAAGATAAGGCTTTACAACGTCTACCCAGGCGAGAGGCACTAAGTAACCTGAACTTGGGAGCGTAATAACACTTTGTTTATTCGGCCTCACATCATCATAAAAGGGAGTGTGCCAAATCTCTGCTTCCTTTAAGTTATAACTGATTTGGCGCCCTCCAACAATCGGAGCAGGATTGAGGATCTCGTATTTATAGCCCAAAATATCAACTATCTTTGTGAGTGATTTAGTTTGGGGAATGTCTACCTCAAAATCAAGGGAATATAAACTACCACCTTTAGATTTAGTTAACTCATCTGCATTTCTTTCGGCTCTTAAAATGTTATCCGATTGAGCTGATATGGTGTTGAGTAACACATCAAGCGTGTCAAAGCACGTTTTAACCCTTAATGGATAGCTCTCCCAGGCATAGTCTTCTACCAATATGCCTATTCGGTTACGCATTGCTGCATAAGTGTGAGAATTACGAGGCGTATCAATATCTAAAATTAAACCCGCTTTAGGATCCTCTTTGTCTAAGAGTCTAGGATAAAAACCTAAAGGGTGATGCCCCATTTCTTCAAGTGAGGTGAGTGTTTGATTCAGTAAAGCCTTTGCAGATCGTGTTAGCTCGGCTTCCCCTCCAAATTCAGGGGCCACAGTGAGGGATACATCATGACGAAATCTAAGTCCATCCGTCACGTGAAGATCTATCGTAACCGCTGGATTCCACTGATTGATTAAGTTAAGCATAGACTTCATTTCTGGTGTTTGAGCCAGCATCCAGTCTCTATTTAAGTTAATTCGCCTGGCCGTTGTTCTCTCACCCTGTTCGAATGGACCCTCTTGATTGGGTCTTTGAAAACGTCCTCTGTGCTCATGTCCATCAACATTGAAAACTGGTATCCACACCAGTGTCATTTTGTTGAGGGGATTGTCTGAGCTTTTATTTTCCAGAAATTCCCTGAGTTTCATAAGACTCGCGTCTTTGCCGTCTATTTCTCCTGCATGTGTGCCGGCAATAATGAACACAACTGGTAATTTCTTTCGGACATTAGTCTCGGGGATGAGCGCATCTTTGTTGGAGCTGATCAAATAATAGATCTCTCTTTGCTCCGGCGTTAAACCCATGACTTTACAAGCAATTTGACGTGGATATTTGAGTGCAAACTTACGGCAAAAATCCTTCACTTCGGAGTATTTACCTGTCTCTTTGAAGTTGGTTTTTTCCGAAACTAAACGCACCTTTTCATCTGATGAGTTCAACTTCTTAATGGAGCTCTGTTTTAAAGGCACAGATGAAGAGCATATTTGTGCAAACAAAGCACATAAAAACAAAACCAATAGTTTGTTCATAAAGAATTTTTAAGTACAAATAGAAATAGAAAAAGAAAAAGAAAAAGGCTCAATCCGGCTATTTAATAGAGCAAGATAAAAATTGTCTGACAATAGTTAAAACTATTTTTGAAAAAAATCACAATACAAAAACATTGGAGCGTATGCACATTTGTTAATCAAACGTCACAAGGAATTTGTATTTCAAAAATTGAAAATTCAAAGCAAAATACTAAAGACGTACCTCGCCTTCTATGCAGTTTACAACCTCACCTCCAACCCAGATTTCATTGTTAATTGTTTCAATATAGATTTTACCTTTCCTACCAAGCGCGGTACCTTGAGAAACTGAGTAAGAATCCTTTGACAATCCTGAGTTAATTAACCAAGTGGCAATTCCTGCATTTAAACTACCTGTGACAGGATCCTCATGGATACCAAAAGGAATTACAAAAGCTCTCACCTCAAAATCATGTTCATGATCAGTTGGGTGGGGGCCGATCACACCGAGCTTTAGTGTTTTTAAATATTCGACGTTAGGCTTAATTGCCAAAACTTGCGAAGCAGTTTTAAGCATTACTGCACACCAGCCTGCACCATTATCGACCCATTGATGATGAGCAATATCTTCAACAGAAATGCCGATACCCTTTGAAATTGTATTGAGTGTTGTTTGATCGAGTGGACCCGTTTTAAGGAGCTTAGGCGCTAAAAAACTAAGTCGTTCGCCGTTTCTTCGAATCTTGATCAGACCTACTCCGCATTCTTGAATAATTATGTCTTTATTCTTAGGGACTCCACCTTTATTCAACCATGCATAGCAACTCCCCAGTGTGGGATGACCTGCAAAGGCAAGTTCAGAGCTAGGTGTAAATATCCTGAGCTTGTAATCGGCTAATTCGTTCGTTGGATTTAAAAGAAAAGTCGATTCAGATAGATTTGTCCAATTTGCAAATTGAATCATCTGTGACTCGGATAAGTCGTTTGCTTCGTGAACTACTGCCAAAGGATTTCCGAAAAGGGGCTCATTCGAAAAAACATCTAATTGATGAAAAGCATATTTTTTAACCATGAAAGGGTGTGAATTTAAAAATTATCAATGAAAGTTAAATCTAAACTAACTGGGTTTGAATGTATCAGTCTATCGCAAATTTATGATCTTACTCAGTTAGTCTGCTCCCAAGGCTTCTTTAAACAAAAAATTACGATAGCAAATCCGCGAGTGCATGAAATAATGAAAAGTTGAAAAACTGATTTTCAATCCTCTTTCATGTTGGCTCTTTTGACAATAGGCTCTAGCCTTGCTTTCTCATCGGCTAGAAATTTTATAAAAGAAGCTCTGCTTCCTGGAGTTGGTTCAATACCTTGGGGTGTTAAACGATCCTGTACAACAGTAGTTTTTAGTCCAGCATTAATGGCCTGATTCATTCTCTCTAATACCCAATCAGGTGTTCCTTTGGGCGCAAAAACTCCAGCCCAGTGGCCAATGAATACTTCTGAATATCCTTGTTCTTTTGTGGTTGGGACATTAGGTAAGGAGGCGATCCTCTTATTCCAAGTGGAGGCAATAGCTTTCAATTTCCCACCCTGAATTTGAGGAATCACAACGACACTGGCCTCTGATGTAGCATCAACTTGATTTGAAATAACAGCAACAATACCCTCGGATCCACTTTTGTAGGGAATAACTTCATATTTCCCACCCGATGTAATTTTAAGCATCTCAGCAACAAAATGTGGAGTACTTCCAGTACCGGCGGTAGAGAAATTTAAACCTTTAGGATCATTTGATAAAGCAAATAAGTCTTTAAGGTTGTTGATTTTAGAGTTTGCCGGTACAACAATAATTGAGGGACTTACCGCCAGTAACCCAACTGGGACTAAATCACCTTCCTTATATGGCATTGACGTTTTTATCATGGGATTGGTAATAATTCCACCTGCACTAACAAAAAACGTATAACCATCAGGAGGACTTTTGGCAACATAGTCTGCCCCCAAAACCGAGCCAGCACCTGGTTTATTTTCAACAATAATGGGTTGACCCAGCTGAATGGATGCTGCTTCTGCTGCAACCCTTGCAACC
>Ga0208618_1000953_pt1 | contig 12132 bp, 11 predicted proteins | sample CryBogCBE18Jul08_FD_184585 | JGI IMG/M metagenome (GOLD analysis project Ga0208618, IMG submission 184585) | Freshwater microbial communities from Crystal Bog, Wisconsin, USA - CBE18Jul08 (SPAdes) | ecosystem: Environmental > Aquatic > Freshwater > Lake | place: Crystal Bog, Wisconsin, USA...
AACTGGGCGTACTCATGAAGCGAGCCACTCCGCGGCGAAGCAAATCGTCCTCGCCAGAGAATTCACGCACCGTATTGAACGGACCCTGGCCCACCACACTCATACGGTCGTCTAGCGGAAACACCACCGTCACTGGGTAGCCATTGGTGGCAGGAATATCTGTGAAGTACTTGACGTAGCCGCCCATGAAGTCGTTGTTAGACTGCATTAAAAGGACGTCAATTTTGTGCTCACTCATCGCCTTTCGAACCGCTTGCCACCTCCGCTCAAGCTCAGCGTTGGAGATGGGGGAGTTAATTCTTTCTTCAATTGGGTTCATGTTTGGCTTTCTTTTCTCACGATGTTGATCATGTCAATGTAGTTGCCGGCCATGAATTGTTTTAAATTCTCTTCAATGACAGGCAGTGCCTCTTTTACATACTCGTCATAAAAACCGCCCATATGCGGTGTAATGGTGACGTTGTGTTGACTCCACAAGGGGTGATCGGCAGGAAGGGGCTCTTGTGCAAACACGTCCAAGGCCGCTCCCGCAATCTGCCCACTATTGAGCGCAAGAAGTAAGTCCTCCTCATTGACCACTCCACCCCTGGCCAAATTGATCAACTGAGAAGTATTTTTCATGCGTGCAAAAATTTCTTTGTTGATCAGGTGGTGAGTCTCTTCAGAGTATGGGGTCAAGAGCACTAGAAAATCAGCCTCCTCAATCGCTTTCATCGATGCGTTTCGAGGTAGTATTTCATCAAACCCTTCAACGTGGCGAGCTTGGCCACTAATGCCTAATACCCGCATGCCCAGTGCTTTGCATTTGGGGGCGAGCTCAGCAGAGATCACACCTACTCCGTAGATGGTGACAGTCTTGCCCTTTAACAGACTCACGGGCGCTTTTCTGACCCAAGCAGCCTGGGATTGATTTTGCACCATGTCTTTGTAGTGCCTTGCTTGTCCAAGCATCATCATGAGGGCGGCCTCAGAGACTGGCGCGCCATGAATCCCATGTAAATTTGTGACGATCACATTGTCTTTGAGTGAGACTCTATTGGTGATGCCATCTACACCTGAGCCCAAGGCTTGAATCCATTTCAGGTGTCTGGCTTTTTCTAGTACATGTTCTGCCATCATGGGGCCAAAAGTCACCAACACATCCGCTTCTTCAATGAACGGACTGACTTTGCTGTGGTGATCCACCACATTGATGTTGAGCTTTGGGAATTTGGACTTGAGGCCGTTGTAGTACTGTAATCGAACGGCCTCAGGCAGTGTCAATAAGATGAGTAAATTGAGCATGGGTGTGATGAAATTGAGAGGGCTATTGAACTCAAGCGCCATCGTAGAGTTTGGGAATGCTCACCACCATGACCACAGCTTGGCCCTGGTCGAGGGCATACAAACTGCGCTGGATGGCGCCCTTTAGTTCTGAGGCCTCGCTGACTCGCTCAGCGTGCGCACCAAATGCTGCTCCCACCATCTCAAACTGTCGATGCGTGCCGTGCAGCCGAGCATGAAAGTCTTTTGCCTTCGCTGCGTAGCCATCGGGGTGGACTCTCAGGGTGGCTTCCTTCACGGCTTGCCACCCTCCATTGTCTAAAACCACAGTCAAGATAGGCAGGCCTTCGGCCTGAGCCACGGCATAGACAGAGGTGGGTGTACTGAAATGAAAGCCTCCATCACCGACGATTTGAACCACTCGGTGTTTGGGATTGGCCAACTTGAACCCCAAAGCCATTCCACCGCTGTAGCCCAATCCACCACCGGCAGAGGAAAAGAGAGTTTTAGCTGTATTTCTCTTTAAATGATTGAGTAAAGTAGGGGAGTGTCGAATGGCCTCGTTGACCACCACGTCCTGGGGGTCTAGCATCTCATTCAAGGTGGACATGAGAAAAGCTGGGTTGACTTCGCCGGGTTGACTTGCGAGTTGCACTTCGTGTCTTAATTTTTGCGCTCTGGAGTCTTGCAGTGCCTGTACACGTTGGTGTCTCGCATTGATCCTTTTTTGATGCTCCGTGGTGATGAGCGGGCGCACAACGGTGAGTAAATCCTCCAGCCACTCAGCACTGTTGGCCTGGATTCGAGTTTGGCTGGCAAAGCCCCATAGTGGGAAGTCCTTCTTGATGGGGTCAATGTCAACATGAATCCACTGGGTGTCGACGTGGGGATGAACGTATTTGGGCAGCCACGGCACATCCACGTCAACCAACATACCAACATCTGTATCCGCCATGGCCGCGCTGGGGTCAAACCCACAAAACCAAGAGTGGTCTCTTGAGATGTTGTTGTGGGTGGGGCTGGCTTCGTAGACTCGGATGCCCAAAAGTTCAGCCAAAGCGCTCAAAGCGTTGAATCCTCGAGCGGTTCGGCCTGCATAACAAGTCACGAGCATGGGGTTTTCTGCGGCCAAGAGTTGTTGAGCAACCTTGTTGAGTTGGGACAAAGAAGATGAGCCCAAATGAACACTGCCATAGTCGTGCTCAGAGAATGACTGAACTTGATCCTCTTGCCAGTGCTGGGCCAAAGTTTCCCTGGGTAGACTCAGAAACACAGGGCCAGGCGGGTCACTGTGCATCACGCTGTGGGCCCTTCGCAGTACCTCCTTGCTCACCACACCGGAGGGTAAGTTGTACTCCCACTTGGTGTAAGGACGCACGAGGCTTGCCATGTCAAAAGGGTCTTGCACGAAATGAACGTAGTTGTCTCTTGAGCCCATGAGTTCGCCTCGAACCGTGTAGGGCGCGCGACCGGCCATAAGTAAGACAGGAAGTCTTGAACGCATCAAGTTGTGCATGCCCATGACCGCGTTGGCCGTTCCAGCATCGACGTGCACCAATACGCCTTGTCCTTTACCGGTGAAGGCTGCATAGGCTCCAGCCATGTGGATGGCCACGTTTTCATGCGGGCAAGTGATGAGTCTAGGGATGGGGTACCCCAACGCCTTGAATTTGGCCATCTCTTCAATGAGCGTGGCGTGGTCCGTTCCCAGGTTGCAAAATAAATACTCGATGCCCGACTCCACAAGACCTTGTAAGAAGTAGTGAGCGCTGGAGTGTTCAGTGGTAGTTGGAGAAGTGGTGCTCATGGAGTTTGTGAAAGATGAATGGACAATGAAAACGCTGGCAGTTAAGAGGTGAATAGTAGAGGCGGAAAGAAAAGAGGAGATAAAAGAGTTTGGGAAAAATTAGCAAAAGCCCTGAGCCAACAGAAGTTTTCAGCCAACATTTGAGCCACTACTTTTAGTTGAGCGATGAAAATTGGTTTTTCATTTCATGGCTCTAGAGTTTTCTCACGTCTTCGCCTCTTTTTTAAATGGTTAAAAGGGGGCCAAAGAGAAAGGGGTGATTTTTTGGGTGTTCTCCCCTTTACTCACCCCTTTCACTTAACCATTGAGGCTTGATGGCGACTTTTATTCCAATTTGATCTTGGCGTCTTTCACGACTTGTCCCCATTTGTTGACTTCTGATTTGATGAAAAGCGAGAACTCCTCAGGGCTCTCGCTACCGTATTCGTAGCCCATTTCAGCGCCATGTGCTTTGGCGGCTGGCGTGCTCAAGGCCTTGGTGAATTCCGTGAAGACTCGGTTCACCACAGGCGCTGGCGTGCCCGCGGGTAAAAAGATGCCATTCCAGCCTGCCGCTTCGACATTGGGTAATCCTGCTTCGGCGAAGGTAGGGACATCAGACAAAATGGCCAAACGTTTTGGAGACGCAATACCCAATGCAATCAATTTACCCGATTTGATCAACTGAGCAACCACCACCGGTGCTAGATAGGCCGCATTCACGTGACCTGCCATCACATCGGGGAGTTCTGCGCCAATGGCTTTGTAAGGTACTTCTTGGATCGAGACACCTGCTTTGACCTTGACCAATTCGCCCAGGAGCTGCGTGATCGAACCCCCACCACCCGAGGCGTAGGTCAGGGTGTCGGGTTGTGACTTGGCCAAGGCCAAAAATTCTTTCAAAGTTCTAGCCTTGACATTGGGGTTGACCACCAACACCAAGGGGGTCGAGAACAGTCGTGTGACGGGGATCAAGGTGTCACCCAGGCGACAACAGTTGTTGTTCACATTGCTTGACAAGTCATTCAAGGCATTATTGATGTTGCCATGAAAAATCGTGTATCCATCAGCGGGTGCACGTACGACCTCTCTTGCGCCAATGAGGCTGTTGCCACCGGGCTTATTGTCAATATAGACTTGTTGGCCAAAGCCATCATTGAGGGTTGGCAAAATGTCGCGCACAGCGGTATCGACTGCGCTACCTGGCCCGGCGGGCTCCACGATTCGAATGGTTTTGTTGGGGTAGTTTTGAGCAAATAAGGACAGGCTAGCCATAGCCAAGATTGCCACAAGGCCAAATCGCAGGAAGGGAGTAAATTTAAGTTTCATTTGGGTTTGTGAGTGAAGAGGACAAGAGAAGTAGAAAACTGAACAATTTTGAAGTAAATTGGGTTGCCTCAGGTGATTTCCGATCAGTGGAAAATGCATCAGGCTAAACCCTAGGATTATGGGTGGATTGGGTTTGAGATGACTAGAGGGTTAGTCCTAGCTTGGGGGTATGAGTGCTGTCACAAATTTGAATTGGATGAGCCCCTTGTTTTGATTGTTTTCTGGATCGATGTAACTTCATTCAGGGATAAAGGGAATTGACTTTTTGGAGACGTAATTTCTAATCGAAAGATCTCAATGATGAAAGTATCTTTCCATGAAACAAGCCTTCACGCAATCGAGCCTTTTGAGTAAAACCCTTTTCTCTTTTTTCCTTTGTTTTTTGACCCACGTGGGTCTTTATGCACAGACCAAAGTTGTCGATCCCAATATCGTCGATGAGTTGGTTGCCGCCAACAAAATTCTGGCCTCTGAGGGTATTTTGGATGGTTGGGGACATGTGAGTGTTCGCAATCCAAAGGATCCAACGCATTATTTTTTGGCGCGTAACTTGGCAGCCGAATTGGTTACTGCCAAAGATATTTTGGAATTCACGCTGGACAATGTCCCCATTGATGGGAAGGGACAAGACCTCTACACCGAGCGCTTTATCCATGGTGAGATCTACAAAGCGCGCCCAGATGTGAATGCAGTGGTCCATACCCATGCTCCTCCGCTCATTCCTTTTACGGTGACCCAAGTGCCCATGAGACCACTTTATCACCGTGCAGCGTTTGTCGCACAAGGCATCCCCGTGTTTGACATTCAAGATGACTTTGGTATGACTGACATGCTCATTAGAAACGCTCAACACGGCCACTCGCTGGCCAAAACATTGGCGGACAAACCTGCAGCGCTTATGCGCGGTCATGGTGCCACTGTGGTGGGTCCATCACTTCCTAGGCTTGTTGGACGAACCGTGTTTTTAGTAAAAAATGCAACCTTGCAACAACAAGCCTTGGCCTTGGGAGGACCCATCAAGTACTTGAACCCAGAGGAGGCCAAATTGATTGAAGCGAGAGAGGGTTATGGTCTGGGCCGTCAATGGCTGGCTTGGAAGCAAAAGGTGGGCATCACCACGCGTGAGCCTTGAGTGAGGATGACCGACTACCGACTATCGACTACCGACTACTAACTACAGACTTTGGCGACATTGGGAGCCAAAGCTTGGGTTTTCTTGAGCGCTACTTTGATGCTACGAATTAAAGACTAAAGGGACTATTGACTGTTTGGTATTGAGTGTTGAGTCTTGACAGTTTTAGGTCAAGGTGTTGGGGAATTGGCCGTCGTGAGGATCTCAATGACGCTTCAAATAGGCCAAGACCTCACCCACAATTCCTTTTCTGAAGGCTAGAACGCAGAGTACAAAAATACCACCAATGATCACATTGACCCAAGATCCAACTTTGTCGGCCAATGTGTTTTGAAGTGTGACCACCACAGCAGACCCAACCACGGGTCCCAGTAAGGTGCCTGCGCCGCCCAGCATCGTCATCAAGATCACCTCACCCGACGTTGACTGAAGAACATCACTCAGTGTGGCAAAGCTCAACACCAGGCATTTGAGAGAGCCTGCCAATCCTGCAAGGCTTGCTGACATGACAAAGACGATTAATTTGTGGGTGTTGATAAAGTAGCCCAAAGATTCAGCTCGGTGTTCATTTTCTCGGATGGCTTTGAGCACTTGACCAAAAGGAGATTCGATCACTCGTTGAATTCCCAAAAAGACAGCGCACAACGCCAAGAGCACCACGTAGTACATGACGGAGTCGTTCGATAAATCCAGGCCAAGGATACGACCTCGTGGAACGCCTTGTAGGCCATTTTCTCCACCCGTGAAACTCGCTTGTAAACAAGCAAAGTAGACGATTTGCGCCAAGGCCATCGTGATCATGGCAAAGTAAATTCCTGAGCGCCTAATGGCAATAAAGCCAAACACAAGCCCGAGTAGACTGGCCGCTACCACCCCGCCCAAGATGGCGGAGAGTGTGGAGTAGCCTTGACTGGTAACGAGCCAACCGGTCACATAAGAAGAGAGGCCAAAGAAGGCAGCATGTCCAAAGGAGAGCATGCCCCCAAAGCCTAAAAGCAAATTAAAGGCGCAGGCAAAGATAGCAAAGCAATACAAAGTCATCAAATAAACGGTGTAAACACCAAGCCATGGCGCAATCAGTCCTAGGGCCAATAAAGCGAGGTATAAAAAGTGACGCTGGCGATTGTGCTCCATGCTCAACCCTTCCCAAAGAGGCCATTGGGGCGCCAGCACAGCACGATGGCCATGATCACAAAGACGACAATATTTGAAGCCTCCGGATACAGTACCTTGGTGAAGCCTTCGATCACACCCAGCATCAAGCCACTCAAGATAGCGCCCATGATGGAGCCCATTCCGCCAATGACGACCACCGCAAACACCACAATGACGAGAGATGAGCCCATCAAGGGTGAGACTTGGATGATGGGGGCAGACAACACACCTGCAAAAGCCGCTAATCCTACGCCCGCAGCATAAGTCAGGGAGACCATGAGTGGCACATTGATGCCGAAAGCTTGCACGAGTTGTGGGTTTTCAGTGGCGGCACGTAGAGTGGACCCGAGCCGTGTTCTCTCAATCACAAACCACGTGATCATGCACACCATGAGTGAGGCCACAATGACCCAAACTCGGTAAATGGGCAAAATCATGAACCCCACGTTCAGTGCGCCTTGCAGTAATTCAGGCACTGGATAGGTTTGACCCGAGGCACCAAAAGCCTCTCGGATAAAACCCTCGGCAATGAGGGACAGTCCAAAGGTGAGGAGTAAACCATAGAGAGGGTCCACCTGGGCGAGCCGCTTGAGCATGGTGCGCTCCAGAGTGATTCCCAAGAGTCCCACACACAGGGGTGACAAGACCAAGGCTCCCCAATAGCCAATCCCTAGGAAGTTCATCAATGCCCAAGTGCCATAAGCACCCAGCATATAAAAAGCCCCATGGGCAAAGTTCACCACCCCCAAGAGCCCAAAGATCACGGCCAAGCCCAGACTGAGCATGGCGTAAAAACAGCCATTGACCAGTCCGAGCAGCAGTTGGCCCAAGATCACAGGGATGGGAAAACCAAAGAGCTCAGTCATATCTCATTCGGGGCGGTGTTGAACTTCACTTACTTTGAGGGTAAGGGATTATTTCTTTTTCACTAGTGGGCAAGTCGAGTCAGACAAGGGGCCAAAAGCCTCTTCGCCAGGCATGCGTTTGACCACCTTGTAATAGTCCCAGGGGTACTGAGAGTCTTGGGGCGATTTCACTTGCATCACGTACATGTCATGGATCATCACGCCATCAGCCCGGATATAGCCACCTTTGACAAACATGTCGTTGATTTTGAGTTTATGGAGCTCTTCCATAACTTTGTCTGAGTCAGTTGTTTTGGCCGCCTTCACCGCATTCAGGTAAGCCAATGTGGCCGAGTAATAGGCCGCTTGGTTCATGGTGGGCTCTTTTCTCATCTTCTCGAAATAGCGTTTGCCAAATGCTCGGGTGTCGGCATTCAAGTCCCAATACCAACCGGTGGTGAGGTACAGGCCCTGAGCAGTTTGAAGTCCCAAGCTGTGGATGTCACTGATGAATGCCAAGAGAGCAGCGGGCTTCATGGTTTTGGTGATGCCAAATTCATTGGCCGCCTTCAATGAATTGGTGAAATCGTTGCCTGCGTTGGCCAGACCCAAAACCTGTGCCTTGGAGCCTTGGGCTTGAAGTAAGAATGAGGAGAAGTCGGACGCTGACAAGGGTACACGCACTGCACCCAAGGACTTGCCGCCATTGGCGTTCACGACTTTGGTGGCTGCGTCTTGGAGCTGCGTGCCAAAGGCATAGTCAGCCGTCAAGAAGTACCAAGATTTACCGCCCTCTTTGGTGATCACAGACGCTGTACCATTGGCAAGCGACGTGGTGTCATAGGAGTAGTGAACGATGTAGGCATTGCAGTCTTGATTGGTCAGTGAGGAGCCAGCTGCGCCGACTGCGATGAAGGGGACTTTTTTCTCGCCCGCAACCTTGGCCATGGCCAGACTCACCCCGGTGTTGGAGCCACCCAGTAGCATATTGAGCTCGTTCTTATCAGCCCACTCTCTGAATTTGGACGATCCTACATCGGGTTTATTTTGATGGTCTGCGCTCAAGAAGACAATTTTTTTACCCAAAACGGTGGGACCAAAATCACTGATCGCCATCTTCACCGCTTCAATCCCGCCTTGACCGATCACATCGGCATAAAGCCCAGACATATCGTCGATGTCTCCGATGACCACCTCATTGCCTGCATTGGCAGTGAAGGTCGCCCCCAGCCCCATGCTCACGGCAATGGCCAGCAATGTTTTCTTACAATTGAACTTCATCTTTGTCTCCTGTATATACCTTAGTAATCTTGACTCCAACTCACTCACATCGGTTTCACCTTCAAGGAAGATTTTTCGGCATATTCATACACCCAAAAACTCTTTAAGGTGAGGGCTCACTCGTTCAAGCTCAGACTGCTCAAACGTTTGCACAATTTGCCCTCGGTCCATCACATAAAAGCGATCAGCCAAGGGCGCTGCAAATCTAAAATTTTGTTCAACCATGACAATGGTAAAACCCGCTGCTTTGAGCTTCATGATCAGACGCCCTAAGCTTTGAACAATCACGGGCGCCAGGCCTTCTGAAATCTCATCAAGCAGCAACAATTTCGCTCCACTGCGAAGTATTCGGGCCAGTGCGAGCATTTGTTGCTCGCCCCCTGAGAGTTTGGTGCCTGGAGAGTCTTTACGCTCTAAAAGATTGGGGAATAACTCATAAAGGGCCGGCAGGGTCATCCCGCCAGGTTTTAGGATGGGCGGGAGCAATAAATTTTCTTCACATGTCAAGGATGAAAAAATTCCACGCTCCTCGGGACAAAACCCTAGCCCCAACCTGGCAATGTGGTGAGGCTCAAGCCCAATGGCCTCTACACCGTTGATTTGAATAGAGCCTTGGCGCTGAGGCACCAAGCCCATGATGGCCTTCAAGGTGGTGGTTCTGCCAGCCCCGTTTCTTCCCAGGAGTGTGACCACCTCCCCAGCGAGTACCTCAAAGCCTATGCCGTGCAGAACATGCGATTCGCCATAGTGGGCCTGCAAGTCCCGAACACTCAGGACCGCTTGGGGAGAGTGCTCTTTAGTTTGCATTTGAGTTGCTCTCCAAGGGACTGTGTGTGGTCTCTTGTCCCATATAGGCTTCTAGCACCTGGGGGTTGGCAGACACTTGGGCGTAGGGTCCTTCTGCGATCACTTGACCACGCTGCATGACGCTGATGCGGTCTGCAATGCTTGAGACCACTTTCATGTTGTGCTCCACCATGATGATGGTTTTATGAGCGCTCACTTTCTTGATGAGCTCACTCACACGTTCGACATCCTCCAAGCCCATACCTTGGGTGGGTTCGTCCAAAAGCATGAGCTCTGGCTCCATGGCCAAGGTGGTGGCAATCTCTAGTGCGCGTTTGAGCCCGTAAGGGAGCTCTGCACTTTTATGGTTGGCATACGACTCGATACCCACCTCAGTCAGTAACTCCATGACTCGGTCATGCAAATGGTGAAGACTCTTTTCTGGTCTCCAAAATTGTAGGCTTTGCTGACTGCGCCGCTGCAAGGCCACGCGCACATTTTCTAATACGCTGAGGTTGGGGAAAATCGCAGAAATTTGGAACGACCTCACGATCCCCCGTCTTGCCACTTGAGCGGGTTGATCGGCCGTGATGTCAAGACCATTGAAGACAATTCGACCTGCGCTGGGGGCCAAGAATTTGGTGAGGAGATTAAAGAAAGTTGTTTTGCCTGCGCCATTGGGGCCAATGATGGCATGGATATGACCACGCTCGACCTTCAAAGAAACACGATTAACGGCAACAAAGCCTTTGAAGTCTTTTTGTAGATCGTGTGTCTCGAGAATGGTTGTGGATTGCATGGAGCCTAAGGAGCAAATGATGAAATAAGCTTAACACGCAGTCTACAAAGCAAGGGGTCTTTTGTTGGGTTTTGTTGTGGGACTAGGGTTTATCCTAGGGTTTTGTGTGGGTAAGTTCAATAAGGCCAACAACTTTGAAGATTGTTTGAAATCAATTGTTCGAACGCATAAGAGATCAAATGACTTTAATCTCACCCGCATTATTTAAAAGAGGCTTTGTCCCTTAAAGTGCCAAGGCTGTCAGCCCAAGAAAAGTCATGTCGTCAGTTAGAAAGATAGAATATCTCGAATATTACTGGGCCAGTCTTTTGGGCTCAGAATCGTTATTTCAAAAGGAAAAAGGTTGATGAATTTTTACCACTCATTATTAAAGACACTGGCAACTTGTTGGGCTGCGAGCTTGACATGTTTGTTCGTTGGTTTTTGTTCATTCGCCCAGGCCCAAGCTCCCGCTCAGGCGGTAAAAATGATTGTGCCCTTCACCCCGGGCACGGGTATGGACACCATTGCGCGTGCCATATCCCCCAAGCTTGGGGAGCGTTTGGGTGTGGCCATCGTTGTGCAAAACTCACCCGGTGCGAGTGGCAATATTGGTGCCGATATGGTGGCGAAGGCTCCCGCTGATGGGTCTACTATTTTGATGGGCGCCAACACCATGCTGATTGCTCAGCAGTTGTATAAAAATGTACCCTTCAATCCAATCAAAGATTTTGCCCCAGTCTCCATGACCGCTTGGGGCACGTTGATGATGGTGGCCAACCCCAAAACCGGGATCAAATCGGTGCAGGATTTGATCCATATGGCCCAAGCAAAACCTGGTGCCATCAATTTTGGCTCTCCAGGGGTGGGTACCCCCCACCATATGGCCATGGAGCTCTTTAAGTTGGAGACCAAAATTGACCTCTTGCATGTTCCCTACAAGGGCACAGCAGGATACACAAACGATTTGCTCTCGGGTGAGTTGATGGTGGGCTTTTTACCCGTGCATGTCGCCCAAGCCTTTGTCGCCTCCGGCAAATTGATTCCCTTGGCCGTTGGTAGCCCAAAGCGTCACCCGGTTGCCCCCACAGTGGCAACTTTTGGTGAATTGGGCTACAAAGGGATTGATGTGGACCTTTGGTACGCATTGTTTTATCCCGCCAAAACCCCCAAGGAGATGGTGGACAAACTCTCGAGAGAGACTGCCGCTGTCTTGAAAATGCCTGAGATCCGGGACTTGCTCAGTAAAGCTGGGCTTGATGCGGAGAGTTCCACCCCAGACGAGTTGGCACAAATTGTGGCCAAAGATTATCCACGCTGGGGTCGTGTGATTAAGCTGAGGGGGATTGAGGCCGAGTAGTGTCAAGGCGATGTCGGAGAGAACCTTTGAGCAGTCAAGTGCTCTCTCAACATGGCCAAGTCCGATTGGAAGATTGAGTGACAAAACCCATGCCATTGAACCACGATCAGCTCCAAGCCCTGGGTCAATCAACCCCGGAGTGGCAAGTGGATGAACGGGGTTCGTCCATGCGCCGAGTTTTTTTATTCAAGGATTTTGATCAAGCCTTTGAGTTCATGACGCGTGTTGCCAAACTGGCCAAGCAACAAGATCACCATCCCCATTGGAGCAACGAATATTCCAAAGTGGAGGTGGTCTTGAGCACTCATGAGACGCGTTCGCTGACCCTAAGAGATCTAGACCTGGCGATTGCAATTGATCAAGTCTGGACCAGTTTTAATCATTAACCACCATTGTTTGGGGACTGCTCGCCATGAC
>Ga0208618_1000956_pt1 | contig 12119 bp, 24 predicted proteins | sample CryBogCBE18Jul08_FD_184585 | JGI IMG/M metagenome (GOLD analysis project Ga0208618, IMG submission 184585) | Freshwater microbial communities from Crystal Bog, Wisconsin, USA - CBE18Jul08 (SPAdes) | ecosystem: Environmental > Aquatic > Freshwater > Lake | place: Crystal Bog, Wisconsin, USA...
CCCATGTTGGTTCGTAATAATAACTAATATTAGGGTCAAGACCCATTTTTAGCAATACAGCAATTTGTCCTGGCGTGTATATTCTCATGTGTTGTTTTTTTGCAACAATTCAGGCCATATCCATGACCAATGATTAGGAAACATATCTTTTCTAGTTACCAAACCGTGCGACTCTTTTTCAACCATAGCTGCAAGCATCATTAGCTTATCGGCTGGAATTTCATCTTCTCTTTGCCATTTATACACAGCTTGAACGGAAATATTGAATTTTTTGCTTACCTTTTTTACTCCCCCAAGCAATTCAATCATTTGGTGAGGTGTTAGTTTTAGACTCATAAACCAAAGTTTAAAGGCAAAGTATTATTTTTGCAACAGTTGTTGCTTTTCTTTAAAACATGGTTTAAGATTTAACCATAGCAATTTCGCTATGTTATTTCGGGGGAACGAAATGGGTGAATTACACCAATTGATGTTAGAGCATGAAGAATTCTTAGAGTCAGCACTTCAAGACATGGAGTTTGGAGCGTTGTTAACTGACGAGCAAGTTTCTGCAATTCGTTGCGCTTGTGGCAAACCAAAGAAAACAGAAAAGCCATTACAAAGTTTGTTTAATGACTTTGGCAATATTTTTGGCAATTCTTTGGATTCTTTTCCAACTATTAGGGGGAATAAATGAATCAATCAGAGTCTATTGCTAAATTAGCTACAGCTTTATCAATTGTTCAGGGAAAATTGATCCATGCGAAAAAAGATTCAGCAAATCCGTTTTTCAAGTCTAAGTACGCTGACCTTGAGTCTGTGTGGGATGCTTGCCGTGATCTTTTGGCTGCAAACGGCCTTAGTGTTATGCAATTCCCTGGCGAGTATATTGACGGCACAATGTCAATGACAACGATCTTAGCTCACAGTTCTGGTGAGTGGATTGGTCAAGAAATGTCTTTACCTGTATCTAAGCCTGATGCACAAGGTTCAGGTTCTGCGCTTACCTATATGCGTAGATACGCATTAGCAGCAGTAGTAGGAGTAGTACAAGCTGACGATGATGCAAACGCAGCAGTATCAAGTAAGTCTAGCAATGCAATGAAAACAATCGCCAAAGATATTTTATAAAGGAAAGAAAATGGCATATACACCTAAAGAAGGTTCGGGAAGTTTATTTAAAAATGACCGCAAAACAACAGATAACCACCCTGATTGGACAGGCACAATTATGGTTAATGGTAAAGAACATTGGCTTTCGGGTTGGGTTAAAGAAGGCAAGAAGGGCAAGTTTTTTAGCATTTCAATTGGCAAAGAAAAAATGCCATTAGGATTTAAGCCAGCAGGATCAGATGAATTACCTAAAGATGATCCATTTATAGACGATTCTGTACCATTCTAGGAGCTACTATGCAGAACCAAATTAAAGACATTATTGATACTAAATACACAGAAAAAGTGTGGCAAGGAACTGGGGTTGATGAAGAACAACAACTTATTAGTTTTGCGCCAGAAGATTTAGCAGCAGTCATTAAAGCGGTTCTGCACGTTGCAGCAGACTTATGTGTATTTCAAGAAGATAGCATGAGAATACTTAATTACGCCAAAGGAATCTAATGAGTTGCCGAGCCTGTAAGTTTTTTGTATTTAATCAAAATGACATGATGGGGGCTTGCAAGCTTAATCCTGTGGTTGTTAATAAAATGCCTTCTGACTGGTGCGGTCAAGAAATTCCAGCGCAATATGAAGTTGAGATTGTTTCTCCAGCACCATTGGAGGTTCAATTTGTTTATAATGAAACGCAGTACGACATCAACACGGATGAAGTAAAACCAAAACGGGGAAGAAAAAATGCAAGAGAACAAAAGTGAGTCAAGTCATTGGTACACCAAAGACGGAGAACCTTGCTATCAAGTTGAACGAGCAGATGGCAAAGGGATGCGAAACACAACTTTGCGAGATGCAAAAAAGTTGGGCCTTTTACCGAGCGTTACTACCATTCTCGGTGTGGCGGCAAAACCAGGACTCCAGAACTGGCTTCAGCAGCAGGCTATCCTTGCAGCCTTAACATTACCACGCAAAGAAGATGAGTCTGAATCAGATTATTTAGAGCGTGTTTTAAATGATTCTAAATCTCAAGGCAGAGAAGCTGCTAACAGAGGAACATTGATTCATGAAGTGCTTGAATCGTTCTTTGACAGGATGCTTCTTGAAGCTGTACCTGAGTATTGCCGTAATGCTGAAAACGCCTTAAAAGCTTCTTTTGGTAGCCGTCTGTGGATTTCTGAGAAATCAGGTAGTCATGAATTAGGATTTGCTGGAAAAGTCGATTTACACGCTAAAGGCGATAGAATTAAAGGCGTTCCACCTGTAGTTGTAGATTTTAAGACAAAAGAAGTCCCTTTAGAAAAGGTCGTTCCATACGAAGATCATATCATGCAAATTGCAGCCTACAGAGAGCTATTAGGCTTGGCAGACGCTCGATGTGCAATTATGTTTGTCAACGGCCTAACTAACGAAGTAAAACTTTGCGAGATTGAAGAACAAGACCTGCAAAAAGGTTTAAAATGCTTCTTCCATTTGCTTAGGTATTATCAAATCAAGTCGGGACTTTAATTTATGGGGTTGGTTACTGGTTCCCCCGCCATATTTCCTTCCGTGAGGATGCCAACCCCACCCTATTGCCTAGTAGCTCAGTCGGTAGAGCGCAAAACTGTTAATTTTGATGTCCGTGGTTCGATCCCATGCTAGGCAGCCAATTATTTTTCATTTTCTTGACCTAGATCAAGAATTTTATTAAAAATGTGTAATAAATTACATACATCAAGTCATCAACACTATTCAGAAACGCCTATCCGCTTAGTTTCTAAAAAGATTTTGACTTGATACTTTTTTAATTTTGGGGAAATTATGAAAACTACTTATATTGATTGGATTGGCGTAATACTGTTAGGTGTTATTTTGGGTTCAATGTTTGCATGGGGGTTTTGATGAATAATAAATTAACAACATATCGAGTTGAATATTTATGTGGTGGATGTAACAAAGCTCATGCTTGGGGAGAATGTACAGAAGAAAAAGAATTAAAAAATGAACCAGTAGCGTATGTAACAGGGCTAAATAAATTTGACTCAAAAATGGTTGATACTGTTTTAAAAGTCGGTACACCACTCTACACCCATCCAGCAAAAGAACTACACCTATCACTTCAAAAAAGTAAAGAAACAGGTGAACTACTAGCTGTTACTTATACAGATGACGAACATAGGATTGTGGAAGTGTTATGGAAAAAACCACCAGCAAAGACACTAACAGATGAGGAAATAGATATATTGGTGCATGAATACAATTGCATTGACGATTACCCCCATGAATTTGTAAGGGCTTGCATAAGAAAGGCACAAGAGAAATGAACGCAAATGAACTAGCTGATGATTTGAATGGGGGCGATGTAAGCTATATAACAATGGACAAAGCAGCCACCATGCTACGCCAGCAACAAGCTAAAATAGAACAACTATTGACCATTGCAGAAGACTATCAATTGTTTATTGTCAATCAAAAGTCTGAAATAGAGGCATTAAAACACTGGCAAGATACATGGCGCCCGTTTCTTAAACAACACTTTGGGATAGAAAAATGAACGCAAATGAACTAGCTGATAAATTGGATTGGCATTGGGATAATGATTGCCGAAGTCCAGCCATAAGTAAAGCCGCAGATATGCTACGCCAGCAACAAGAGCAAATTGAAGAGTTGGAGAAAGAAAATACCGACTTGCGATATTTGATAGCAACCAAGCTAGAGCAACAAGATGGAATATCTTTAAATTCAATGGCACACCCTATTACCAACACCCCTGAACCAAGTTATGAAATAGACCCAAATAAGTTAGAAACTATTGAAATTGATTTACCAAGTCCTGAACCAGTAGCGTGGATAGACCCTAGAGAATTGGATATGGCTGTATCTACCAGCGTAACAAAACATAAGCAATTTGATACTGACATTCCACTCTACACCCATCCAGCAAAGACACTAACAGATGAGGAAATAGAGCAGATTGGTAAAGAATACGGCATTAAATCTGTATATCAATTTGCTTACTATGAATTTGCTAAAGCAATACTAAGAAAGGCACAAGAGAAATGATTGATAAATCTATATTTACTATTCGCATGATGCAGACCTTAAAAAATAGAGAAATGTTTAAAAACAGAACTCAAATTACTTTATTGTTTGAGCGCAGGGGTAAAACTTTAGAAGCAAAACGTAAGCTAGTAATGATTGCTAATTCGCCATTGTTCTATGCTTTTGGATATGAATACAACGCAAAAGAAGGAAGAAATTATGGTTATGGATACTGAATTTGATGTACCTGAAAGGGCTAATTACAAATGCTATAAGTTAGGCAATGTAATGTATATCCCTCATTATGAGTTACCTGGCGTGTATGTAGGGCCAAGTGTACGCAAAGAAAGCAAATTTATTAAAGCCGATTACACGGCTCGGCATTTTTATAGAAGTGAGCTTGTAAAAATGGGTGCATCAGAAGTTATTGAACAACTTTGGACAACTTTAGCAAGGAATCAAAAATGAGTTTATGGGATGAAGGAAACGAATTAGAAATTATTGCTGGGCAAATTAGTTGTTTAGGCAATGTTTTAGAAATGGTTGCAGCAGCCATTCCTAGCGACCCAGAGAGCGGAACTCTTTGGTTATGCCATGATGTATGTAAAAACTTAGAAGAAAAATTACTTTTGCGTAGTCAAAATTTGCTAGAAATGTATAAAAAGGCTAAAAAATGAATTCCTATGAACAATTTGTTTTAAAAAGCTGTCGTAAAACGCCTAGAAGCGTGTCAGAAGCGTTTTTAGATGCAAGTTGGTGTTCAGCTATTACCAAACCAAAAGAAACGGATTTTGATGGTTTTGGTGCGTTTTGTGGTGGTATGTTGTTTTTAGGAATATTTGCTTATTGTTTTTGGAGAACAATTGGCTTATAAACCATTTTCCCAATATCTACACGATGTTTATGATAGCCCAGCTAGAAAAGCGGTATCTAATTGGGCTGCCATGAAATGGGGAGTAGAGGTAAGGGATAACCCTAACAAGTTTGGAGTTGATCTAATCGTTTTTCGATCAGGAGTTCCAGTTGGTGGGCTTGAGGTAGAAGTTCGTCAAGAAGGTTTTGATCGATTCGGTAGTATTCACTTAGGGCAACGTAAAGACAAGTTAACGCTAGAAGGTCTGCCGACTCTATTCTTTGCTTTAACTCACGACTTATCTCGTGCTTATTGGGCAAAAGTAGACTTGCTAAAGGATTGCCCATTGATTGAAGTCCATAACAAATATGTTGCCAAAGGGGAAATGTTTTACGATTGCCCCATCAAATTATTTAAAATAGCTGAATTAACAGACCTATTTTAGTATTTTCTCATATTTGGCAATGGAGCTTCTTTTTGGCTTGATTCAGCATGATGAGCTTTTTCCATAGGCAAAGCAATATGTTTATCAAGCTTACGCTCTAAACGCTCTACTTCTTTTTCAATACGATGTGGCGATTCTTTAACGTAATGACCTTTAGGTGATTCGTGTGTTTTGCCTGTAATTTTAAAATTAGTTGCCATTTGCTTTTCCAATCATTTTTAATGCGTTTTGTTTGACATCTTCTACCCGTTTTAACCATCCTTTGCCAAATACGGGAAAAGTTTTTAAACCTTCATAAAAGCTTATTTTACGCTGACTAAATGCTTCTACAATATCTTCAGGTTTTTTTTGGTCTAAAAGTTGCATAGTGCGTGGGCCAATAGTTCCGTCTGGAACGCATTGAATAGCCTCTTGAAGAAGCTTTACCGCACGACCTGGCCCCATGTTTACGGCAGCATCAAATAAACAATAATCAACGCCAAAAGGCAATTGTGGGGCATAACAAGCCAACCAATACTTTGCCTTGTAAAGACCTGATACTTGGTCAACTGTTAAATTACGCATAGTTTTGTCATCTACGGGATGACCTAACCATTCTTCTAAAACTCGTTGAGTAACGCCTAAATTGGTAACGCCACCAGGATCGGCAGAATTATCAACATAACCACCTTCAGACTTGAGTACCAAATCAAGGCATTGGTCAAAATTATTGTTCATTTAATGCCAATCTGCTCATTAATCCACTTTTGCAATTCTACTAATTGGATGGTCGTGGCGGCACAATCTGAAGCAAGTTGATTGTAGGCGGTTGCTGCATTAGAGATGCTGGCGGTATTGGATAAGCTGGACACGCTGCTGGAATTGGGCTGGCGCACCCCGTTAGAATAATACTGCCTAATAAGAGCAAGCTTCGCATCGTATTCATCGGATATTCCTTTAGTTACTAATTCGTGTTGTTTTTGAATTGATTCAACTTTGGCTTCTTGTTCTTTGGCGGCAATTTCAACTGATTTCTTGTAATCAATATATTTAGAATAGCCCACCCACCAGCCGCTACCAAACAAAATAACGCATAACCCACCAAGTAATGAAATTTTGACATAATCTATCATTGTGGTTCTGACCCTGACATTTGTTTAGCGGCTACGGATGCCGCACCTGATCCTGACACAATACCTAAAGCACCAGCAAGCTCTGTAAGACTAATTTCATGACCAGAATATATTAAATAAATAGCTGCACCACCAACCAAAAAGAAACCAAGCATCCATGCCCATCGAGCTATGCAATGAGTGGAATTATCTTTGCCTGTAAGAATGTGAGTTAAAACTTCATTCATTTTTTTGAAAATCCAATAGTATTTTTTAAACGTTCTTCAATAATAGCTATTTCTTGTTTATTGGCTTGAATTTGATCTCTGTTGAGTTGAATATCTTTTTCTAAATCTTGACGCAATTTTTCTCTTGCTAATTCTGATCCTGTATTTGTAGCTTGTTTATTGTCGCTAGTAACTACTAATGACATTTTACTATTTAAAACTGTTACATCTTGGCTAAGATTAGATAAAGCCGACATCAAATAACCTACACAAGCTAAAAGAATAGGCAAAACAGCAAACGCTATTTTTTCAATAAATACTGCTTTTTCATTTATTTCGTTCATTTTTGTGTGAAGTAATGAGCTACAAAACCAATTAAAGAACTAATACCAGAAACTATTATCATGCCTACCCAAAAGCCACCACGACCTTTATTGGCCATAGCAAGCAATTCTTTAATATCATGTCGCATTTCGGCTATTTCTTTTTCCATAGATTCTACTTTAGACCACATTACCCCTATTTTTACTGGATCAATTTCGCTCATGATTACGTCTTTTGTATAAATGCTAATGAATAATAAAGAGGAACATTTGTGCCACCTGAAGTCATTACTCCAGAGTTTACAAAACCACCTGTGTTTCCTACGCCATAAGTATTACCAGAACCAACTATAAATGAATCACGCAAATCAGGTGTGCCATTTGAACCATTACAGATTACATATCCACTAGGAATAGACCCAATAGAGCCTGACCACATAATGATTGCACCAGCAGGAACAGTAGTGCCTGTAGCAGTAGCATTAGGAATAGGATAAATATTGTCATAAGTTGCAATAACAGAATTTGTTGAATCTGCTAAAACAAACTTGTAAGAATAGCCCGATGTAAGCCAAATCTCATATGGGGGTCTGCCATCTGTACCCAAAACAATAGGGTTTGTATTGGCAGTATTACCTGTAGAGTCTGTATAAGTCGTTAAAGGTGTGCTAGAGCCAGCTTGATAACTATATAAATAGCCACCAGCTAAAGGTAAGCCTGTGGTAGTAAAGAATTGGAATCCATTACCAATTGGGGATAGTAAGACTGACATTATTGATTACCTTTTTCTTTTTGAACTTGTTGCAAATAAGACTCAAACGATGCCAATGGAATTTTGCCTGCGCCTAAATTGCTTGGTGCTTGTAATAAATCACGAATAGCAGTATTTTTAATTCCTTGTGTTAAATAATTTTGGACTACAGACGTTCTCAATGCTTTTTGCATAGCATAAGGAGCAGCAATTCCCACTAATCCAGCTTCAGCAGCACCCTTATAATCACCTGTGTAAGCACCATAAGCAGCCGATCCCAATAAATCAGGAACTAACCATGCCGCAGCTCTTTTTACTGTTCCGCTATCAGGAATTTTGCTTTTTAACAACATATTGCCAGCTTGCGCCAAATTAACTAATTCTTGATCTCCACGACCATAAATTGATGATTGTCTATTTGCTTTTTGTCCTAACACATTAGCTAATTTAGAAGGGCTAATATCTCCAGCACCTTCTTTATCAATAGTGCTTTCAATTAGTTTCATATTCCTAAATTGTGTTCTTGCTTTAGTTAAAGCTGCTCTATCAACATCATTTAAAGAATTATTAATTCCATCTAATAATGTTGATCTTAATTGTCTAGCCTGATAAGCCAATTCACTATCAGCATTACTTGCATATCTATTTAAATCTTTGTAAATGCTATATGCGTTTTGACCTGTAATTGCGCCATTTTCATCTACATTTTTAATAATTCTATTAGCTAAATTAACAATAGGTTTTTTTTCTGCATCACTTGCGCTAATTTGAATATCTGCAATTCTTTTAACAATATCATCAGTCAAAGCTACATTATTATTAGATAAAATATTTTCAAATTTATCATTAATTGATTTTGAGGCATCTCTCATTACATTAGAAGTAGCAGCATCAGAATCAGCACCAACAGTTTTTAAAATTGCTTTATTAAAAGCAGATTGTTGTTCTGCAATAGATTTTTGTTCAAATCCTGCTGTGAATGGGTTTGAATCTAAAACAGTTTTAGCTCTAGCTAATAAAGCAGAACCTGTTTTTTGTGCAGCATCTAATGGTATTCCTGCTTCGGTTAATACTTTTACTGCATTTTGAGCAGCACCACTTAATTGTGCAGTAATAGGTTGAGCAACTTTTCCTAAAGCACTAACAATTCCTTGACCTGTTGCGCCTAAAGCTCCGCTAGATATTGCATTAAATGCACGACTTTCTTCTGGTAATGTAGGTTGTGCAGCACCCATTTCAGCACCAGCCAGCGCAGCTTTTCCAATAGTTCCGCCTGGTAAAACAAGAGCTTGGCCAAGTTCACCAGTTACATTTCCTAGCATACCTGGCGTGGTTTCTAATAATGGTTTATTGGCTTCTCTTTGTGCCAATATTTCAGCAAATCGTTTTTCGCCAACTTCTTTAGCGGTAGGTAATCCTAATTTTTCAGAAGCAGCTTTAGAAAATTCAGGAAAGGCTTTTTCTAATTGTTGAGCCAATGGGTCTAATACTTGACCAATTCCAGTCATAGTAGTTTCGCCTGAAGCCTTTAATCCTTTTAAAAACAATTCAGCTTTATTTAAGTTTTTTAAATTAGCTGGTAATTCTTTAGTAACTTCTTGAGCTTTAATTGGTTCTATTAACTCTACTTCAGATGGGTTAATAGGATCATATCCTGATACGCTTACAGAACTTGATGGTTCAACTTGTGAAGGATCAATAGGAGGTAATTTCATAGATACTTTTTGCAAATATCCTTTGGTTTCTGTGGCAGGTGGTTCGTCACCCATAGACACAGCTTTACCAGCTTTGCTACCACCATTGTAATGAGCTATAGCAGCTTTAAAACTACCATATTGTTTTTGCAAATCAGATAAATATTGTGCTGCGCCATAAGCTGAACTTATAGGATCAGATACATCTATTCCATAAGCCTGAGCGGTGGATGGCATAAATTGAAACCGACCTTTAGCGCCTTTGGAACTTTCTGCCGTATCTTTTCCGCCACTTTCTACGGATTCAACAGCAGATAAAGCGCCTTCAGGAAGGCCGTATCTTTGCTCTAAAGAATTATAAAGATTATCCATTATTTATATTCCCAAGACTTGCCACCATCATAGCTTACAACATCACGACCTTTGTATTTACCAAAAGTAGGGTTGCCTTTTGGCTGAGTTTTTGCCTCTGGGCTTAAATATTTATCTCTAATATGTTGCTGTGCTTCTGCAACATGGGTGTCAGGGTTTAACTGTTTGTTTTTTGTTTTATCTAGCAAAAATTGCTGTTCATCGTAAGCCATCTGATTTTGCTTATGAGCAAAGTCAAAGAAACGCTTTAATGCTCTTGGATCGCTAGTGACGTCAGGATTATTCTTAAGATAATCATTCATCATATTAGCTGTTGGGTTGCCTTGTAATTGACCAATACCGCTAGTAACGGCTTGAGCAATAAACTTGTTAAAGGATTGGGTTGCTGATAAATCACCGCCTGCAATCTTGTCTACTAAGTCTTGTGGAGCGCCAATAGCCTGTAATCTTTGAGCAATATCAGCATAAGCTCTAGCGCCTGCGCCTGGCCTAAATTGATTCATAAGTTGCTCTGCCTCGTTGATACGAGAATCCACCTGAATAGCACCGCCAACTCTGCCAGTTAAGTCTTTTTGGTAATTGTTAAAATTAGCAACCCCAGGTGTTGTTGGAAGTAAATTCTGTGTTCCACCTTGAACGTTTGGTGCTGTAACTGTTCCTGCAGCCCTATTAGTTAAATAAGGTGTTCCTTGTGCGTTTGCATTAAATTGTGGCAATGCAGCAGCGTATTTCTCAGAATTAGTTGCTAGGCTATTTCTAACTCTTTGCAATAAAGATTTATAACCTTGAACATCACCCATATTAAGGTGATCTTCAGCTTGTTGATATAAAGTATCAATAGCTGGAGAATGACCAAAAGTTGAAGTCCATTGTTTAGTAGCTGAAAGCTCTTTCTTTAAGCCTTTAATATCATTTGCTTTGTAAGCTTCAGAGTTTTCTAATCCTGTGATTGCGCCACCAGCCATTTGCACTTGATTTTGCAACAAGTCTAATTGTGATTTAGCTGATTGTGCTTTAGCTTGTTCAATCTCTGCAGGCATTGTTGCAGCTTGCTTTTGATAAGCTTGCACACCACGGGCCATGTTTACAATATCACCAATGCTTGAACCTGATTGAGTAGGTTTTACAGTTAAATCAGTATTAAATCCAAAATCTGCCATATTAAGCTCCTGCTGCGCTTTGGTTTTGGCCTAATAAACTAGCCAATAGTAAATTATTTGCTACGCCTGTTGCGCCACCAGACAATGCACCTGCTACACCTGTTTGACCTGCCGCTTGAGCCGCTGCGCTACCTACGCCAAGCTGTGCTTGTGTTTGAGCGGTATTTTGAGCCAAATTGCCTGTTTGTTGTTGAGATGTTTGACCAATACCAGCAATACCTGCAAGGGTGTTATAAATATTTTGGCGTTGAGATTGATAATTGTTAAATGCGTTTTGATAACCTGTTGTTGCAAGACCTTGTGTGTAGTTTTGTAGACCTTGTAAGGTATTGCCACCAACTCGACCACCTAAAGCATTAGCGGCATTAAGATTAGCTTGCTGACCTTGTTGTAATTGGAAAGCATAGCCAGGTGACATATTGGCATTAAGGTCTTGAGCGTTAAATTGATGAGTCAAATAATCTGACCCTGTACCTACGCCCATAGGATTACCACTTGCATCATATTGAACATATTGACCTGGCATCATTGAATTAATAGTGTTCAATGCGCCATATCCAGCGGTTCTGTATGGTTGCTGTTGTTGATTTTGAATATTAAACATATTCGCAGTCAACTGTGATGCGTTATTTGCAGCATTAGCTTGAATTTGTGCTGCTTTATTAGAGGCGTTTGCACCTAAAAGACTACTTAATGCGCTTGTTCCTGCTGATATTCCTAAAGCTGTTCCTAAGTTGCCACCAAGACCACCTAAAGCAGTTCCTGCGCCTGCTGCTCCTGCTGCTGCGGCTGGTGCAGCCAATCCTGCTGATGTTCCAACCAATGCGCTTCCTGCTGCTGGAGCAAGTCCTGCAGAAGCATCAATTGCACCTACTGTAGGAGCGGCCAAAGAACCTACTGTGCCACCCGCAGTCAATCCTGTTGCGCCTGCACCGCCTGTTAGTCCTGTGCCACCAGCTACGCCTGCTGTAGTTCCAGCCGTATTTGCAGTAATTGGCAATCCTGCTGCATCTACTGCAGCACCGCCTGTTGCTTCTCCTGCCGCTGCCGCTCCTTGTGCGCCTAATGTATCAATAGTCGCCTGAGGAACACC
>Ga0208618_1000959_pt1 | contig 12041 bp, 8 predicted proteins | sample CryBogCBE18Jul08_FD_184585 | JGI IMG/M metagenome (GOLD analysis project Ga0208618, IMG submission 184585) | Freshwater microbial communities from Crystal Bog, Wisconsin, USA - CBE18Jul08 (SPAdes) | ecosystem: Environmental > Aquatic > Freshwater > Lake | place: Crystal Bog, Wisconsin, USA...
ACCTTCTTAGGCCTTTGCTGACTTAACTGCTTTAAGCGCTTGCAACACTTTAGCTGGTGTAATGGGCACCGAGCGCAGACGAACGCCAGACGCATCATAGATTGCATTGGCTATCGCAGAGGGCACAACCGCTGCTGAAGGCTCACCAGCTCCCCAGGGCTTCTCATTGGGACGGTCAATCAACTCTATCTCAACTGTGGGTACCCCTGGAAATTTAAGAATAGGGTAGCTAGCCCAGTCCAAACTCGTCACCATCGAGCGGTTGAACTTAACCTCCTCCATCAGTGTGCGACTCACCGTTTGAATCACATTACCATCGATTTGGTTTCTAAGCCCGTCGGGGTTGATAATTTGACCGCAGTCATGAGCGACATAGAATTTCTTAACCCGCACGACTCCCGTCTTTTTGTTAAGCTCGATGTCAGCAACTACTGCAATGTATGTTCTGACGAGCTCATACTTGATATAGGAGACTCCTCGACCGTAAACGATGTCTGATTTAGCTTTGTCGGCTTGTTGTGAATGGGCTGGGGCACTCTTCCAATTAGCCATCTTCATGACCCTTTGAATACACTCCACACCCCTTGGATCATCCAAGTAGCTGAGTCTGTATTCGAAGGGATCAATGCTTGCTTTTGCTGCTAACTCATCTAGGAAACACTCGTTACCAAACGTATTTTGCATACGACCAGGAGTTCTGATCCAGCTCGGTCTGAAAGGCGTATCTTTCACGTAATGCGCGGTAGCGCGGATATTGGGTAACTTGTACTGCACTGCCAAGGACTGTTGGATGTTTCCAGGGTGTGCAACCTCACGAGGAAGCTCTGCTAAATCTGCAGCTAAAAGCGTTACTGAAATCTGCTTTGGTCGTTCGGCTATGAATGCATCTGACTCCCAGCTTATGACACGGCCCGCTTTGTCAATTGAGCCTTTATAGTCGTAAAGAGACGGTGGACCTTTAGGATCCCAGCCATGCTCATCTGCTCTAGACCACTGAACCCTGACTGGTTTACCGACGTATTTGGAGATAAGCACAGCGTCCGCTGCAGCGTCCTCGTGTCCGTTTCGTCCGTAGCATCCAGCACCGTCAATATAAATACACCTAACTTGATCATCTGCCAATTTAAGCATCTGTGCCAATTGCTTGCGCAACAAATGCGTTTGCTGGGACGCGTTCCAACACGTTACACGTCCGTCCTCCCATTGAGCAACTGCACAAGATGGACCAATAGAGCCGTGTGTGTGAATGGCAAAATCATAGGTCGCCTCAACAGTTTGAGCGCCCTCTAAATTAACCTGCTGAGTGTTACCAACTTTTTGTAGATCCTCTACTCCTGCAATTTTAGAATTGCGCACATATGTCCAAAGGTCTTTTTGCTGTGGTAGTCCCTCCCACTCAGACCACTTGACTTTCAGCTTTTTGCTTGCAGTGATGGCTGCCCATTCATCTGAAGCAACGACGGCGAGGAAATTTCCATCCCTTACGACTTGAAGGAATCCCGCAATCTTAGTAACTTCGGAGTCGTCAAAAGAGATTAAGCTTGCATGTAAGTTGGACGGTCTAACTACTCTTGCATGCACCATACCTGGTAATTTGAAGTCATGAATGTAAGTAAATTCGCCGGTCAGTTTTGCAGGAATATCAAGCCTAGGAACTGATTTACCAACAACTGCATAGTTAGCAGGAGCTTTTAGCGTCACCTTTGCATCTGATTTCATTTTAAGAGGTTGCATTCCTACTAACACCACGTAGCTCAGTGACTTATCACCCAAATAACAAGCCCCGTTCTTAGTCGTGATATCAGATGGGCTTGCGCCCCACTCTTTTGCTGCAACTGATTTCAAAGCCTCCCTTGCTGTTGCACAAGCTTGCCTGATTTGCATGCCGCCGTTTTGAATGGATAAACTGCCGAAAGTTGGGCCTTGATCCGGGGTCAGCAATGTGTCGCCTTGAATTAGATCAATTTGAGACAAAGAGACATCAAGCTCTTCTGCTGCAATTTGAGAGATTGCAGTACGAATACCAGTTCCTAAATCAACTTTGCCAGAAAAAATTGAGACCGTACCGTTGGCGTTGACTGAGATAAAACCTTCCACCTCATCAAGTGCTACGGATTTGACACTGTTAAAGGTGCTGCTGGTAGCGGCGAGCACAGATCCCGATAGGGGAGCCAGAGAGAAACTAACGACCAACGAGCCAGCACCTTGGAGCAAACTTCGACGCGACAGATTAGTGGGCTTGGAGGTGTCAACTTGCACGGGGCTAGATTTTGTTAAAAAACTCATTTTGTATCCTTTAGCGAAAGCGCCAGATTTGCGCTTAATTAGACGAGTTGACCGGAAGCTCTTTGTACCGCACGAACTATTCGTTGGTGCGTTCCGCAGCGGCAAAGATTATTACTAAGAGCCTCTTTAATTTGAGCTTCTGTTGGTTTTTTATTCTTATTCAATAATGCCTTAGCCTGCATCACCATGCCGTTGATACAGTATCCACATTGAGCTGCTTGTTCGTCGATAAAGGCTTGCTGAAGCACATCGGGTTTGGCAGAGGTACCTAAGCCCTCCAACGTAGTTACGTTCATACCCTTGGCAGAGGAGACCGGATAACTGCAAGAGCGAACCGCCTCACCATTGATGTGAACTGTGCAACTGCCGCACTGTCCAAGACCACATCCAAACCTAGGGCCTTTTAAATCAAGCTCATTGCGTAGAGCATATAAAAGCGGCATATCTGGATCGTTAAATGGCAAAGATACCTCTCGTCCATTAACCTTCAGCTTAATCGATTGCGTCATCAAGAACTCCCTATTCAGCGTAATTTGGTTTGTGCTTAAACACCGAGGAATTCTAATCTATGCAGGGCATTGGGGAATTAAGACAAGTTGTATAGTCCTAAATACATTAAAACCCTAGGGAGCTAATCAAATTGCAACATTCTTGACTTTTATGTTTTAAATACAAGTATTGATTTTTGATTGATCAATAAGTCTCTAGATGCAGGCGTCCTTCTTTTTTGAGGTTTTGGGATAAGGTTTCCCAATTAATTCCGTGTTCAGTCACAACATCACGCAAAGCCAAAATTGCCCCCTCCTCCATACTCTTTAACCCACATACATAAATGTATGTGTTGTCTTCCCTAAGCAGTTCAGCTAAATCGATTGCTCTTTCTCTCATCAAATCTTGAACGTAACGTTTAGGCTGTGCTTGCTCACGAGAAAATGCAAAGTTAATATCGATAAAGTCTTTTGGTAACTTTTGCAAGGGACCAAAGTAGGGAAGTTCCTTTTGAGTTCGGGCTCCAAAGAAAAGCATTAACTTGCCGCCCTCAAATTTGCCACTGTTTCGTTGCCGCCTGCGCCACTCGGTCATCGCTCTCATAGGGGCGCTGCCTGTTCCCGTACAGATCATCACAATATTTGATTTAGGATGGTTGGGCATTAGGAAACTATGGCCAAAGGGGCCTATAACTTGAACCTTATCGCCGAGTTTTAAATCGCATAAATAGTTGGATGCAACACCTTTAACAGGATTACCAGAGTGGTCCTCTATCACACGTTTAACGGTGAGAGAGAGGTTGTTATAACCAGGTCGTTCACCGTTTCGTGGACTTGCAACAGAATATTGACGAGCATGATGTGTTCGACCTTGTTCGTCACTACCTGGGGGCAATATGCCGATTGATTGCCCCTCCAACACGGGAAAGGGTAGGTTTGCAAAATCCAGTACGATGTGATGCGTCTCGTTATCTGTGCCGGCGTCATTGACCTGAACATTACCAACCACGGTCGCAGTGATGGGCTCCTTGGGCCCATAAAGATTGGTAAAGGGGTGAGCTGCGGACCAAGGGGGGACAGTAGAGCCTACAGAGGCCGACACGAGTGCTTTAACCTGTGCAAGAGCTTCATTGTCTTGAGAGGGTGAGACAAAGGCTAATGCTTGCTCGGTTGACTCACCATTTCCTGCTGAAGCGACGGCGGACAACTCATTATCGGTCAAGGCAGCAGGTAACTCATCCCAAGAGAGTTGCTCCTCAACGGTGTAGGGTGAGCTCTTGGCCTGCATCCTCCAATTATCAATTGAGCCAGTTGGGCACGGCGGGACACAGGCCATACAAAAATTGCACTTATCAGCAAGCACTACGTAGTTGCGAGAGTCGTGCGTGATCGCACCTACTGGGCATGTCGCCTCACATGTGTTGCACCTGATACAAATTTCAGGATCAATCAAATGTTGATTAAACAGCTCAGCAGTTGCACTCATAAGGATAAAACTTCTTTAGGTTTATATGGCTTTAATTAAAACGAATATATTCAAGATCAACAGGTTGGCGATTGACCCCCATGACAGGTGGTGCAATCCAATTTGCGAACTTGCCTGGCTCAACTACGCGCCCCATTAAGCTTGCAACGTACGCGCGGTCTTGCTCAGTTGGCAACCAAGCATTGACGTTTGTATTCCACTCTGAATCACTCAAGACACGTCCGTCTGTTGACACTTTAACACCTGCTAAAGCACCAATGTTACGGTGAAATGCCTTATGGGGTACCGTTAGTTTAAATGGTATTCCAGCTTTTTCGATAATTCTATTCCAACGGTCAACACCACCCTTTGAATCGGTTATGTAATCATCCCTTAAAACCTCATTAAGCGCATTCAGCATCGGGACTTCTTTTTCTATAAGTTGGCCGTTTTGAACCTCTAGCACTTTGTAAGTATTACCCTTCAGAACATGGTCATCCGTGCGTTTACCTTCCTCGTATCGACCTTTTAGGCCTGAGCTGTAAAAGGTTGCAGCGTTTGAAGATTGATCAGCACCAAACAAATCAATGGTCACACTGAAATGAAAATTAATGTAGCGTTGTAGGGTGGGCAGATCGATCACGCCTGCGGCGCGAAGTTTTGCGACATCATCAGTTTTGAGTTGATTCATGGCGTCCACAGTACGTTGAATTACACGACCTACTCCAGATTCACCCACAAACATGTGGTGTGCTTCCTCTGTCAACATGAATTTAGTTGTTCTGGCTAGGGGATCAAATGCGCTCTCAGCGAGGGCGCAGAGTTGGAATTTTCCATCCCTATCAGTGAAATAAGTAAACATGAAAAAACTCAGCCAATCTGGTGTCTCCTCGTTAAACGCTTGAAGAATACGGGGATTGTCAGCGTTGCCACTATTTCTCTCAAGGAGAGCTTCCGCTTCCTCGCGGCCGTCGCGACCAAAGTATTTGTGTAACAAGTAAACCATTGCCCACAAATGACGGCCCTCCTCTACGTTCACTTGAAAAAGATTTCGCAAATCGTATTGGCTCGGAGCTGTTAGACCCAGATGTCTTTGCTGCTCAACGGATGCAGGCTCGGTGTCACCTTGCGTCACGATGATTCGGCGAAGATTGGCTCTGTGTTCGCCGGGCACGTCTTGCCAAACATCTTGACCTAAGTTATCACCAAAGTGAATTTTGCGGTCTTGCTCTGCTGGATTTAAGAATATACCCCAACGATAGTCTGGCATCTTGGTATGACCGAACTGAGCCCAACCTTGAGGGTCAACACTCACTGCAGTACGCAAATAAACATCAAAATTTTGCGACCCCTCTGGACCCATATCATTCCACCACTGTAAGTAGTTAGGCTGCCAGTGTTCTAGCGCTCTTTGCAATGTGCGGTCTTCAGATAAGTTAACGTTATTAGGAATCTTTTCACTGTAATTGATTGCTGTCATGGTTAGTTCCCCTTAATAAATAATTTCAATTTTGTTTAGTATTTTTGATTTATCAAACACGGTTCAAATCAAATGCTGCTTTTTCGCCTTTACCGTAGACCTTCAGAGCACCCTTTTCGCCGACGGCGTTTGGACGATTAAAGATCCAGTTCTGCCATGCTGAGAGGCGACCAAAAATTCGTGTCTCCATTGACTCTTTCTGACAAAAGCGCAGATTTGCTTCAAGTCCCGTCAAACTATCTGGAGACATAGAAGCCCTTTCCTCAACGGCAAGCCGAATTTCGTCATTCCAATCAATATCATCTGGCGCTGCAGTCACCAGACCTAAGGATAATGCAGTGTCTGCATCCAATGTTTGTCCGATTACAGAGCGAACCTTCTCCATGGGTTCAACTTCTTCGTAAAAACGTCTTTGTAAACGAGTTTGATGATTGACCATGGGGAAGTAGCCAAAGTTTAATTCTGTGAGGGTCAAACCTGGAGCCTTATTTGGCTGATCGGGCAATGCGAGCATATAGGAACGGTCCGCTGCAAACGCCAACTCTGCCAAGGTACCTGCAAAACATGAACCTTCATCTATGAGGGCGAACAAGGAGCGAGATGAAACATCTATACGAGCGAGTGTGCGACGAAGATAGCCCATGGTTTCACGAACCAACCAATGATCTGCGAACTGCAAAAGGACTGCATCCGATTGCAATGCCAATGCTTTATCACCAGCTGTCGTTAGCAGCCATGTCCCGATATCTGATTCGTTTGTACGCAAACTCAAAATTGCATCATCCAACTCTCTGGCCATTTGAAGTGGATACCAACTTGCGCCCTGTGCTTGAATGTCTTTGATGCTGCTTGGAACTGCAACTTTGGGTGCATGCACTTTGAGCGTAGCGGTGCGCTTTTGCCTGTCTATTCGGACCTGTACAAATTCATAATCAATGGAGTCTGAACCTACGTTTTTAGTTAGGGGAGTTAATGCAACCCCTTGCCCCGTGGCTGGTGCACCTGCACGCTTACTATTTAAACTTAGTTTAGCGACACGAGCATTCACCGCTTCTGCGAATTGTGCAGGCTTAGCGACTTCATCAACAAGGCGCCACTCTACCGCACGTTGGCCCCGGACACCTTCAACACTTGTGCAAAACATATCAGCGTGATCATGACGAACTTTACGTTTGTCCGTCACACGTGTCAGACCACCCGTACCTGGGAGCACACCCAGCAAGGGCACTTCGGGTAGTGAGACACTAGATGATCGATCATCAACCAACAAAATCTCATCACACGCAAGTGCTAACTCATAGCCCCCGCCAGCACATGCACCGTTGACAGCAGCCAAGAATTTAAGACCATCGTTACGGCTGGAGTCCTCCATGCCGTTGCGAGTTTCATTGGTGAATTTACAGAAATTCACTTTCCATGCATGAGTTGATAAACCCAACATAAAAATATTAGCACCCGAGCAAAAGATCCGGTCTCTTAAACTGGTGACGACAACGCATTTGATTTCTGGGTGCTCGAATCTGATTCTTTGCAGGGCATCGTTGAGCTCTATATCAACTCCCAAGTCATAAGAATTGAGTTTGAGTTTGTAACCGGGTCGAATTCCACCGTCCTCATTGATATTGAGTTGTAGAGTGGCTGTTTCACCTTCGTACTTAACCGACCAGTGCTTGTATTGGCTTGGATCAATTTGGTAATTTACTTGCGCAGTTTGACTCATTTACCAGTCTCCTATTTAGTGAGGGATCGATATGCATGTTGATAAGATGAATTTTACTTCATTTAAATGCATTATATTTCACCTTTATTTAAAAATATGCACTTTTATTCATGAAAAGGGAAAACCCTGACAGTCTAATGTTCAATACCACTTTCAATTATCACTTTGGTATTAAATATTAAATTGGAAGCTTTAAAACGGCTCTTATCTGAGCTCGCAAGGCTTTGAAGCTATCCTCCAAAGACTGGGAACTGGTATCGAAAGTTAAGTTTGCTTTTGAGTAAAAAGGAGCACGCCCCTCGAGGATCAACTTTAAATCCTCAAGTGCTTCCTCAGATCCGGCCATGGGTCTCATATCACCTTGGGCCACAACTCTGGATAAATGGTCTTCGGGCTTGGCCTGCAGCCATACGGTATAGCAGTGGGAGAGCATCTCGTTAAGGGTAGCAGTATCTGAGACCACACCGCCTGGGGTGGCGATGATCACCTCGGGGTAAATTTGAATCGCTTCCTCAAGAGCCCTGCGCTCGTAGCGACGGTAGGCACCAATACCGTATAGGTTGTGAATTTCCGATACGCTACAGCCCGCAAACTTCTCAATCTCGCGGCTAAGTTCAATAAAAGCGTAGCCTAAGTCTGCTGCAAGGAGTTGCCCGAGCGTTGACTTGCCAGCGCCGCGCAAACCAATCAAAGCTATTCTGTTGGTACGAGCAGACTCCACAGTTGCCCCAAACATTTCTGAGATCTGCACCCGAGCACGGTGCAAATCTGCATCATTTCGCTGAGCCAACATCTCTCGAAGGAGCAACCATTCGGGTGAAGACGTCGTAACGTCCCCGATCATCTCCGCTAGTGAACAATTCAGTGCCGAAGCAACCTGGTGCAATACGAGTATGGAGGCATTGCCCTCCCCGTATTCCAAGTTAGCTAAATGTCGCTCGGAGATATCTGCAGAGATAGCAACCGCTTTTCGGGTGAGCCCACGTCTAGCCCTTAAGGACCTAACTCGCTCACCCAATGCAGTTAAAAATGGGTTCTTATCTAATTCCACCTCAGCCATTTCAAGCCTTAATCTTTTAATTATCTAGGGATTTCCCTAAAACATGCAATATAGTGCTAGACGCGGAGTTTACTGCATGCTATTCTACACATAAGCATAATAATTCATATCCCTGAAAATAACAAGTCTTTTTATCCATAACAACCCCACCTTTCCTTTGCTAGATCGGACAACACAAGTCAGCTAAAGCTCAACCCCGTGTGGGGGCCACTCAATTTAAAACATCATATTTAAGAGAACAACATGAGCGAACTTTTAGCTAACTTTGTCTGCAATCAGTGGCAATCCGGAAATGGCCATGCAAGCGCACTGTTTGACCCCGTATTGGGAACTGAGTTGGTCAAGGTAGATGCCACTGGCCTAGATTTAGCTGCATGCTTTGCTTTCGCTAGAAACCAAGGCGGCGAGTCCCTTAGGGCGCTCAACTATAAAGAGCGCGCAGCCCTTCTGGGTTCAGCGGTGAAGGTACTTCAAGCGAATCGCGATAGATATTACGAGATATCCCTGGCCAATAGCGGAACCGTAAAAAACGATACTGCTGTAGATGTAGACGGTGCTATATATACCCTCAGCACTTATGCAAAGCTCGGGGACGGATTAGGAGAGAGGCATTTCTTGGTTGACGGTGAGATGTCTCGACTTGCGAAAGATCCACTCTTTCAGTCCCAACACATTCTTACTCCCAATAGGGGCTTGGCTTTATTGATCAACGCTTTTAACTTTCCTGCTTGGGGATTATGGGAAAAAGCAGCCCCTGCTCTTTTGTCAGGAGTCCCCATCATTGTTAAACCAGCCACTGCAACGGCTTGGTTAACCCATCAAATGATTAAAGACGTTGTGGACGCTGGAATCTTCCCAAAAGGGGCTGTCTCGATCATTTGCGGGAGCTCTGCAGGTCTCATGGACCAACTCGAGCCATTTGATGTGGTCTCGTTCACCGGTTCGGCTGACACAGCGCAGAAGATTCGCGCGCATCAAAGTGTCACCAAAAAATCTGTACGCGTGAACATAGAAGCCGACAGCGTCAATTCAGCCCTTTTGTTGCCCAGCGAAAGCGCGACCAGCGAAGCACTCGAATTACTTTGCAAAGAAGTCGTCAAAGAGATGACTGTCAAGTCAGGTCAAAAATGTACTGCTATTCGAAGGATATTCATCCCTGAGAGCTTATACGCTTTATCGGCGCAGGCTATTTCAGCCCGCTTGAAAAAAATCACCATCGGCAATCCTCGCAACGAAACAGTCAGGATGGGGGCTTTGGTTAACCGTGAACAGTTCAACACCGTCATGAGTGGGTTAACGTATTTGAAAGAACAAACTGAGGTGTTGTTTGAAAGCAGTACAGACGCACTCATCGATGCTGATCCGAGCGTAGCATGCTGCGTAGGACCCACTTTGCTTGGCACACGCACTGCAAGGCAAAGTGATACCTCAACGCGTGTTCATGAGATGGAAGTTTTTGGACCAGTTGCTACTTTGGTACCTTACCGAGACAACGATTTAAATCATGCCTTGCAGCTCATCCGTCTAGGACAGGGCTCACTTGTCGTCTCAATATTCGGAACTGATCAGCGTGAGTTAGCACAAGTGGTGCCTGAGCTCACTGACAGTCATGGACGCGTGCATGTGGTATCCCCTGACATCGCATCCCTTAATACGGGTCACGGTAACGTGATGCCTCAGTCTCTTCACGGGGGGCCTGGGCGTGCGGGAGGGGGCGAGGAGTTGGGTGGTCTTCGGGCACTGAACTTTTATCATCGCCGTGCAGCTGTTCAAGCTAGCACTTCCGTGCTCAACCAACTTACCTGAATAGCTTACCTGAATAGCTTACCTAAGTAGCTTTCTTAAATTGACAAACAATCCTAACTCACTCAAGTCCAGAACTCAAATCCAATCATCCTTCGCCTATTTCAGAAAAGATGCTCATGAATTCAGAATTAATCCATAACCCCTCCTCAACCTCCTCAAGTATCAGCCCCCCTCCTGAGAAATTTAATATTGCAGGATTTTTGCTTGAGTGCAATGAACACCGTTCAAATCGGCCTGCATTCATTGATGATGCAGGGACCCTGAGCTACGCCGACTTGAGCGAAAGGGTTCGTCGACTTGGAGCGGGTCTAAGGAGTTTGGGTCTAAGACGAGAGGAGCGCGTGTTACTTTTAATGCACGACTGCAACGATTGGCCCGTAAGTTTTTTAGGATCTATTTACGCTGGTTTGGTCCCTGTGGCTGTCAACACACTCTTAACTGCCGATGACTACGCTTACATGCTTGAGCATTCAAGAGCGCAGGCTGTGTTGGTTTCAGGAGCCTTGTTGCCCGCCTTAACGGCTGCCATGACAAGATCAGACCACGAAGTGGTTAAAGTTATCGTCTCCAACCCAGTTGCCCCACTTCACCCCTCTGAGGTGGAGTTTGAATCCTTCATTCAGGGCCAAGTAGCCTTACAAAAGCCTGCGCAGACCAAGGCCGATGACCCTGGTTTTTGGCTTTACTCTTCTGGCTCCACAGGACGCCCCAAGGGGACCGTTCACTCTCATGCCAATCCCTACTGGACTGCGCAGTTGTACGGCAAGGGCGTGCTTGACCTTAAAGAGAGTGATGTGTGCTTCTCGGCTGCTAAATTATTTTTCGCCTATGGATTGGGCAACGGCCTCACATTCCCCATGAGTGTAGGTGCTTGCACAGTTTTAATGTCTGAGCGCCCCACACCAGATGCAACTTTTAAAAGAATGATTGGGGGCGTTGGAAACACCAAACCTACTGTATTTTTTGGAGCCCCAACAGGTTTTGCAGGTATGTTGTCACACCCAAATTTGCCGCAAAAGAAAGAGGTTGCTTTGCGTCTAGTTTCATCCGCTGGAGAGGCGCTCCCCGCTGAGTTAGGTGAACGGTTCACCCAGCATTTTGGGGTCAACATTGTTGACGGCATTGGATCAACTGAGATGCTTCATATTTTCTTATCCAACCGACCCAACGAAGTTCGTTACGGTACCACTGGTTGGCCCGTGCCAGGCTATGAGATTGAGCTTCGCGGAGATGATGGTTTACCTGTCCCTAATTCTGAGCCTGGGGATTTGTATATCAAAGGCCCTTCAGCAGCGCTTATGTACTGGGGAAACCGTGAGAAAAGCAGAGAAACATTTCAAGGGGGCTGGACTAAAAGTGGAGATAAATATGTCAGAAATGATGACGGCACTTACACCTACGGTGGTCGAACGGATGACATGCTCAAAGTCAGTGGAATTTATGTGAGTCCCTTTGAAGTCGAAGCTACTCTTATTCAACACCCAAGCGTACTAGAAGCCGCAGTTATCGGTATTAACGACAACGACGGACTGACCAAAACCAAGGCATTCGTAGTACTTAAATCAGGATCAACTGCGACTGAGGACGAATTAAAGGCCTTTGTCAAGGATAAACTTGCCCCCTATAAATACCCCAGGCTCATTGAGTTCGTTGCCGAGCTACCTAAAACCGCCACGGGCAAGATCCAGAGATTTAAGTTGCGTGCTCAGGAAAATAACAATATTAAATAATCTTTT
>Ga0208618_1000961_pt1 | contig 12032 bp, 26 predicted proteins | sample CryBogCBE18Jul08_FD_184585 | JGI IMG/M metagenome (GOLD analysis project Ga0208618, IMG submission 184585) | Freshwater microbial communities from Crystal Bog, Wisconsin, USA - CBE18Jul08 (SPAdes) | ecosystem: Environmental > Aquatic > Freshwater > Lake | place: Crystal Bog, Wisconsin, USA...
TGGAACCTCAACGATATATGGTAATTGCCATCCGCCATAACATAGCTTTACCATTAGCCGTATGGACTTGGGACGTGTAGGCGCTCGTAACTGGTTCCTCTTTACCTACAAATTGTTGCGTGTCTGCTTCCACGCCGCCGCATGAGTAAGTCCCATATAGGGATGTTTGCGTGATATGTAAAGAGGGGAGGAAAAGGGTTTTGGGGAAATTTTGGGGATGTCTGTAAGATGCAAGGGCGCATCCGTATCCGGGCCTCGCCCAATAGCGGGGGGTGCCGCCACCCCCACCGGCCCCCATGTTCACGGTTTGTTCTGGGTCTGTTCACGGTTTGTTCCTTCGTGTTCTCCGGTGAGAACAAAAAGTGAACAAAGCACGAACGCTGACGTTACGGTTACGTAAGCTTGACCATACAGTAACGTAAGCTTCAGCATGACCATTGGTAAGCATGAGCAAGCGGGCCTTGGGTTTCCGTTACTGTTACGTAAGCTTCACCATACTGTAACGTAAGCACTAGCATGACGCGCGTAAGCTTGACCATACTGTAAGGTAAGCTTGACCATACGTAGCTTAAGCATGACGCACGTAAGCTGTAGCATGACGCATGGTGATGCTTGCATGCTCGTGCTTGCGTGGTGAAGCTTATATTCCTATTATGGAAACGGAACAAAAGGTGAAAACGTCACCAGCGGCAAACATCAGCATGTGATGATGCGAGGTAGCCCAGAACAAGCAAGGCCTGTGTGCGGCCTTCTCTGTGGCTTCTAGAGGTCGTCCTCTTCAGGGCTAGGCAAGGCAATCTGTTCAAGCATCACCTGTAACTGCTCTCTCTGGTCATAGTCTAACTGGCCAACATCAACGGGCTTAAGATCAACCTGCCCAGAGATTTGCACCTGCTGCTTGTCGCTATAGTACTGATTCCACTTACCAATCAGCCTTATGCGCGCGTCTATCATGATGCGCTTGTCTGCAGGGTCCAGTTCAGGATCATCAGCAATCCCAATGCATTGGTCAGCCAAGTAATGCGTGCCAATTTCGCGTGCGTGCGCGGTGGCTTCAGCAAAATCGCTGTGGCGCATAATCCACTTCCAAACCGTGTCAAAGCTTGGCATGTTCTCAATCTGACATATGTCAACCATTGGTATGCCGTTTGCGAGCAATATGCAGATAAAGTCCCGCATGTTCTCGCTATACATTGTCGGGCGACCTTTGCCTCGCGGTCCTTGCAGCTCTGGCTTTGTCCAGTCCATGAGATGCATGAGCGAGTTAATGACAGCCTGCCTTTGCGCTTGCAGTTTTGTGTGAGCGTTGGCCTTGCGCTCCTGCAACTCAGCGTCTCTGTCTTCCTTGCTTTTCTTCTCTGCCTTGGCCATGTGTGTTCTTTACTGTTGTGCTTGTGGTTACTGGGAAGGTGAAGCTTGCTTGCGTGAGATATGCTTAAGCTGCGTCTTCTGGGTCTTCGTCGTCTTCCTCATCTGTGAGGCTTTCCCAATCCTCAGTCTCCATCATGTCTTCCACGTAGACTAATGTCTCATCTAAGACATCCATTGCTTGGAGGAGAATGCTCTGTTGTTCTGTCCACTCTAACAGGTCAAACTCGTCAGCCCAATCAACCGTCACAATCACTTCATCGTCAGCATCCTTGTGAATACTGAAAGTAAGCATAGGCACTGCATCATTTGCTACTTCACTCATGGCATTTCCCTCAAGTTCTTCAAGTGGATCACATTACTAGCTTCAGCATCAACCTCGTATTCAACGACTTCCTCGCCCACGATTTCCTGAACCAACTCAGACAAAGCCACCAACAGGTTAGCCTTCACATCATCAGACCACTCAGTTGGCTCCCCGCGAAATTTCATGGAAACAGACCCATCTACGTTACTGCTGAACCACAAAAACTGCATCTGCCTGCCTGAAATATGAAAATCATGTGACGAATCAATCACATAGCTAATCTACCACGACTCACAATATCAGCCAAGCTTAGCCATGCGTTTTAAACATATCAGGGTTGCAAAAAATATGTTTACACATGCTGAAGCTTCGTTTACACCTATTGTCATCAACAACGCACTGCGGTGCAACCAAACGGAGACTACACCATGATCAAGTTGACCCCAGCCCTTCGCGCTCAACTCATTGAAGCAAAAAAGATCCTCGTCGCTAATGGCTGGGAACAAAGCCATAGCGTCATGCATGACGGCGGTGCGACTGGCAACTTTGGTACGTGCTTCCGCAAGGATGGAAATTCATTTTACTTAAACTTCCTTACAATCAATAAACTTCCAAACTGATACCAATGGGGGCGAAAGCCCCCCACTTTCCCAAACGCCAACAACGGAGATAACAACATGACAACGACATACAAATATTGGGTCAACGATGACGGTGGCAAGGCAGCTACAGGCCGCAAAGGCACGTCAGGCGACTGCGTAGTTCGCGCAATCACAATTGCCACTGGCATGGATTACGAGACAGTTTACCGCATGGTCGCAAAGGAGGCCGCTAACTTTGGCTTCAAGAAGTCAGCCCGTGACGGCATCCACAATCAAGTGCGCGATAAGGTTTTACGTGACCTTGGATTTGTGTGGTATTCTGCGCCTAAATTTGCCGGACGCAAGGCTCGTTGCGCTGACCTTTACGACAAAGGCATGGTCATTGCCCGACAGGCTCGTCACATTGTGGCGGTAAACTACGGCATGCCACACGACATCTTCAACAGTTCCACCAAAATGGTTTACGGTTACTGGTCCAAAAATGCATAGCAGCCACGCATAAATAAGCTTGACCATAACAAAGCTTTAGCATATAACAAATGCATCAACAACGGAGAACAACAATGCTTAACCTTTCTACACAACAAGCAAAACTCGTTAAAGAAGCGGTCAATTATTTAATTGACGACAAGTGGGATCATTTGTCAGTCATTAAAAAAGAACGTCTCAACCTGACTGACGAAGATTATGCGCGGGACAGGGATGTTGATTTGAAGCTTGAACTTCGTCGTCGCCAATTTATTGAAGAAATAAATGAACTTACCAATATCTCTAAAAAAATGTCAGATTATCTTTAAAATAAACAACATGGAGACCCAGCATGATCCGCGCAATAATTGACGACCTCATTGCCATCATTTGCCTGTCAGCTTTTTTGATGTGCATTTACGTATGGTCAACTGAAATAGGCGCACTCTTCTACGATTAACCCATGCAATAAAACATAGCAGGCATGCAAAAATATTCTTGCAACATGCTAAAGCTTGTGCGACAAACAATTACCAACAACGCGCTAAGGCGCAAACAAACGGAGCAAGACAATGACAACTACATATCAACTCACAATCAACCAACGCATCATTAACGACAGTGCAGACGTATGGGTAGAAACTTTTGATACTTACGCAAAGGCTGAAAACCGCATGGCGGAAATAGTAAAAAAAATGAAAAATAATTACGACCCAAATTATAGCATCGTTGTGCTTAATGGCATTGAGGTTGTGAAAAAAGCGGCATAAAAAAATAAAAAATAATTGCTGAAGCTTGTTGACATCGCGCAAGCTTCAGCATATAACAAAATCACCAACAACGGAGAACGACAATGCAAAAACTGATCAACCTTTACCGCAGCCTGCCAACGATGACCAACCGCGCAAAGCTGAAGGCCTACATGGCAAAACACCCAATGGCTCTTTGCTTAGTATCAGATGAAGATGCGAACTTCCTTCGCCAAAACGGTTTCTAAACAGAGGGGCTTTGGCCCCTCACCCACCAACAACGGAGAAAACACATGGACGCATACTTTCCCAATGCAGCAGAACGCGCAGACTTCCACACTTGGCTTCGCGCCATCTTACGCAACCCAGACGGTTACGTTGTGCGGTGGGCAAACTTCCTAATCAGTCAGCATGACTGGTCATCAAGCAAGCGCATTGAGATCAGCCGCCATCAAACCAAAAGCGGCAACCCTGAATTTTACACTTTCTAACGGAGCAAACACATGTACATCCTCACTGACGTATCACTACCACAAGCTAACGTAGTCCTTGCAGAAACCTCATCTGTGGCGGATGCCATTGCTGCTGCCTCAGAGTTTGGCAAGATTTACCTTGTGGAGGAAGATGAAGCCTACCCTGACCACTATGACCTCATCTCATGGAAGGGTAGCCTGTTCACCATTCAGCCAAAGAAAGTGCGCTAACATGAACCAAGAACTTGATCCCCTTGATCCTACTGGCCTGACCTTTGATGGCCACGGATCACGATATGGTCACCGGACCCGTCAATTCACCGTCACAGGGTTTCGCGACCGTGACCACGCAGTCGCATGGTCAGAGGCCTATTATAAACGTGCGATGGGCTACGGTCCATCCATGCGCATCAAGGACACGGAAGACGGCTACATAATTGATGTTAATGAAATGACATCCTGCGACTAAATGACGCTTGACACAAGCTTCAGCATTTGCAATAACACTCACACCAACAACGCAAACAACGGAGACAACATCATGATCCCTTCAGTAGACTTCATTGGCATGTCAGATGCCGCACTCGTTGACGAAGCAGCCAAGCTTCATGCTCTTGCTGATGCCATCAAGGTCAAGCTTGACGAGGCCAAGGCCATCCTGCGCTCGCGTGGTGCAGGTGACATCTTTGGTGACGCATACAAGGCCACCATTGGCAAGGAAAGCGTGTCGTGGGTGCTTAACAAAGACCTGATCACCAAAGACATGGGCGAGGCATGGGTGCTGAAGCATTCCAAACAAGTGGTTAGCGCGGGCCGCGTGACCTTCAAGCCCCACGTCACTTTGGGCGACATCAAGGTAGCATGATCCTACCTTGGCCCGCCAAAAAGAAGAAAGCGCGAGACCTTAGCGGGCCTCGCGTTCGCATGTGGCTCATGATGCGTGACCCACCTGTTGCGTGTAACCCTGCCACTTTAGTAGTAATTAACATCACAAAGGATAATACAAATGGCTATCAAGACCGCACCAATTGAACCAATCGCACCCGTAACTAAGCAGCCCCGTAAAGCCACAAAGAAGGCCGCTGAGGCCGTTCCTGCAAGCATCAGCATACCAAGTAGCCCAGAGCCTGTTGTGGAGGCTGTGGAGGCTCCCAGTGGACGCAAGCGTTCTGGCTTTGCTTCCATGTCTAAGGATGTCCATCGTCAAGCCTCTGCAAGGGGTGGTGCCGCGCAGCCCGCAGACAAGCGTTACTTTGCATTGAACAAAGACGCAGCCCGCCTTGCCGGATCAAAAGGTGGCAAGCACAGCCCAAAGAAGGATGTCGCACAATGACTGGTTATCAAAGCAAAAAGAAAAGCGCACAGGTCCGGTGGCTTGGCCCATATGCGCCTAGTGAGCGTCATGCTGATGATGTTACGCTTGAGCATATTCTTGCCTTGCGCAATAAGGTTTCCATGCTTGAAGATGCCTTGCGTCAGGCCACTGTTCAACTGACTGAGGCCACCATGCGAAACATCACCATGAAAAAAAGCATTCAGGACATTATGGACTTTTATTATACCCAAGACCCTAATAGCCTGAACAACATAGAAACCATCTTGCGCCTACGTGGTGCAATAGATGCAATGAGGCAAACCCCATGAATAATGATTTAATGAAGCGCGTGACCAGTTTATCGCACGATTTAGAGAACCCGCAACAGGTCATCACCCTCATGATGGTGCTTGATGAACTGGACCGTCTTTACAAAGTTGAGCAAGGCGTTTGCCCCTGCAAGAGGCGTGACGCTGAATTGGAACAGATGTTCGCCTATTTTGAGGAGGAACGCTAATGCTAATGCCACGAGCCTTTAGTAAACGTGAGCATGAGGAACTGTTGCGCATGTGGCAAGAGGGTGTCCCTGCATCCACTATTGCAGCGACACTGGGCGAGGGCAGAACACGCAACAGCATCTTGGGCTACGTTTATCGTCTCAGGCGGACCATGCCGGAATTGCAGCGCATGCCAACACCAAAGCGCACACGGTCTGGCAAGCCCGCAGCGCCCCGCGTTCCAAAGCCACAGAGACCCAAGCCCATACCTGTGGTTCAAGTCAACCTTTTTACGCCTATTGTGGAAGAGCCACCGCCAGAGGGTGGAGTGCCTTATTTTGAGACCCGCCTCTTCCAATGCAAATACATTCTCAACACGTCTAAAGATGCCCACAACATTAAGTGCTGTGGTGGCACCGTCCACAGAGGGTCATCGTGGTGCCGCAAGCATTATGAGGAAGTATTTACAGGACGTATTGACCACGAAACACAGGCCGTCCGTTTATTGTCTGGCAAAATTCCGGTGGCATCAAAGTTCCAGTTTCGTCGAATGTAAGAACGACGAAGCCCTGATGCGCACGATTTGGCGCACCCTCACCATATTGGAAAGCTTTGTGGTTAGGGTCGCCCAACATGCCAGTCTCAACACCCCAATGCGAGCCACGACGATTGCGCACTGCCGTTAGCTGTTGGGCATGCGTGTGGTTGGTTACCGTAGTCCATCCTGACACCTGCGCATTGTTGTAAGCTGCGTGAATACCCGCGCGAAACCTGTGGCGGATTTCCACATCGTCATTCAAATGAAGCGCATAAGAAAATTCCCACATTGGGAAACGGTCAGCCAAGCGCCCTGCATACTCTTCCAATTCAGCCGCCTGATTTGCAAGATAGTTATCGACCCGCATGTCATGATTACCTATGGTAAAGATGCGGCGTCTGCATTTAGGGAATTGATCCATCCACTTTTTGGCGGCGTCAATTTCAGCGGAGACTTTTGGGGCGGCTGACCCTAGCGTAGCCCCGTGACGACTTACTCTGGCACCGTCAATGATATCACCATTGAGGCAAATAATTTGAGGCTTTAATTGCTTTGCAAGCTTAATGAAAGCTTTCATCATAACAGTTTCAACACCCGGCCAAATATGGGCATCTCCGCCAATAATGATACAACCGTCAATAATTTCATCCGTCAAAACTTGCGCGTATAGCCATTGAGAACCTACACCGTCATTTTCTTTTTCATATCTTTCCCACAACTCTGGGAAACGTCTTTGGATCATATCTAATCTGGCTTGAACTGTTGAGGCGGGCATGGTCAACACTCGCCCCGTAGCCCTAACAACTTTATTTTGACGGTAATATTCTTTTAGTGTTTCTTCTAACACTTCTTTTGATAATGCGGGCATTGCCATTTTTAAACATCCTCATTTGACGTTGGATGCAAAATACACAATATCAGCGTTATGACAAGGGTTTGACGAAACAGGGTTAATGACATGACTGCTGATGAATTTACTGCGTTTGTGAATTACGTGAAGGAAGAGTTTGGCGCTTGGGAATACCAACTCGCCAAATCAATGGGCGTGACACGCCAGACAGTTGCGCAATGGAAGCTTAAAGGGTCACCCGCTTGGGCTGACCTTGTGGCGGCTGCCGTGGTCAACGGGCTTGATCCTTGGAAACCTGAGCCAGAACATCTGCCCAATCCTGCCCTACGGTCTCAGGGATCATAACCGTCACATCAAGCTTGCGCTGAAGCTTCAAACGTCTGGCCAGTGAATACGATGCGGCATGACCCGTGAAGCTTTCGTCGTTATCACCAAAAATTATAACACTGCGTGTTACAGATGGCGGCTCCCACTTAGCTAGGTTGTGGGCGTTGATGGCTGACCACACGGGTATGCCATGCATCACGGAGGCTGCTATAGCTGTCTCAATGCCTTCAGCAATGCCCATGATCTCATCTGCCGGAGCAAGCCTGATGGCAGACCCCGCAGGCACTTTGCCGGACATAATCCGCTTGGGCGTGTCAATTTTGGCACGAAAGCCATTGTGGTCCAAATAGGTGAGGTGGACATTGTGAGCCTTGTTGTCTGGCCCCACAATCTGGCTGACCATCAGGCAGTGGTTCCGGCCAATAAACTCCCTGACCGATTTAGAAGCCCACACAAGGCCAAGGCGCCTCTGTAGGTACTTCGCCACTGGCCCATCCTTAGAAGGCCTACCAGAGGTCTCCCAAATTCGTTTGATGGCCTGACGATGGACTTCCTCTTGCTCCCTGTCTTTAGGGGCTAGGATAGGCCGCTCGCCCATGATGTCCGCCACCTGCTTGGCCACCTGAGCGAAAGTCTGCCCAGTCATCATTTGCGCAAGCTTAAAGCCATCATTTGAGCCGCACACGGAACAGATGTAAACTCCGTCACCATTGCGGTCTGTGAACCGGAAGCGATCCTTGCCTCCACACATTGGGCAAGGCGTGTGCTTGCCTGTCAAATACTTTGCATCAACGCCAAGCTGCGGAAGAAGTTCCCGCCAATGGCCCCGCGCTATATCCGCTGTTTGTCGTTCTTGATTGTTTTTCACGTTGCTTTGCCTTCACAATGTTGCGGTGCCTAATCCAACTCAACGTAGCCGCAGACGGCGAGAGGGCGATGCCCTTGAACGAGTTGGCGGGTCCAACGCCAAATTTATCCTTGTAGGCCCAATAAGCCCACCCGTCTTTAAATCCTTTTGTAACCGCGTAGCCACGCAGTTCTCCGTAGAATGTTTCCTTTTCCTTCGTGGTGTAAGCTGAGATTTGCTTTTTTCCGTCTCTACTAAGTTCAGCGAGTGTACCTGTAACACTTGCAACCTTATCAACAGCCTCAGCCTTGAAACCACATGCAGGGCATGTCTGCGTGCGCGGTGGCTTGAGGAATGTACATTTTGGGCAAGCCTTGGGAAGGGGGATGGCTTTTTCACGTTGCGCTGTACCACGTCCGGCTCCGTCATCAAGTTTGTCGTAAATGATATCGGTAACAAATCCCAACCTAAGCGTTGTGTCACTGTGGTCAAGCACGAGGCAGTGATCCTTGCCTTCAGCAGTGCGCAAGCCACGGCCAATCATTTGCGTGTACAAAATTTCAGACTTTGTGGGTCTGGCCAAAATGATGCAACGCACATCCCAATCCACACCCGTGGTTAACACGCCCACGTTGCAGACCACCCGTAAATCGCCGTCCGCGAATTCTTTGGCGATTTTTGCGCGTTCATCCAAATCTGTGTAGGCATCCATATATCCCGTTGGAACGCCCGCCTCCAAAAACAAGTTTTGAATGTGCTTTGCGTGGGTGCGGTTGACTGCAAAGCAAATCGTTGACCTGTTATCGCCTTTCTCCATCCATGTTGACACGATGTCAGCCACGAGCGGCGCCTTGTCCATTGCCTTGCCAAGCTGATGCTTGTTGTAGTCACCCGCCACAGTGCCAACACCGGACAGGTCAGGCGATGCCGGAGCAAACACCTTGAAGTCAGACAGGTGCTTCAAATCAATCAATTCTTGAGTCGTGGTGCCAATGATCAAATCATCATACAAGCGCCCCATGCCCTTGGCCCAAGGTGTGGCCGTCAAACCCACAACCGGAACGTCTTTCCATTCCTCGCTGTTGAACCACGTTTCGTAAAACTTGAACAGGATGTGGCACTCGTCCACGATAACCAAATCCGCCGCAGGGATTTTCCGGCGAGCCAAAGTCTGCACAGAGCAAACTTGAACAGGCTGACTGGCATCCGTCCGCTCGTGCATGGCCTGAATGACGCCAATTTCCCAAATGTCGTGCCGCTCAAACTTCTCAACCGTCTGGTCAATCAAGCTGATGCTTGGGACGCAAAACAGGACGCGATTTCCTTTTGCCCTCGCCATGCGCACGATTTCAGCCGCCATAATTGTTTTACCCGCCCCAGTTGGAAGCTGTAAAACAACTCTGTTTTTTCCAGACCGCAACGATTCTTTAGTTTTTTCAATTGTTTCGTTTTGGTAAAATCTTAAATTTTTTGTCATTATGTTACCTGTAATGTTATATATATTATATTATACTACTAATGTTACCTTCTTGTGTAGGTTTGTTAATCGCGCGCGACTTACTTAGGAAAGAACCCGCCTCCAAGCAGGAGGCCAGAGGCGGGTCAAGTCACCGTTATCAGCGGGCCTCAAAGGGAGGAGCAGCCCGCGATGTTGTGACTATCACGGATTTGCACTGGATGCAATTCTTTTTTCATGGCACTTGACGCCATAAATGACCGTGCTGTGGGAAACCTTCAGCATGTTTCCAATTTGGGAAACTCCCATCTTTAATTCGTTCTTGGCCCTGTATAAAATTTCCTGTTTAACCTTAATCACGTCTGGCTTGCGTGTTGGGCTTTTGACAATTTCAGGGTCAATTCCATGCATGGCTGCCACTTCACGCAGCATCCGTGTAAACCTATTTGTTGGAATATTAACATCTAAAACAGGCGATGGGTTGCCCTGCGAATCAACTGCATGCGGCAATTTGACGCGAGATAAAGGCACAACACCTGTAGGGCCGGACACGCCACCAAGCCGCTTCTTGACGGCAATGTAGTGCGCCCTCAGTTCATTAAAAGTCGACGGCTCTGGTTCCATGCTTCAGCATCCTCTTCAAGTCCATAAATCGTAACTATCATTGGAGTGCCGTGGTCTGACCACTCAGCCGCAATCGCGTGGCATTCGCTGTCATCCTCAACTATTTTGTTCTTCACCAAAAGGTCGCTCGTTGATTTCAATAGGTTGTCTAAGTCACGCCGCCGTTTATCCGGCTTTGTGGCGGTTATGTGGATTATATAGGGGCCAGTGACCTGTTGCTTTGTCTGCGCCTTGATCATCCACCCCGCCTCTTCAAGCCAAGCCGTATATTCCGGCGACTTGTACATGCGACCACCCTTGCCAATCTTCCACAGGCGGTTTGTGCTTGGTGCCAATGGTAACTCAAGCCGCACTATCATTTTCTGCCCAATCAAGGAAAAAATGATGCAAGGTAATTTCCTTGTTGGTCGCCTGCACAATGCGCACCATCAAAGCCAATGACGGGTCTTGGATGCCACGCTCAACCCGCGAAATGGAGGATGCGGTTGTGCCTGCCATTTTGGCCAACTCAGATAGAATAATTTTGTTCTTTATACGCCACTGACGTAGGGGGTGATTCTTACTCATTAGGCACTACTCTTGGTCTTTCACGAATAACGGGTAGCGGCACTGCGACATTGGGACGCCCCATCGTTACATTGGCTTGCCCACGGACTTCCTTGTTGCTCCAAGTCCAGCACTCGCCATTTTCGTCTTGAAATACAACCCAAAGCAAGTCATGCTCTGCGCCGTAATCAATCAAAACTTGGGCAAGCCCCTTGCCTTTTGGCGTGATTACCGGAATTGGTGGATTTAACTGTAGCATAAGAACCCCTTGACGACTATTTACATCATGCGTAAATCATCCCCTTGTCGCTGACAACGACAGACAGACGAAATAGACGCATTTTTTACAAAGGACGCAAATGTCAAACAAATACGACATAGATATGCTGAAGCGAACCATTGAGTTGCTTCTTGAAAGATACCCAGAACTGAGGGAAGACGAAGAACTCAAGGAAGACATGCTTGAGGGATCAACAGATTTCCGCGAAACAATGGAAAGGCTGCTACGTAAAACGCAGGATAGCATTTACCTAGCCAAGGCCTGCCAAGATGCTGAACGTGACATCCACAACCGCCGCGCGCGATTTGAGAAACGAGTTGAGTTTGGCCGTGAGTTGATGAAGCGACTCATGGAAGCCGCTGATGTTCGCAAGCTTGAGTTTCCAACGGCTACCCTGTCCCTAATGAACACGCCGCCACAAGTGGTTGTAACCAACGAAGACGAACTGCCGGAAGAATTTTTCCGCATTAAAAAAGAACCCAACAAAACATTGATAAAGCAAGCACTGGAGAAAACAGATGTGCGTGGCGCAACGCTCTCCAACGGTGGCACTTCCATCGTCATCAGAGGAGCCTAAACAAATGAGTGCAAAGATTGCAACAGCCCTTCACAACGTCATGGCCAAAGTCACGTATGTGCAAAAGGGAAGCGAGAATAAATTTCACGGATATAAATATGTTTCAGAAGGAGACCTTCTTGAAAAGCTGCGTCCGGCTTTGATTGAGGAAGGCCTAATCCTCATTCCATCCGTGGAAATGGTTCGCCCAATGGACGAGCATGGCAAC
>Ga0208618_1000963_pt1 | contig 12003 bp, 10 predicted proteins | sample CryBogCBE18Jul08_FD_184585 | JGI IMG/M metagenome (GOLD analysis project Ga0208618, IMG submission 184585) | Freshwater microbial communities from Crystal Bog, Wisconsin, USA - CBE18Jul08 (SPAdes) | ecosystem: Environmental > Aquatic > Freshwater > Lake | place: Crystal Bog, Wisconsin, USA...
CGGGCTTACGCAGCTTAATGATTGTGTTGCTTATTATGAGTGCGAGACCATCTCTGTTTATGCGGGCGGTGATCACAATATTATTGTTGCTAAAGTACTTCAGCTCCAAAATCATCCGGAGTGTGAGCCCCTCATTTTTGCCAAGAGCAAATTTGTTGGTCTCGATTTTGTCCAAGACATTTAGTTAGTCAATCTTTTTGCACTGAAAGAAGCTCAATGCTGCGCTTATGGGGTAGACAAAGCTCAATTAATGTTCAAAAGGTCCTATGGTGCCTTGCAGAGCTGGAGCTCAAAGAGGGCGCTGACTTCGAACGTATTGATGCTGGGCTAGAGTTTGGAATAAACCGTAGCTCTGAATACTTAAGCATGAATCCCAATGGTTTAGTGCCTACTTTAGAAGATGGCGAGCTTGTGCTGTGGGAATCTAATACCATCATGCGTTACTTGGTCAGAGCTTACGATGTCAAACAAAGATTCTCGACTGATATTGCTACACAATCTCAGTCCAGTAAATGGTTAGATTGGCAACTCAGTACGATGTGGCCACCCTTGCGAGGCACATTTCTGGGTTTGACTCGCACCCCTGAGGCCGAGCGTAATTACGCAGCAATCAAAAAAGGCTACCAAGACACCAATGTGCATCTAGCCATGTTGGATAACATTCTAAGCAAACAAAGCTTCTGCTCTGGAGACCAGTTTCATATTGGAGACATTCCCCTTGGACTTTGTGTCAATCGGTGGATTCTGCTTCACCAGGCCTTCCCAGAAAAAACTGGGCCTAAAGCCGACCTAATTCATATTGATCAATGGCTAAAGCGCCTAGAGGATCGAACGCACTACTCTGAGATTGCCGAAAAAGAATTAAATATAGTTAATCTTGATTAGCTTTATTCAACGGTAACGCTCTTTGCAAGATTGCGGGGCTTGTCAACATCGGTACCGCGTGCACAGGCAGTGTGATATGCGAGTAACTGCAAAGGTACAACGTGCAAGATGGGGGATAAATTGCCGTAGTGCTCAGGCAAACGTATCACATGAATCTCATCAGTATTCACAATATCAGTATCGTGATCAGCAAATACATAGAGCATTCCGCCACGTGCCTTCACTTCTTGCATGTTCGACTTGAGCTTCTCGAGTAATTCATCCTTTGGCGCGATGGTGACGACGGGCATCTTGTCGGTAACTAATGCCAAGGGGCCATGTTTAAGCTCTCCAGCAGGATAAGCTTCAGCATGAATATAAGAAATTTCTTTGAGCTTGAGCGCGCCTTCTAAAGCAATTGGGTAATGCATACCTCTTCCCAAAAACAGCGCATTCTCACATTTAGCAAAGGCCTCACTCCAAGCAATGATTTGGGGCTCGAGGGCTAAAACGGAATGTAGCGCTTTTGGCAAATGCCGTAACTCTCTTAAGAGTTTCTTTTCTTGATCAGGATTTAATTTACCAGCGCGCTTTGCAATCGATAGGGTCAGTAGGTAAAGCGCGAGTAATTGGGTTGTAAATGCTTTGGTAGAGGCAACACCAATCTCAGTTCCAGCCTTGGTCAAAAAATGCCAATCGGTTTCGCGCACCATCGCACTTGAAGCGACGTTACAAATTGCCAGAGTAAAACGATGTCCTAGGCTCTTAGCATGCCGGAGAGCTGCCAAGGTGTCAGCTGTTTCACCTGACTGAGAAACTACAATGACTAGAGTGTTAGGAAAAGACACGGTTTTGCGATAGCGATATTCACTCGCAATTTCTACTTGAGTAGGAATACCTGCAATCTCTTCTAACCAATACTTCGCAACGCAAGCCGAGTAATAACTTGTACCGCAGGCCAAAATCAAGATCTGATCAAAAGTATTCCAATCTGCTGGCTTCGCTCCAAATAATTCAGGTCCAAATTGAGTAATGTTGGCAAGGGTATCGCCGATTGCACGAGGTTGCTCAAAAATCTCTTTTTGCATGTAATGCTGATATGGGCCCAGATCGACCGCTTCTGATTGAGTGGGCATGGGCTTAGAGGCCCTCTTCACTTCTTGTCCAGCCTGGTCCAGAATTTGGATAGTGCTCGCTTTAATGACTGCTACATCACCCTCTTCTAGATACACCATAGAATGGGCACGTCCAGCTAATGCAAGAGCATCTGAGGCCAGGAAGTTTTCGCCCTCACCCAATGCGATGACTAAGGGCGACCCTACACGAGCCCCGATCAGAAGCTCTGGCTGATCTTGCGCAATGACGCCGACGGCATATGCGCCATGCAATCTCGGTAGTACTGATCTCACAGCGAATCCAAGATCTTTTTGCCCTTGAGCTACATAAGCTTGATGAATTAAATGGGCAATAACCTCAGTATCTGTTTCTGAGGTAAATACGTAGCCTGCGGACTGAAGCTCTGACCTAAGAGCTTCATAATTCTCAATGATGCCGTTATGGACGACTGCAATCAGTCCATTTGAAATATGGGGATGAGCGTTCTGTGTATCAGGCTTGCCATGGGTTGCCCAGCGCGTATGCGCAATGCCTAAGGTGCCAATAAATTGCTTACCTTGCTCAGCCAACTCAGCAACACGCGCAGTGGTTCTAGCACGCTCAATAGGATGCTTAGTATCGGCACTATTGATGACAGCAAAGCCGCAAGAGTCATAACCGCGGTACTCTAAGCGACGCAAGCCCTCAATCAATACTTCGACAATATTTTTACTAGAGACAGCGCCGACGATTCCGCACATTACTTGCGACCCTTCAGTACCTTCTTGGCTACCTTCTTCACTGCTTGCTTAGTAGCAGCTTTAACGGTGACTTTTTTTATAGGTCGCTTCCACTCTAAAGAGATTTGCTTCACTCTCGAAATCGTCAATTGATTAGCAGGTGCATCTTTGGTCAAAGTGGTGCCGGCACCCAAGGTCGCTCCGCGCTTCACCCGAATTGGTGCCACCAACTGAGTGTCAGAGCCAATGAAGACATCATCTTCAATAATCGTTTGGTGTTTATTGACGCCATCGTAATTACAAGTAATGGTGCCTGCCCCAATATTGACACGGGCTCCAACAATTGAATCGCCAACATAAGATAAGTGATTAGCCTTGCTATTGCTTCCAATCTTGCTATTTTTCACTTCGACGAAGTTCCCGATATGTACTTCATTGGCGAGCTCGGCACCAGGACGTAAGCGAGCGTAAGGGCCAATCACCGCATTTGCCCCCACCTTTGCGCCATCTAAGTGGCTGAAGGGGTGAATGGAAACGTCTTTACCAATGTCGCAATCGCGAACGATGCAATAAGGTCCGATCTTCACTCCCGAGGCTAGGCGAACGCTTCCCTCAAAAACACAACCTACATCAATGAAAACATCGCTTCCGCAATCGAGCTTGCCACGAATATCAATCCGAGCAGGGTCAGCCAAAGATACGCCGCCCTCCATTAAGTCTTTTGCCAATTGCAGTTGATATACCCGCTCTAGGCTAGCCAATTGCTCACGGCTATTCACCCCAATGATTTCAAACTCATGATCAGCTTGCGCTGTCCGAATGGGAACGCCATCCTTCACCGCCATGGCGATAACGTCAGTTAAATAGTATTCCCCTTGAGCATTATTAGCACTTAATGACTTCAGCCATTTTTTGAGGGGAGTCGTTGGCAACACCATGATGCCGGTATTAATTTCAGTAATCTGCTTTTGTGTAAACGTCGCATCTTTCTCTTCAACAATGGCACATACTGCACCATTGGAATCTCGGATGATGCGGCCGTAGCCTGTTGGTATATCAACATTTTGTGTCAATAAAGCTAGGGCAGATTCCTGACCACGAGCGCCATCTGCTAATTTAGCGAGGATGCTGAGCGTTCTCTTACTAGTCAGCGGAACATCTCCATAGAGAACTAAAGTAGGCTCTTGGGAATCCAGCTTACTCAAGGTCTGCAAAAGAGCGTGGCCAGTCCCTTTTTGTTCTGCCTGCAAAACAGTGCTGACTTTATTAAAGACAGGATGCTCAGCCAAAAAACTCTTGACGTCTGCAGCGCCGTGACCAACAACAACAATCGGGCCTTGTTTAACCTGCTTGCCCAGCAAAGATAAAGCGGTATCCAGCACATATTGCAAGAGGGGCTTGCCAGCGAGATTTTGCAAAACTTTGGGCAGTGCGGATTTCATCCGCTTACCCTGTCCTGCAGCCAAAATGACGATGTTCATATCAAGGGATTATAAGTCCCTGGAATCAGGGTTCCACAAGCCAATTCATCCAATTCAGCCTCATCGATCGCCTTATCTCCAGCCGATCTAGCGGCAATTCCAGACAGAACTGATGAAATATCAAGGTTTTTGAAATCAAAGGCCTCTGCGTCCATTAAGTGCGAAGGGACGATGTGATGCATTGCTCGAAATATATTCTCTACGCGGCCCGGATATTGCTTTTCCCATTCGCGTAACATTTGTTTCATAGCCTGCCGCTGTAAATTTGGCTGGCTACCACACAAGTCACATGGAATGATTGGGAAGTTCATATCAGCCGCATACCGCTCTAATAATTTCTCTGGCACATACGCTAAAGGACGAATCACAATATGCTTGCCATCATCCGAACGGAGTTTAGGTGGCATACCCTTAAGTTTGCCCGCATGAAATAAATTGAGTAATAAGGTTTGCAAAATGTCATCACGATGATGGCCAAGTGCAATTTTTGTGGCACCCAACTCATCAGCTACGCGGTACAAAATGCCACGACGCAAGCGTGAACATAATCCACAAGTTGTTTTGCCTTCTGGAATCACCCGCTTCACAATGCTATAGGTGTCTTGCTCTTCAATATGAAAAGGCACGCCCAATGCAGACAAGTAATTTGGCAAAGTCTCCGCGGGAAAGTTAGGTTGTTTCTGATCTAAGTTAACAGCGACAATCTCAAACTGAATCGGGGCTCGCTCACGCAACTTGAGCAATATATCCAGCATGGCAAAACTATCTTTTCCACCCGATACACAAACCATGACTTTGTCACCATCTTCAATCATGCCAAAGTCGCCAATGGCTTGACCGGCCAAACGGCAAAGCTTTTTCTCTAGCTTATTTTCTTCGAAGGCGACTTTACGAATATCGTTCATAACATTTAAAAATTAGCCCGGCTTGATACGAAATACTTCTACGCCTACTGAATGGCAGTCAGGATAGACATCTGGCTTGGCAGTGCTAACACGAACCGCCAACACTTTTGGGTGAGCCAGCATAGCGGCAACAATATCATCACAAAAAGTTTCTTGTAAGTGGATATGGCCCTGCAAAGCCCTATTCTTAATGGTTTCGCGGATAAAGTCATAGTCAACCACCTCCCCCAATAAATCTTGTTTAGGAGTATTGAGTCCAAGTGGAATATATAAATCCACATTGAGAATCACGCGTTGTTCCGCTTTCTTCTCAAAATCATGAACACCGATATTGATGTAAATCTCGTAGTCGCGCAAATATAAACGGCGGCAGTCAATCAGACTGGGATGGGAGAGAATGGTTTGCATGAGTTAATTTACCTTGGTCATTTAGTGAGTCTTGAACATCACATCTCGCTCCGATGGCAACAAATGTTGCCCACCATCAACGTAGAGTGTCGTTCCAGTAATTGCAGATGACTCTGCTAAAAATACAGCGGCTTTAGCCACATCGATTGCCTTAGAAGAGCGACCGAGCGGGGTCATTTGATGCGCCTTTGAAAATCCCTCTGCTGTTTGATCGCCAGAAGGGAGCGTAATTCCAGGAGCTAGACCAATCACGCGGAGTAAAGGGGCAAAATCGACTGCCAAAATTTCGATTGAACTGAGTAAGGCGCTTTTTGATAGCGTGTAAGACAAGTAATCTGGATTGGGATTAATGAGTTTTTGATCTAGTAGCTGTATCACTGACGGAATACATTCGCCCTCCAACTGATGTTGCTTCTGATGTTCAAAAAACATTTGCGAAAGAATGATTGGCGCTGTCAAGTTCACCTGCATATGTGCCAATACATTTTTTCCACTTAAAGGAGTATCTGAATTCGCCCGATCGTATTCAAAAATTGAAGCGCTATTAATGATGCAGCCTAGATTCGGAAATGCTTTAGCTACAGCTATAAATAGTTCTTTTGCTTCTACCTCCTTACTCAAGTCAGCCTGAAAAGCTAGCGCCTTGACCCCGAGGGCAAGGATATCGGAAACCGTCTGCTTTGCTTCAGTAGCGGATCGACCATAATGAATAGCAATGTCCCAACCCTGACGAGCAAATTCCAAAGCAATTTCTCGACCCAAACGCTTTGCAGCGCCGGTCACTAAAACGGCTTTATTTGACGTAAATTGGGACGCAGAACTCATGTGCAGTTAAATTCTCTTAGACTAGCGAGCTATGGATATTACCTTGACCAGCCTAGAAGCGGAGCATAGCCAACTGCTCAGCAGCAAAATTCGTGCTGAAATCAGTGCTAAAAGCGGCTGGATCCCCTTCTCCCGCTTTATGCAAATGGCCCTGTACGAACCCGGCATGGGCTATTACAGCGCTGGCGCCCACAAACTGGGAGCAGGGGGTGACTTTACGACAGCTCCTGAATTAAGCCCATTATTTGGCTCCGCAGTTGCCAATACCCTCTTACCGGTTCTGGAAGGATTTAAATCAAAAGGTCTGCCAAGCAAAATTTTGGAATTTGGAGCTGGTACCGGCAAATTGGCTGAGGCGATTTTGCAGCACCTGGGTAAACAGGGCTTTAGCCTCGATGCTTACGAAATTATCGAAATCTCTCCAGACTTGGCTGCCAGACAGCAATCACGTCTAAACCACCTAATCGCTAGTCAAGAGAGCAGCACTACTTGTCACTGGCTAGATGAATTACCCCAAAACTATCAGGGGGTGATTATTGCTAACGAGGTCATCGACGCCATTCCTTGTGAGCTGATTATTTTTGAGAATGACTTTTGGCATTGGCGCGGGGTCTCTGATGAGAATGGGCAGTTTCTTTGGAAGACCGGTAAACCGGTTAACCAAAATGCATTACCCACAATCTTATTGAATGGAAATTTTCCCGAAGGCTACACAACCGAACTGCATCCTCAAGCTCACGCTTGGATGCGTCAAGTCGCACAGCAACTTCAGACTGGATTATTTCTGACTTTAGATTATGGCTTTCCAGAGTCTGAGTACTATCACACTCAAAGACAAGAAGGTACTTTGATTGCGCATCACCGCCACCACGCAATACCAGACCCCTTTCATTTGCCGGGTCTTTGTGATTTAACGACACATGTGGAGTGGCTTGAGCTTGCTCGTATTGCTCTCGCAGAACAAGCAGATGATGTTTTCCTGACTAATCAAGGGGCTTATCTGCTCGACGCAGGGATCGGTGAACTGGCTTTAGAGCTTGCTGATCCACAAGACGCTGAAACATTTTTGCCAATCTCCAATGCTTTACAAAAACTACTCTCTGAAGCAGAGATGGGCGAGCTCTTTAAAGCGTTTGCTTTCTCAAAGAATTTGAGTGATCTCGTTCCGGGACAACATCTTCAAGACTTGCCTGGTTTGGGTGGTCGTAATCGCCTCTAGCTAAAGAGCTGCAGCAATCGCTGCTAAGCGTGCCTTTTCCACCACTAGCCGAATCTTCTCGCCGTTATTTCTATCGGAGGAGTCAAGATCAGCAATGCATTGCGCTAACTCTAGGGCTTGGGCTTTTTGTAAGGCCTGAATCAGATCGCTCACCTCAAAGCCGATTTGTTTGGCCAGGGTCAAAACCATCATCGCTCGCTCTGGCTTGCGCCACACATCAGCACGATTAAACCAAGCCAGAATCTCTTGAGCAGTATTTTTCTGACCTCCTCTTTGCTTTAACAAGAGATTCAGTTCACTAAAAATTTCACTGAAGTCGCGAACTTCATTTGGCATCTTTACCGCCTCTGACCATGCTCGAATTTCAGTAGGCGGTAAATTCATGAGCACCACTGCACAACGCTCCTCTAATGTTGGAGGGGCAATCCGCAAATAGTCTCGCAAGCTCTCTCGTTGTGGTTCATCGATGAGCTGCGCATTTAGACTGCTTGGTAACAGCAATTTTGCAGCGCCGGCATCCAGTAAGACCTGAAACATCCGCATGGGCTTAGTGGCTGTTAGACCTCTTGATAGCTCTTGCCAAATTCTTTCGGATGAGAGTGCTGCCAGCTCGCCAGATCGAACGATTGCTTGAATTGCGAGGAGGGTTTCCTCAGCTACGATAAATTCAGGAAAGCGGGCTGCAAAGCGGGCCACCCGCAGTAAACGTAGAGGGTCCTCAGCAAAAGCATCGGAGACATGACGCAAAATCTTTTTGGCTAAATCTGCTTGTCCATTAAATGGATCAATGATGGGGCCCACCCACTCGCCATTTTCAGAGAGCTCTTGTGCCATGGCATTGATGGTTAAATCACGACGCTCAAGGTCTTGCTCCAGGGTGACAGAAGGATCTGCGTGGAATACAAAACCTTTATACCCAGCGCCTGTTTTGCGCTCTGTTCTAGCCAAGGCATATTCAGCCTGAGTGGCGGGATGTAAAAAAACAGGGAAGTCCTTGCCGACTGGACGAAAACCTTTTGCAAGCATTTCCTCTACAGAACTACCTACCACCACATAATCGATATCGTGGGCTGGGATGCCCATCAGGGTATCTCGTATTGCGCCACCAACAGCGTAGGTTTTCACGAACTAGCCCATTCCTTCAAGCGTATGGCGACTCATTCCAAAGACATCCACTAAGGCATCTTGACTATTAACAGGCAAAGTATTGGGCAAACTCATCGAAGCAATATTATCTCGAGACATTAGCGTAGGTCCCGGTAAATATTCAAATGCAAGGGCTTGCAAATACCCGACTAGATTAGGCACAGGAATAATCACACACTTTGTCTTGGCTTTACGAGCTGCGAACTCCACAATGGCCTTCATCGTTAATACATCTGGTCCAACTAAATCATAGGACTGGTGAATTGTCTGGGGCATGGTGAGCGATTTCACAAATGCACTGGCTACATCATCAACGCTGACAGGCTGAAACTGTGCATCACAATGTGCTAAAGGCAAAGCCGGAAATAATGTTGTCAGCTTAGAAAATAAATTAATGAACTGATCGGCCGCACCAAAAATGACAGAGGGTCTAAAGATTGTCCAATCGAGATTGCTCGCCTTCACTGCAGCCTCTCCAGCGCCTTTGCTCCGCTGGTACATCGAAGGGCCGTGCTCGTCGGCGCCTAAAGCACTCATATGAAGGTAGCGCTTCAGGCCATGCAATTGCATTGCGGTGATAATGTTTTTGGGCAGCTCGACATGCGCCGCCTTAAATACTTTGCCATAGGGTTTGGCGGGCTGATCATGCAGAACGCCTATCAAATTAATCACGGCTCCATGAGAGCGCACTCGACCGCATAAATTTTGTAGCTCATCAAAATCATGAATATCGGCATCCTCAAGATGCACCTTGGGTAACATTCTGAGTTCACGAGCTGCGCCTAAATGTCGAGTAGGCAGCAATACTGAATAACCCGCATTTTGTAGTTTTGCCGCTAAAACGCGGCCCACAAATCCATTGCCACCGATGAGTAAGATATCGTATTTCATAAGATTGATTATCTCCTTAAGGTAAATCGCTTTGCGTTGCCGCTTTTGGAGTAATGGTGCCTAAGCGCTGTTTTAAGGATTGTGACTGCCCTTGCATGACAGATGCGTAATAACTGGAATTAGACAATACGTTCTTGACGTAGGTGCGAGTCTCATTAAAAGGAATAGTCTCAGCAAAAATAGCACCTTCAACTGGCCCATCCAATTTCTCGCGCCACTGTTTTGAGCGGCCCGGGCCAGCATTGTAGGCAGCCGAGGCTAGCACCCACGAGCCATCCAAATCATTGAGAACCATATTGAGGTAATTGCTACCGAGCGTCAAGTTGGTATTTCTATCTTGGAGCTGTTGGCTGGTATATGAAGTCATCCCGATTTTCTTGGCAACATACTTTGCAGTATTTGGCATGACTTGCATCAAGCCTGCCGCACCGACATTCGATGAAGCATTCATAATGAAACGGGATTCTTGACGGATGAGTCCGTATGCCCAAGCCAAATTCAAATCAATCTGTTTAGCAATTGGTGCCAAGTCATCTTTAAAAGGGGTTGGGTAGCGCAAGGTGAAATCATGTTCCTGCTTAGTACGATCGGCAGTATTGACAACACGATCATATAAATTCACCCTCTTTCCGTACTCCGCAGCAGCTAACAATTGCTTATCGGACATATTGCGCAGCTCCCAATTCCACTCTCGATTGCCTTCAAATCGAAGATTCATTGCGTAAAGATGTTGTGCCCGAATAAAACCATTGCGGTTTGCCATCACATCAATTTCTTGCTCAGAAACTTTAGTTCGAGCTGGAGCATGATTCGATTTACCCAACTCTTCGCGCGCTAGTTGTCCGTAAAAATTAAATTGATCCTGAATCAGCTCAAAGGATTCGCGAGCTTTGGCGTCTTGTCCATCTGCCTTCAATGCACGACCATACCAGTAAGTCCAGGCCGGATCTCGACTGCGGACCGCAGGATTCATACCCTCGATGGCCTGCTTCACTAAAGTCCAATCTTTCACTCTCAAGCCTGCTCGAACCTTCCACTCTTGACTCTCTGTAGAGAGGAGCTCGTTATAACCTAAAGCCTGCTGTAGTCGATAGGCATCATCGGCATTGGGATCCAGCTTCTTAGCCAAAAATTGGCCGATCACTCCCCAAGCGACAGCCTGGTTCTCTTTGCTGTAGCGATTACCGATTTGCTGAAAATCTTTATATGCTCTAGCTGGATCCGTTTTCGCCATCTTCACCACATCAGCAATGGGATCTTCGCCACCTAAACGACGCGACATCGTATCAAAGCCCATTTCATTAGCAGCGCGACCGATGGCCCTACCCTCACTTGGCGTCATACCTCCAGCCTGAACTAGAAGTGGCACCAATTCTTGACAAGATTGCCCAAAGTAACGAGGGTCAATCAAAATGCTGCGCGCATCAAATGCAACCTTGCTAGCATTCTCGCCTTGAGCTAAATGCGATTGCAATACATAGCATTTGACCGTTGTATCGTCATCGACAACGAACTTGGCGTACTCAGCATCAAAATTACTCCAATCTTTTCGCTTACCCAATACCAGCAACCAGTCATTGCGCATTCGATCTGCAATTGCACTCCCTTGATACTGATTTAAAAAAGCGATAACTTGTGAATCTGCACCAGTATCTGCGCGCGCTCCGCCTCCACTATCAAATAATTGAGGCTTAATTCGAAAGTAAGTAACGTAATCATCGTAGGGGTAGTTTGCTAAAGCTGCAGCTAATTGCTGCGACCTGAAGACATCATTTTTTTTCGCGGCTTCACGTAATTCGATAAAAGTACGGTCAGCATCAGTGATTTCTTCTGGGGCAAGCTTACTTTCATAAGACTTGGGCAAATGGACTTTCTTTGACTTGTCTGCAAACGCGCCTGGACTCATCAGGGCTGCCCATAGGATCAGCAATCCAGAAAGGATTTTCAATGCTGGTGCCGGGTTCTGATGCGACTTTCTCACTATGTAACCTTGTTTACTATATTTCTTAATTTTCACCTGATAATGCTCGATATGCACGGTAATTCAACAAAATCTCTCCGCCAAGACTTACTCAGGCAACGCAGTGAGTTTATGGCATCGCCAGACTATGCTCAAACCGAAGCTAGGCTAATTGGGGTATTGAATCAATTTTTGACAAATCATTCTCCAGAGCTTAAATCTATCGCCTTATATTGCCCCATCCAAAATGAAATTGATTTACGGCCTACCCTATTGGATTGGGCAAAGGCTCAAGCCCATCGCCAACTGGCCCTGCCTTATGCAAAAGAAGATAAGCATTTGGATTTTTATCTTTGGCAAGCGGGGGATGTTTTAAGCCCAAGCAAGCATGGGGTGCCAGAGCCGATTCCCAGCAATTCTCAAAGACCCCAAATTCTTCCTGACTGTATTTTGCTGCCCTGTGTTGGCT
>Ga0208618_1000968_pt1 | contig 11982 bp, 7 predicted proteins | sample CryBogCBE18Jul08_FD_184585 | JGI IMG/M metagenome (GOLD analysis project Ga0208618, IMG submission 184585) | Freshwater microbial communities from Crystal Bog, Wisconsin, USA - CBE18Jul08 (SPAdes) | ecosystem: Environmental > Aquatic > Freshwater > Lake | place: Crystal Bog, Wisconsin, USA...
ACTGGATACAGATGTCTCCAGGGAGGACCACATACCCTGTCGAACCGTGGCTAGATGCTGCAGTAAGCTCAGGCGTCCAAGCAGATAGGTTACCGAAAGTGATATCACCCGCGAGGCTTGAAACTCCACTCACCGATAGCGAGCTTAAAGTCCCTAGGGTTTTAAGTGAGCTGCTGGTAACCAATCCACCCAACGTTGTCGCACTCAGCACAGCACTGTTGTTGATCTTGTACGTTTGGCCTGACGCAATGTTCAAACCTGCAGCAAGAGTGCCTAGGGCTGTGATGTTGGGTTGATTAGCCGTAGTAAGAGTGCCGCTGATATTGCCGGAACAGCTCAAGGAGCCAGTTGTTGTAATCCCAGATACTCTCAACGAACTCAGCGTACCGACACCGGTAATGTTTGGCTGGGTGGCAGTAAGCAGTATTCCTCTGTAGCCTCCATTTGATGTCGTGACACCAGATACAGAGAGAGATGACGAGATTTTTGCATCTCCGTTGACATCCAGAGTACAACCTGGTGTCGCAGTATTTACACCAACCAACATGTTCACGTTATCGATTGTGAAGGCTGACCCAAACTGAAAGTTTCCAGCAACGGTCAAAGACTCCAATGTGCCAAGCCGAGTAATATTAGTTTGGTGAGGAGATAACACAGCACCGTAGAACCCAGTGACTGCACTGCAGATACCAGCAAACGTCCCTGATGCAGCGTTAAGTGTCCCACTTACGTCGAGTGAATCAAGGGTACCAACATTTGTAATCCATGGTTGTGACGGTGTCATAATCGTACCCACAAACCCGTTGGCAGTGCACGTGTTACTTGCTACAAGGTCTGTTGTTGTCGTAGTAGCGGAAACAGTCAAGTCTGACAAAGTGCCCAGTGATGTCACGTTCGGTTGTTCACTCGTCAGTAGTTCACCACAAAACCCACCCTGAGACGAACACACTCCTACAAATGTCCCAGATGTTGCTGATATCACGTCACTCATAAGTGTGTCGACTGCTATAGAGGAGGCGGATGCTACACCGATGACGGATACGTCACTGCATATGATGGATGTTATGGCCGCCACCGGGGCTGTAAGCGCCGTGGTAACATTGAGCTCATCCGATGTAGTTGTGGTCGATGTGAGTGTTGTAATGTTTCCCTCCACAGCACTTAGAAGTGTCTGTGTACCCAGCGATGTAATATTGGGCTGCTCTTTACTAAGGATTGTACCCGAAAACCCTGACAATGCTGTACAGATACCCGAGAAGCTTGCAGATGTTGCTTGGACGTCATTATCTACCGTCAAATCAACGAGTGTTCCTAGGCTTGTTACGTTGGGTTGGACAGGGGTCAGTAGAGTGCCAGAAATACCCGCACCTGCGGAAAGTGTGCCATACAAACTCACCGAACCACCAGAGAGATTGGTCACAACGGCACTAGTAAATGCACCCGAAAGACATGAAAGTAGTACAGGAACATTCAAGGTTTGGACTACAGCTTCGTCTGCCGCCATACTGGTAAACGAAGCTAGTGAACCGTACACCTCTGTAGAGACCTCTAGTGTGTCGACAGATGCGGTAGTACACGTTACATCACCCACCGTCAGGGTATCAATATTTGCACTGGTAAACGTTGCGCTATTCATGACAATGGTCCCCCGTCCACTGTCTGGGTTTGTTATGTACGCCGCCTTTAAGACGTTTGTTACGTTGATACCAGAATATGATGGCTCCGGACTGGTGACAACACTGATCTGTTCGTAGTTATCCGCAAGCACGGTTATAATCGCGTTCACTTGTGATTCGAGTCTCTGGTAGTTGTTGTTAGTGATACTACCAGAGACCGTTAGATTACTGATGGTGGCTCCTTCTAGCTGGATGGCCCCACCAATCGCAACGTCTCCCGTAATCGATACGCTACCACCCAGAACTGTATCACCACACACGTAGAGTTTCTCACTGCTTGCAGACCGTGATTGTGCAGACGAGGATATGCCAATACACACCTGCTGACTTTCATTGACGCGTAGGGCTTCTTTAGGTACTTGCTGACCTTGAGGAGTAGTCATAATTACCATTTGCCCCCCAGGTGTGTTGTCTACGTCATCACTTGTCATCTGTGACGACGGTACAGCCTTTATAGCACAGTATGGTGTAGTGGTAGTGCCATCCGCTTCATTGAAGTTGGCCAACGCGCCCTCAAACGCCAAAGACGGACCCACACCTGTTGTCTTTGGATTTCTAGACCTTAGGTGTAGAGTAGCTCCACCCAGCGGGGGGCCTAGTAACACACCGTCGTTAGGATCATACGATGGCAATGTATCGGTTCCTGTAAGGAGCACTGCTCCTGAACTACTCAACTCAGCTACACGTAATACGAGAGCACGCTCCTCTGACTGTGTAGTACTATACCTATAAGGTGTTTCGGCATCGTTAAAGTCAAATATGTCTGCAGTAATAGATGCGTCCACGGCTAGTAAACTATCCGACCCCAGAGTTGTTACTGTCACCTGCTCATTAGGCAACCCGCCGGCCATACGTCCGTCTGTTTTACTCTTTATGACCCTATACCTACTCGATTGTGTATTATCAGCACCTACCCAAACGTTCAGTGCTGGAGACCAGAACTCAGACAAGGGGTCGTTTTTGATTCCCCCAAAGTAGTATCCCTGACTTGCACCGTTCGCTACGTGAAAATATGAAGGGTAAGAACTGTGTAGTTCCCTTGATGTCGACACTAGGTTTTGTAATCCCGCACCACTCCTTGCCATGCTTGCTGTGATAAAACCCATACGTTGTAAAAGTAGTGATGTGGAGTCAAGGTAAAACTCCTGGGTGTAAGACGGAATAACGTCGGGGCGACTTGGTTCTTTTACACCCCCATAACTATCGTCGACTGTAATACTGAACGTGTCACTTAACGAGTCGTACGACAAGAGTAACGGCGAAGCGTTTGTGAGCTGAAGCTGATTGTTAAAATAGCTACAAAGATCATGGGCGGTGTACAGGCCAAGGGGAAAGTTGTAGAAATATGTGTACGCACCCTGTGTTATCTTTAAGTGGCATAGGTCGGAGTTGATTGCCCACACGTACAGTTTGGACGGATAACCATCAGGAAGAAGGCATTCATAAGGTCGGGTGTAGAAAGGATCGTTCAAGCCGTAATCAGCGTCCATAGACCCGACGCCAACAAAGTTGACATAGCCTCCTCCGGTCGATCCAATCACAGGTCCACCAGCCTGAACCTTACCGAGAGTACTAAACTCGGAAAGGCTCAAACCTGCATCTGATGATATCTGGCCCGTGCAGTGAAGACGGTTAACACCAGTCACGTCGCCACTATTTGATACGCTGACAGGACCAGCCTTTAAGATATTGGTTTCAATGTTTGTAGCACCAGTGATTGTGCCTCGACCGCTGAAAGAAAGAGGCCGTAAAAACTCCAACTTTCTGATTTCGTCAAGACGTTGGTTGACGCCACAGAACTGTAGGGACATGAGTGGTTTGTTTCTTTACTTCTATCCATAAAAAGTGCGAACAAAATCATATTTGTGGAACTATACAAAAAATTATTCCTTATATCAAGTACCCACATATTATGCGTTTATAACTTGGTCTGACTCCGAGTCTGAGTCTGAGAATTTGGAAGACAGCTCGTCTACAACCGGCCGTATTATGGCTCTAAGCTGTTTGTACTTACCATTTTCAAGTAAAGCGTTCACACTCTCAAGGACCTTACCCTGTGTTAGAACCATGAGCTTGTCCTTAAATTGGTTAAAACCTTGCCGGACTACAAAGTCATAAATCTCGTCCGCCATTTTGTCCAGCGCTTGTGCATACGTCACTACGTTTTCGCATTGTTTTTCCAATTTCATCCAACGGTCCCTACATCCAGTATCCATGAATCCAAGCAGTTTGTTCCTCGCCTTGGTAATTGCATGTATCAGTTGACCAAGGTACGTATCGATATCGTTGCCATCGAACAAAGGAGGGGTGAATAAATCACTATGCTTCATGCTATACCAAAGCAGTTGAATCTTTCCAATCAACGACGGGTAAAGTACCTCAAATTTCGTAGTGCTTATTGCGGACTGTAGAAGCAACTGCTTGTAGAACTCATATATGCTCTCTAGCTTATCTGGATTATCCCTCACAAGTTGAAGGATTTTCTCCTTTCCTCCATCTTCTGTGAATTTCTTATTGTTGGGTAATATATTTAGGAAAAAGTTAAGCAGGCCCTCGAGGTTCGCAAATGTAGGAGGGTACTTTGCTAGTTTCTTTATTTCCTTTTCGTACTTACGCAAAGCCTCTTCCTTATTATCAGTGGCTTCAAGTACCGCCACTGCCAGTGGACGTATGGTCCCGACATCACACTGCAATGCCTTGGCAAGGAGTTTAAACATTTTGTCCATTATAACGGTCACATCTTTAGCGTTAAATGTGGTATTTGTGGTGGGTTCTCTGTTGTCTCTGACGTCTTTCAAGAACTGCTTGAACCTTTCTGGTGTAAGTGCTGTATTGGGGTTTAGCTGTTGTGCTACCAGACCCCTGTGAATATGATCTGATACACGACTCGTTTGGGTCGGAACAAGGTTTGCAACAGCACTGGCCAAGTCTAAAGCAACTCGGTTTGTATACTTATCATACTTCTTCCTATACTTACTACATCCACTGTTATTTATGTCGAGCTGGACTTCGGTCATCATTTGGTATATCAGTTCACTGGCTTCGGCTGCAGGTAAAATTCTCCCGCCTCGAATAGACTGAAGCTTGTTACGAGCATTGTTATCTTTTGTCCTTTGCATAAAAAGGTTGGTAAAAAACCCCACGAAATCCATTCTGGCATATTCATTACCCTCGTGCTTTTTGTATGTTTTATAGGCACGCTTAAACTGCTTGTAGTTACTTTTACAGATATCACTCATAACCGTGTGTTTGATGATACTCACTAAATTTTTAAGCGCCTTAGACCACTACAAATGACGACGTCGCTTCATCGTAGCCAACTCTTCCCTGGTTACTTAGGATATCCGCCGCCAAGGAAGGGAACTGGTGCATTCCGTAAACCTTAGCGTAGTTACCACCAAGCGCAAGCTGTACCTCTGCTTCCCCAAGCTCGGGTTTACGTAGTAGGTGGGACAGAGTAATGTACATCGGGGATGTCACAGTAACCGTGTTACCCATAGGTATCATGTGTCGTCGTCTGATAATACCTGCCAGTAGTTCGTACTGAGCTCCGGGTTCCAGGTCTCGAACAACCAGGTGCTTACTGTTTGACTTCACCAGTTTTGGTGCACCGGTGTCATGACACGAAAGACGTACAAAGTACCCCTTGACATCTTCCTCGCTGCAGTCAATATCTACGACAATACCCTCCTCTGTCACTGCGGTCACACCGAGTCGAAACGGGATTGGTATGTCCGTGGGCCTGGAACGTTCGACTTGGAGTTCCTTGGCTTTGATTTCAAGGTCGTGTTGTATCTCCTGGAGTTGCGCTGTAGCACCCGTGTCTGCTAAGACCTCCGAGTGCAGTACGATACCATTGTCGAATTGTAGCTTTAAGAGTTTCTTGGAGGCAGAGACCAGCACTGTACCCTCTCCACACGGAATACCGGAATGGAAGGTAAGTACCCCGGTCCAGTGATCAGGCTTGTAGATATGAGTACCTGATCCTTGGAGTAACCCGTGTACCCAGGTTCCCTTGACGACGACTCCTGTTTGACATATAAACACGCCCTCGCCGTGGACCGTGTTATTAACGAATGAGCCACTGTATACGCGACCGTTAGTGTAAGTTAGGACACCACTAATGGGGTATGCGTCCTTGTCAACAACTCCTTGAAAGCGGTCCCTGTTTTTGTATCGGATGGTGGCTTTGCTGTCGTTCACGCCATTGGCTCCCCATGTAGCAGAAATTCTGTCACCACTAGTTGTATACAAAAGGCCACGACCTTTGAGTTTGGCCTTGACAACGGTACCAACAAAGTGCGAGAATCTTTGCCCGGGTGGAAAGACGTACACACCTTTGGTAGACGGTGTAGGATGTGAGTATGCTGCACCGTCCTTGTAGAAGTGGACACATCCGTATTGTTTTTCGGGATAGTTCCAGATCGTGGGTTTGTATTTCTTTGGATACTCGTCAGTAGCAGTAGTGATGAAGTTCCGTACACCGAGCAACGTGTTGTAGGCGTCTAGGGAGTCCCTTGATCTGAACTCGCGCATTAGTTTCAGAACCTCACTCAGTGCACTATCCGTATCTCCCTGGTGGGTCTTAATTTCGTCACTACGTATGTCGAGTTTGACCATGTCGTAAATTTCTTGGAGTTCACCACAACACCACGTACCGCGAGTAGCAAGGCCCCCTGAGTATAGAACACCTTCTCCGTGTGGTATCACCCCAGAATCAGTTGTCTGGAAGTTCCCGCAATGCACACTCTCCTCCGTGCTTACTAAGCCCACCTCGAGATCTGAATCCTTGAATTTGCCAAACAGAACATTTTCTGGTGTTCGCACAATCCCAACGCCGTTCAAGATGTCGTGCTGGAATACACCGATATGTAACGTGCCATTTGCATCCAGCTTGAATCCAGGTCCCGTGAGGAATCCATCCTTGTTGTACCCCCCAAACGAGATGTAGTACGGCGTTTGGTTGTAGCCATATTTGAGCTGTCCCACGTCAAAGACACCCATCTGAAGCCAATTCTTACCACATATCTCTCTTCCCAGCCCATGCAAGTGGCCGTTTTTGCGTAACCCCTGTGTGAGTCCTTGAGGTCCTTGTCCGGACATTTTTTTCTGGGTATTCGGTAAATACAGCACATGACAACGCTTATAAGTCTCGTACTTGTGTTGACATTACTCCTACTACTCGTGTATCGTGGAAAAGAGATATGGCAAAAGTTACAACTGCGATGGTTTTTGTTTCGAAGGAAATATCTACAAGCAGGCATTCGTGTGTTCCACAATGGGCCTAGAAGCAGTAGAGGACGTGCAGCAAGACTTTTTGTTCAAGCTGCTAACAACGGAGAGTTAAATGCGATTGTACCTCTAGGACAACTGTTTGAGCAAGCGGATGACCCTGGACAGGCTGTTATGGTGTATGACGTACTTGAGCGCAGAACAAGGGACACCAGTCCGTGGCTTAATGCGTACGCAAACGAACGTTTAGACATACTTAACGCAGCACGTGTAGTGCTACCTGATAACGCACCAAGACCGGTTCTTCATGTACAGCAAGAAATAGTCGTACTAGACCCTCCAGCAGCAGATAGGGCACCTGTGATACCTGAAAGACCACCAACGGTGGTGACGAGTGATACCCAAAACGTTCACGACTCTGGCACAACGCAAAGCCTTGGAGTTGCGTACAAGGCTATTAAAGCTGCAACTGTACCTTACCAAATACCCCTCAGTCAGTGTGCTGTAGAAATCAGAAATCTGTGTGAAAGTGCTAATGCAGCAATAAGGAAAAAGGCTCTTCAGGCGCTGGATAAAATCGAGAAGTCGACCACAGGGATAACGTGCCTTAACAATGAAAAAGAAGTTGACGTACTAGCAGCAGTTTGGAATAGAATCCATAGTGCGGGGTACGACGACACAGTAAAAGATAGCCTTGTCAGGCAGCTGGCAGATTGTGTTGACGAGCAAGGGTACACTACGTGTACTGTGGGACGCTGTGCTAGGTTACTCGATACACTCAATATCATAGACCCGTTGGTTACAATAAAGCCTCGTTGGGCTGTTCGCCGAGAAATAAACGACCTGGCATCAAAACTACAACAGGAGTATGGTGACGACGAGATGGGCTTTAAGGAAAGCGTGCGAGACGAGTGTAAGAGACGTTACGTGGATAGTGGATTAATGCCACAAGCAATGTTAAACGCGGAGTTAGCATGGCTGGAAACCATGTAGGCTCGAACTACACACTCTCTTTGGTACAAGACACCGTGCGTTTTTTTATTCTGTCCCGTAAGCAACCTACGCATATGAGCTGCTTATTTAGGTCCATTGCATCACTTCTCCGAGTGGATCATGTACAACTCCGACAACGTATATGTGACTACTTGGCAGAAGATCCTGTACTGATGGAAGACGGTACACGTGCCAGTCATATTTTGAAATGGGAGTCGGATATACCTTCGGACAAGTACATAACTCGAATGAGGTCAGAGATCTCCTGGGGAGGTGCTCCTGAAATTGTTGCCGTGTGTAATCTCTCTGGTCGTGCTGTGTACGTACACGACATACGCACTACACCGGTAAAGGTTATAGAATTCCTCCCTCTGCGACCATCGTCTCGGCGCGCGTTGCACGTTAGTTGGAACGGGGGTCACTACGAGCCCTTGTACAAGGGCATGTGCGAAAACAATAAAAATAAAGACTCACAGTTAGTAACACCGTAGTTCCAGTCGCTCCTTATATGCCCCGTGATCAATGACAGAACTCGTACAGTCGCTTATTGACGTGGTTTGTGAGCGTGATACACAAAGTCTGTTACTCGCACTTCAAACACTCCAAAGAGTCCCCGTTTTCTCGCAGAAACTCGTACGTAGTCTTATTGACTGTCCACACCATACACAGCCATGCAGTCGACTCCTTGTTGCCATTACACAGGCGTTTGAAGGTCGCTTTGAAAGTAAACTTTACGGACGGTTACAAACCTACTGGAAAAAGCGCCAGTTCTGCACAAAAACGCTGGTTGGGCTTTATTGCGCCCAAGCACCATATGATGGCTACGTGCGAGCAAGAATACACAAAGAACTTGTGCAACAAAACTACACATTTTCTGAGGTTAGTCCTTGGTGCTCCTTCATGTTTAACGACCAAGAGCTTCTAAGTAATCTCTTCTCCATACCGCCCTACCCATCTTGTGTATGTCACAAGGTCCTGTACTTGCATCACATTCTTACTTCCACTGACATCAAAGACAAAGATAAAGAAGTTGGTAATTTGATCCTGGCATTACTGTGCAACCCTGCACACACCGAGTGTTGTACAAGCCACATCGATGCCGTGCGCTTCATTGTTCACAAAGTGTGGTATACCTTTGGTGCTGAGCGTGTTGTAGAGTTTCGGTCTGTTGTCGCAAACCACCCAGACCTGACGGAAGAACTTACTACACAACTGGCACAGACCAACGGAGGCTTTCCCGTAGCCTTCAACTTTGTGTACGATGTTATCCCAACAGTGGAAGTTCAGGGGATGACGTCAGCCGTTCGAGACTCATGCCAGGTGCTTTTTAAGACTTGTCCCAAAACTTCCAACACCCTGGATTTTGAATTTGTTGACATATCACAGGTGCTCCACGTGCTTTTAACCTATATACCCACTTCGATGTATGTGGAGGTTGTTGACATCATTCACGATGATGTGGTTAACTCCCAAACGTGGTTAGGTACACTGCTGAGTGATAGTGACAGGTACTGCATTCACAACCGCAGTACCCTTATGTATTGGTGTGTCCAAAAGTTGACTCTGGCTAACAAAGAACGAGTTGCCTTGTCAGTACTTTCGGGCAAACATCCAAGGACTCCTCTGGTCGTGGACCTTCTGTGTGATCTCCAACCATCCTGTCCTAGACTACTGCACAACTCTAATGAAGTGCATGCGTCTTGTGGCGACTGGTGTGCACTCTTGAAGTGTGTTAGAAACGTAGCGGTCCTCAACCGTGTCTTGCACCGGCTGGCCTTGAAGGTAACGATTATTCCGGACCAAGTGTTGACCGCACTTACACGGCGATGCATACACCAGTTATGGAAGTGTCCGGCCAAGTATTGCGTCAAGTACCTAACTGTGATAAGAAGGCTACGTCCTGAGCGTTCTCCCGTAGCTGTCGCTGTCAAGTCTCTCTCGCGTCCACTCGAAATGCTCCCAAAAGTAGTTAGCCAACATCTTGAGCTCAAAGCCTTCCTACACTTTTGTCGTGTATGGCTCGGCGTAGTAGTGTTCCTACCAAGACACCATCATCGCCGCAATATTGTTACCATCATTGTGCTGCTGATAGAACGCCCTATGATTAATACTCTGTATCAGCAACTCGAACACAGCGTCTGCCAGGAATTTGCGTCCTCACTTCAGTGGCAAGACATTCGATTTCTTCAAGAGCACCTTCTGTTCGGGTGTCTTCCTGTATACCTTACAGCACTGATACTACAAGTACTGTACGCGTCAAAGGTTGGAAGGCGACGACTGTTTGCCGTCGTCACGCAAGCCACAGGTGGGGCGTCTCGTGAAACCTGTAACGTACTTGCTCAGTACCGTGCACGACTTATGCTCCAAAACCCCACGTTACTTAGTAAGTGCGTCTTCTACCACGAGTTAATACATTCGAACCACAGTGTTTGGGTACTGGTTTTAGACACGGCCTCAGATGCTATCATTGAATCTATTGCAGTATGGCTTGCAAGCGACGTCAAACACCCCCAGCGAGCTCAGCAACTCTCCACTTACATACGTCGCATAATCCCACGATGTAGGGACTTTATCCGTGTGGAAATGATAGAAACACTGCTTACAAAGTTTTCTGATGGACCAGCACAACGTTACGTCTTACTATGCCTCCTGAACCTCCTGGAAGCAACGGAACCAAGTGCCTTTATCAAAACACCAGCTTTTGACGTGAGCATATTCAGGCGTATGAACGATAAGGTATTGGGTTTACAAGCACAAGTACTGTCCAAGTTAATATTGGTCGGACTGGACGTGGAACGTCGTGCCATAGCGCCTATTAGCAATACCGTGCCCAGTGAGTTGACCAGTTTAATAAAGTCGTTTGCCATGTTTGAGATTACATAAAGGAATCTAGAGATACGTGTTGGACTAGAAGCGCTACACATCTAGGACGATGGTAACAGCTGGACAGCGTACCACTTACGATTGAAACAAACCTCTAACAACTGCGTGTCTACGTTGAATACAAGCATGCCATCCAAAGGAACCACGTAATCCCTGGATGTGTTATCTACAGTCACAAGTCCTAAGTTGCCAGACTCCCCTGGATCTCCCTTATCCCCTTTCTCTCCCTTCTGGCCTGTTGCACCGGAGTCGCCTTTTAGCCCTTTTCCAAGTGTATCCACCCGCTTCTTAAGGGTGTCGATGTCGTTGTGAAGCACGGAAAGTGATAGTTTGCGGGTAGACATGTGTACGTTGATTACTAACCCAAAGCGTCAAAAAAATTAAAGTATCTCCGGGTGCGGAAGATATTGTTTTCCTCGTGGGTCCATAACTTGTTTATAACGTTGAGCTGCGTAGTTTTCTTGAAACTTCTGTTCATTTGCAAACTGATTGGCTAAAAACTCAACAGTGTGGGCGATGAATGAATTAAGATCTGGAGAAGCCAGAGGATAATGTTGTTCAATGTAATTGTAAAACACTCTGTCCATGTTTGCTGCTACACGATCTTGTAACTCAACTTGAGTTATACCTGTGGGGCGAAGTAAATGATATATTTCAGCGTCAAGGTACGGACGATTTCGTCTTATGTTTTTTCGAAGAGCGACTTCTGTTGGTGTCAGCGGGTCACGGAGTGCTCCAGCATAATTTGACAAGTCGTTGATCATAACAGTTTCCGTGGAGGTTTCTTTCATAGGTAATATTTTTTTACGATGATTCTGATACGTTCTTGCGATGCTCTAGCAAATGGCGTACCATCATATAGCCTGGTCATATATGGACCCTACTCCACCCGGACAACAATAAATTGCTTAATGACAGCATGAGAAGTCCCACTGCAAGAAACTTCATCCAGGCGAATAACCGCCGTACCCGCTTGACCAAAAAAAGGAATGAACTCGTGATATTCGATGCCATCATCACCACGGACGATCCTGCTCAGGCTGATGGAGTCCGCCCAGGTCCCCGGGTAATGGAGTTTGGCAATGACATGAGGGTACTCCTCGTTCTTGGGGACCCGAATGACAAGATCTTCATCGCCGCCTTGTGTCTTCAGGTACGCACCCTTGGATACGGGTATGGTGACCTCAAACCCGTACAT
>Ga0208618_1000970_pt1 | contig 11978 bp, 10 predicted proteins | sample CryBogCBE18Jul08_FD_184585 | JGI IMG/M metagenome (GOLD analysis project Ga0208618, IMG submission 184585) | Freshwater microbial communities from Crystal Bog, Wisconsin, USA - CBE18Jul08 (SPAdes) | ecosystem: Environmental > Aquatic > Freshwater > Lake | place: Crystal Bog, Wisconsin, USA...
GGTCTAATCCGCCATCCTTAAAAGCCTGAATGCGCTTTTCAGTGAGGCCTACACCTGAAGTAATCAAGTTGCTGTAATAACCAAGCTTTTTAGCTTCAATGACGATATCTTCAATGTCATCACGCAATAAAGGCTCACCGCCAGAAATACCCAGCTGTAATGCACCTAGACGACGTGCATCGCGCAGGGCTTGTATCCATTGCTCGGTCGTTAGCTCATTTTGCGTATGTTTGTCATAATCAGTTGGGTTGTAGCAAAACGCACAATGTAACGGACAGCGATAGGTAACCTCAGCTAACAACCAAAGTGGTTGAGTGTGAGTTACATTGGCCGCAACGCCATTATTTTGAGCTTGAATCTCTTTTTGTACGACTGATTGACCTAATGATGCTTGTGTCATTTTGCTGCTCCTAGACTGGCTACTCTTAATTGATTTGGCGTAACCAAGCTTTTTCCATCGCCAATTCCAACATGCCGACAATGTCTTGATCTAAATCTGGCGCATCAGGAAATTTAGCTTTTAATTCTGTCACGATGTCGGCAACTGTTCGTTTACCATCCACAAGATTAAGTACTTCACCCGCCCCGCCATTGAGCTTAACCATGCCCTCTGGAAACAAAATAACGTAACAGTTTTGTGCTTCTTCCCATTGAAAGCGGTGGTGCAAAGCGATTGCATATATATCGGTATGTTGAATGCTCATTTTCGCCTCAATCAATAAACTGGTTGGCGCAAGTAAGGCACACCATCGGTTGTGACATCTGTGGAGGCCAACATAATGGCATCGGCAATCACCCAAAGAACATTGAGCTTAAACTGCAAAATTTCTAATGCGCGTTCTTGCATTTCACGACTTTTGCCGAAGTAATCCAGCGTAACCGCCAAGCCCTGCTCCACGTCACGGCGTGCTTCTGTCAGGCGCTTTTTAAAGTAACTCAAACCATCTTCTTTAATCCATGGATACATGGTTGGCCATGAGCTTATACGCTGCTGATGAATATGCGGTGCAAATAACTCAGTCAGCGATGAGCATACAGACTCTTGCCAAGGACGTTGGCGCGCAAAATTGATGTACGCATCCACAGCGAACTTAACGCCTGGGCTTACCATTTCAAGAGAGGTCACCTGTTCGCGCGTAAGACCAACTGCCTCACCTAATTGAATCCAAGCTTCAATACCGCCAACTGCATCACCAACGCCATCGTGATCGGTGATACGGACAATCCACTCTTTGCGAACTTCTTTATCGGGGCAATTCGATAAAATTGCAGCGTCTTTTTGTGGAATACCAATTTGATAGTAAAAACGATTAGCAACCCAGCATTGAAGTTGTTCTTTGCTCAACTTGCCTTCATACATCGCCACGTGAATAGGATGGTAAATATGATAGCCCTGGCCTTTAGTTCGAAGTTTTTCTTCGAACTCTTCACGTGTCCAAGGTAAGTTATTATTAGCCACTGCGTTCATATTGCGCTCCTAAAGAATAATGTCCATGCCGTCGTAAGCGACCTCAATACCATGCTTGGTCAGCTCAGCGCGCTCTGCGGAATCTTCTCTTAAAATTGGGTTGGTGTTGTTGATATGAATCAGTACTTTTCTCGAGGCATCAAAGTCATTGAGCTTTTCTATCATGCCACCATCACCTGATTGCGGGTTGTGGCCGATGCTACGGGCTGTTTTGGTCATCAAGCCCATATCAATCATTTCGGTGTTGGTCCAGAAAGTGCCGTCCACCATGATGCAATCCGCTTGATTCATTAATGCTGGCAAATGTGGCTCAATCTCGCCCAAACCTGGGGAATACCAACACTTTTTACCTGTGCTGATTTCTTCGATGAGTACGCCAATGGTATCCCCCGGATGCGGATCGTTACGATGTGGGGAATAAGGTGGTGCTGCACTCTTAAGCGCAACGGCTGTAAATCTCAGGTTATTTGCACCCGCCACTTCAAAAGAGGTTTTGCCATCTGTTGGGACTTGGTGGTGATTAATCCCACAATAGTGACCGAGAATCGTTAGTAGTGGATTACCTGTCGTTAAGTCTTGATACACCATATCGGTGCAATAGATCTCACGCTTCACTTGACCTTCACGCAACATTAATAGGCCAGTGGTGTGGTCAATCTGCGCATCAATTAATACGATACCAGCGATGCCGCTGTCGCGAACAGCTCGGCCAGGCTGTAGGGGTCCAAACTCTTGAATTTGTTGAAGCACATCAGGGGATGCATTAAACAGGACCCAATTCACGCCGTCACCACTCACACAAATAGATGACTGTGTGCGCTTGGTTGCTTTGATAGTACCTTTACGCAGTCCATCGCAATTGAAGCAATTACAATTCCACTGTGGAAAACCACCACCGGCTGCAGCGCCTAAAACATGAATGTGCATAAATTTCTCTTTAATTATTATTCTAAATAGATCACTTAATATAAAACTGGGCTACTTCGCAGTAGCCCAGCAAGCGTAGTTTTAACTACAAGTACATTGAAACAATCTTAGCGATTGCAAACGTACATTGTCACTTCAAAACCGAAACGCATTTCAGTAGCAGCTGGTTTAGTCCACATGATGTATCTCCTAATTATTAGATGAAAAAACCGTCAGTACATTTAAGTGCCTCTAACGTGATACGAATAATGCGCCCTACGCCTGCGCTTCAACAGTGCAAAAAGATGGAAACTTAACTAATGATTTTCATGACACCCGAGGATAAGTTACTGAATAGTTTCAAATGACGTCTAATTAAATGCTTAACTAAGCATTAATTGCTGTCGCAAGCACTTCTAAAAAGCGTGCATTTTCTGAAAAGAGACCAATACTGACACGTAAATAATCAGGCATTTCGTAATTAGCAATTGGTCGAACTATGACGCCTTGATTGAGGAGTCGCTCATAAACTCTAGGTGCATCATTCACCTTAAAGCTTACAAAATTCGCGAATGACGGGATGAAAGATAAACCTAGCTTTTGTAAGCCTTGGGTGATTTGCACCATACCCGCTTGATTTAAGGCTCTTGTACGTTCCACAAACTCATCATCAGCAAGTGAAGCCACGGCGGCGGCTTGCGCGATACTATTCACGTTGAATGGTTGACGCACGCGATTCATTAAATCAGCGATCTCTTTAGAGGTCACACCAAAGCCAACACGCAAACCTGCCAACCCATAAGCTTTAGAAAATGTGCGTGAAATCACTAGATTATCGAACTCACCTAACCATCCAATAGACTCGGCTTTAAGCTCATCCGTGAGGTATTCGTCATAAGCCTCATCCAACATAATCAATACGTGCTTAGGCACAGCTGATAAAAACTTCTTCAGCTCAAGCTTACCAATTAACGTGCCTGTTGGGTTATTTGGATTTGCCACAAACACCATGCGCGTTTTTGGCGTAATCGCTTTCAACATTGCATCTAAATCATGTCCAAATTGTTTAGCTGGCACAATAATGCCTGTAGCACCAACCGCCTGGGTGACAAGGCTATAAACAGCAAAAGCGTGTTGAGAGTAGACCGCCTCATCGCCTGGCGCTAGAAAAGCGCGTGCAGAGAGCTCGAGAATGTCATTTGATCCATTTCCAAATACTAATTGGGCTGGTGTTACATTGAATTTTTCACAGACAGCATCTCTAAGCAGCACACTATTACCATCTGGGTAACGCGCAATATCATCTAGGGCATCCATCATCGCCATATGTGCATTTGGGCTAACGCCTAATGGATTCTCATTAGAAGCAAGCTTCACAATTTGGCTTGGGTCCAAGCCTTTATCACGGGCTAAGTCACTAATGGGCTTGCCTGGCTGATAAGGGGCAATTGAACGAATGTATGCTGGCGCTAGATTGGCAATGTCTGACACGGAAATAACCTCGAAATTCAAACCCGAAAAGGGTTAATTAAACTACGGCGACAGGATATGAACCCAGCACCTTCACAAACGAAGCGCGTTGCTCAATTTCAGCCAAGGCTTGTTTGATATTGGCATCTTGATAATGACCTTCAATATCAACAAAGAATATGTACTCCCACAAACCCATTTTAGCTGGACGCGACTCTAACTTAGTCATACTGACTTGGTTCTTAGATAGAGGTTCTAAAATCGACACCATAGCACCAGGAACGTTCTTTGTCGCAATGACTAAAGAGGTTTTATCTTTTCCTGACGCAGCCACATCGTGGTCAGCGAGCACCAAGAAACGTGTTGTATTGCGCGGGTCGTCTTCAATACTATTAGCCAATGAACTGAGTTCGAATATTTCAGCAGCGCGTAGGCTCGCAATTGCAGCAGCACCAATCTCTGTGCTAGCTAACCTGGCAGCTTCAGCATTACTTACCACAGCCTGACGCTCGGCATTTGGCAAATGACTGTTCAGCCATTCATGGCACTGTGCTAAAGATTGTGCATGCGAATAAACTTTTGTCACGCTATCTTTATCTGGAGCTTTGCTAAGCAAGTTGTGGTGAACTGGCAACTCAATTTCACCACAAATATTTAGACGTGTTGCTGTAAGCAAATCCAAAGTCCGACCAACCGCACCTTCAGTTGAGTTTTCTACAGGCACAACGCCGTAATCCGCTTGGCCTGATTCCACCATTCGGAACACTTCATCAATTGAAAGGCATTGCATAGGTGATGAAAGGCCGCCAAATTGTTTATTTGCTGCCTCCTCACTAAATGTGCCTAACGGGCCTAAAAAAGCCACGGTGAGTGCTTTTTCTAAAGCACGGCAGTTGGACATCACACTACGAAAAATGGACGTCACAGCTTCCGGAGGCAATGGGCCACCATTCAAATCCACCAAACGACGCAACACTTGCGCTTCACGCTCCGGGCGATAAATAGGACCACCGCCTTTAAGCTCACCAATCTGACGTGCATGTGCGGCACGCTCATTCACCAACTTAAGCAGCTGCTCATCGATGGCATCAATTTGGTCTCTGTGTTGTTTTAGGATGTCTGACATAGTGTTTTCCTGAATATGCAGGATTAAGCGTTAGCGATTGCAAAAGACTTCATAAATTCGATTAAGGCTTTTACGCCTTCGATAGGCATAGCGTTATAAATAGAAGCACGCATACCGCCGACTAATTTATGGCCTTTCAATTGCAACAAGCCAGTTTCTTGTGCCTGCTTTAAGAAAGCCTCATCTAAAGCGGCGTCTTTCAATGTGAAAGGAATATTCATGCGCGAGCGATTTTCAAGAGCAATTGGCGAGTGGTAAAAATCTGAAGCATCTAAATAATCATACAAAAGTGCTGATTTTTCGATGTTAATTTTTTCCATCGCAGCCAAGCCGCCTTTGGCTTTTAGCCACTTAAACACCAAGCCTGCCATGTAGATGCCATAAGTTGCAGGGGTGTTATACATGGAATCGTTATCCGCATGGATTTTGTAATCAAACATGGTTGGCGTGCCAGCAATGGTCTGACCAATCAAATCCTCACGAACGATAACGATTGTAAGTCCTGCTGGGCCAATATTCTTTTGTGCGCCAGCGTAAATCACACCATATTGGCTCACATCGACCGGTCTGGAAAGAATATGTGAGGACATATCACACACCACAGGCACATCACCTGTTTGCGGCACTGAAAAAATTTCAACACCACCAATAGTTTCATTTGAGGTGAAGTGGAAATAAGCCGCATCTTTATTGAGCTTTAACGCCTCTTGGCATGGCGCATAAGTATAGTTTTTGTCTTTACTTGAAGCAGCAACATTTACTTGGCAATAACGTGCCGCTTCATCAATCGCTTTTTTAGACCAAATACCGCTATCTAAATAATCAGCCGTTTTTTTGCCGCGTAGCAAATTCATCGGCACCATAGAAAACTGACTATGCGCCCCGCCCTGCAAAAACAATACCTTGTAATTACTAGGAATATTCATCAACTCGCGCAAATCAGCTTCAGCTTCAGCGGCAATGGTCATAAACTCTTTGCCGCGGTGACTCATTTCCATCACCGACATGCCAGAGCCATGCCAATCCATCATTTCGTCTCTTGCCTGCGCGAGGACTTCTTTTGGCAATACCGCCGGACCTGCTGAAAAGTTAAAAATTTGCGTCATGAATTGTTTTCAAGCCTTCCTAAAACTTGCGCTTAAGCTTCTTCCTCGTCGTCGGTCTCAACCACTTTTTCTAGGCCAGATAATTTCTCGCCATCGCCCAAATTAATGAGCGTTACACCTTGTGTTGCACGGCCTAATTCACGAATTTCTTTCACACGGGTGCGGATAAGAACGCCACCAGTCGTGATGAGCATAATTTCATCTTCATCATTAACCAAGCGAGCTGCCACCACCATGCCGTTACGTTCGCTAATCGCAATCGCTTTAACACCTTGTGTGCCGCGACCTGAGTGACGGAAGTCAGCCAATACAGTACGTTTGCCGAAGCCGTTTTCTGTTGCGACCAATACTGTTTGTTGATCGTTTTCAGCCACCAATAGAGACAATACTTGCTGGTCTTTGGCAATCTTCATACCGCGAACACCGCGCGTATTGCGGCCCATGGCACGGACATCTTCCTCGTCGAACCAAACCGCTTTACCGCCGTTTGAAACCAAGACAATATCTTGCGTACCGTTGGTGACTTCAGCACCAATCAAGTAATCGCCTTCATCTAAGTTAATCGCGATAATCCCTGATTTACGTGGGTTAGAGAACTCAACTAATGCTGTTTTCTTAACGGTACCCATTGCTGTCGCCATGAACACAAAGTGATTTTCGTCAAACTCTTTCACTGGCAAGATGGCATTGATTTTTTCGCCTTCGCTCAATGGGAATAGGTTAACAATAGGCTTGCCACGGCTGGTTCTGCTACCTTGTGGCACTTCGTAAACCTTGAGCCAATACACTTGACCAAGACTAGAGAAGCACAAGATGTAATCGTGGGTATTCGCCACAAACATCTTGTCGATAAAGTCATCTTCTTTGGTTGCAGCTGCTTGCTTACCACGGCCACCACGACGTTGTGAACGGTACTCCTCAAGCGGTTGTGATTTGATATAACCAGTGTGAGACAAAGTCACCACCACGTCTTGCGGCGTGATTAAATCCTCTAGTGATAAATCTTGTGCATTGTGAACAATTTCACTGCGACGTTTATCGCCAAATTGTTGGCGAATGGCCGCAAGCTCTTCCACAATCATTTGTGTCACACGGCTTGGTGTCGCCAAGATATCAAGCAAATCGGTAATAACATCCATCACCTCTTTGTACTCATTCACAATCTTGTCTTGCTCAAGGCCAGTCAAGCGTTGCAAGCGCATTTGCAGAATTTCTTGGGCTTGCACATCGGAAAGTTTGTAGCCGTTTGGCGACAAACCAAAATCAATTGATAAACCATCAGGACGTGAAGCTTCCATTGAGGCGCGTTTAAGCATTTCTTCAACCACAGGCGATTTCCAAGCTTTCGCCATCAAGTCTTTTTTCGCTTCTGGCGGAGTTGGCGCCGCTTTGATGATCGCAATCATCTCGTCCACGTTTGCTAACGCAACAGCCAAACCCTCTAAGACATGACCACGCTCACGCGCTTTGCGAAGCTCGAATACGGTACGACGGTTAATGACTTCACGACGGTGACGCAAGAACGCTTCAAGCATCTGCTTAAGATTGAGCAAGCGCGGCTGCCCATCTAACAAGGCCACCATGTTCATACCGAAGGTGTCTTGCAATTGCGTTTGTTTGTATAGGTTGTTGAGGATGACTTCTGGCACTTCGCCGCGTTTAAGCTCAATCACGACGCGCATACCAGACTTATCAGACTCATCGCGCAAGTCTGAAATACCCTCAATTTTCTTTTCGTTGACTAATTCAGCGATTTTTTCAACGAAAGTCTTTTTGTTTACCTGATATGGAAGCTCGTCAACAATCAACGCTTGGCGCCCACCGCGCTCCAAATCTTCAACGTGAGTACGACCACGCATAACCACACGGCCACGGCCTGTACGATAACCCTCTTTAACGCCTATCGTGCCGTAGATAATGCCCGCTGTAGGGAAGTCTGGTGCAGGAATAATTTCTATTAAGTCATCAATTGTTAACTCTGGATCTTTCAACAAAGCTAAACAGCCATCAATCACTTCGTTTAAGTTGTGTGGCGGAATGTTGGTCGCCATACCTACCGCAATACCTGAGCTACCGTTAATTAGCAGGTTAGGAATACGCGCAGGCATAATCAGTGGCTCGTGCTCTGAACCATCATAGTTAGGGCCGAAATCAACTGTCTCTTTATCCAAGTCAGCTAAAAGCTCATGTGCAATACGTGCCATACGGATTTCTGTATAACGCATCGCCGCTGCATTATCACCATCCACAGAACCAAAGTTACCTTGACCATCGACCAGCATGTAACGCAATGAGAAATCCTGCGCCATACGAACAATCGTGTCGTATACAGCCGTATCACCGTGCGGGTGATATTTACCGATTACATCGCCGACGATACGGGCAGATTTTTTGTAAGGACGATTCCAGTCATTGCTAAGCTCATGCATCGCATAGAGCACACGTCTATGAACTGGTTTTAGACCGTCACGCACATCAGGAAGTGCGCGCCCAACAATTACGCTCATAGCGTAATCGAGATAGGAACGACGCATCTCATCTTCGAGGCTAATAGGAAGGGTTTCTTTTGCGAATTGATCCATATTGTTCTATTGGCTTTAAGCGTGGATTGAAAGCCAAATTTTACCATGATTAAGGGGGATAAATCACATGCAAAACGATAAAGAAAAACAGCGAGAAAATACTAGCGGTTATGCTCAGTTTTTAGCCTAAAAGCAAGTGCATTGCGAGAATTGTTGCGACCGTCAAATCCGCACTTGTGCCAGGATTAATGGCGCGGCTTTTTAGGTCGACATCCCAAGCCAACAAAGTGGCTTGATAAAGCTTGGGGTTTTCCTGTGAGGTAAAACTTAGAAAATGATTTTTTGCTTCTTGTTGAATAGCTTGCGCTATTTCTTTTCCGTATTTTCTAGCAATATGACTATCTTCAAACTCAGCCAAAAATGCCAAGTAAGTGGCGGTCACCGCCCAAGCCGGCCGATCCCATTTGGCAAGATAATGTTGATAAGTCGCCAGACCGAAATTAAAAACACCCTCATAGCCATTGGCATATTGCTGCCCGATTAAATCTCTACATGCAGCGACTTGCATTGCCTCAAGCAAGGTTATTTGTGGTGTTTGGCTTACATCATGCTCCTGCACCTCCCCTAAACCTGCTGGCCTCGCAATTGAAATCGCTTCGAAAGCCTTAACAGCGTCATCTTGAGTGAGATCATTCAGCACATTTTGCAGGGAGTTTTGGCTAAAGCCATCCCTTGAAAAAGCGGCTTGAACCATGGGTGCGGCGAGCAACACGATGCCTAGGTTAGTGTTACACCCAACCGCATCCCAAGTAGCTTTTACAGCAGTTAAAATACGTTCACCCACGCTTAAATTTGGCTTGTCAATGACTTGCGATGAAGCGTCAGCGCTTTTAATAAAATCCTGCACCACCATGCCATGTCCATCCGCAAACATATGCACATTGCCCGGCTTAATGGCGCTTAACTCGGCCATGCAAGCGTCGCGGTAAAGCAAGGCGATATCACTCACGCGAGCAACCCCAAGCAATCATCTACCAGGGCTTGCGCAATATCGACATCCACAACACCTTGCAGCCCCTTCCATGCAGGAATACTGTTCACCTCAAGCACGTACAAATTGCCATGACGGTCACGAATAATATCAACGCCGCAATAATCAATATCCACCGCCTTTGCGGCAGCTTCTGCTAGCGCACCAAGTTCAGTATCATGCGCAAGCGCCTCACATATTCCTCCAAGCGCCACATTATTCACCCAACTCTCGCCATAACGCACCATCGCCGCCATGGCTCTACCGCGAATCACAAATACACGGTGGTCGTGCCATGCACCTTCACCGCTATCCACATAGCGCTGCAAATAATACAAACCATCAACATGCGCCTCCATCGGCACAGGCAAGGCATCACCTTTTTTAATCATTCGCACGCCGTGGCCTTGCGAGCCAAATAACGGCTTAATGACCAAGGGACTATTTTCTTTGATTTCTCGCGACATAATCTCATGCGCTTGGTGACGAGATTCGCACACCCAGGTATCTGGCGTTGCAACGCCGTGATGATGCAAAAGAAAGCTGGTCATGGCTTTATCGACAGTGCGTTCTACTGCACGACCCGAGTTATAGACTCTAACCCCTAGCATTTCTAATGCATGCAAAATATCCAAACGGGTAATGACTTGTTGCAAAGTGCCGCCCGGAACGCCGCGGACAAAAGCGAATTGAGGTAAGGCATCAAAGCCTGGAATTATTACACCTAGTGAATGGGCTGTAAGATCCAAAACGCAATCTTTAAGGGAGATGAAAACAGCTTGATAGCCGCGCTCCGCAAAAGCCTCTTTTAAGCGATTGCCATGCCAACCTGGGTCGTCAGTAAAGACGGGGATTTTTGTCATCAAAAAACTTTAAGCTTGGTAGCCAAACGATTGATCAATCAAAGCCGCATCCAACTTGCCGCCTGTAAATGTATTGCCAGATTCAAGCGCTGTGATAGTCACTGCCGCCGGGCTGAACAACATTGGATCTATCTTGTAAAAGTCCATACCCACTGCTTTAAACACTTCGGCGAAAGGACGGCCGTAATCACGCGATGAATTACTTGGTAATTCTTTCGCTAATTTTGCGGCGGCATCATCAGAGCCCTTCACAAACAAATGCGCATGACCGCCAAATAAAATCGCATCATTCGTTCGACCCATGCCAATTAAAAAATCTGGCGCCGGCGGTGGCAAAGGTGCGCTCCCCATACCATCGACAACATGGTCTAAAGGGAAATGTAGCGTATGGATTTTATGCATTGCCACTTCGAGCACACGCGCTACAATTTGCACTGTGCCAGCCAAGCTACGGGTTGGTGTGAGAATAAATGTTAAGTTTTCAGCCGCAATACCTGTGTCTCGAGATACCTTTTCAATGACCTCAACGGGTGGCGCATTATCACTCTCCAGCACCAAGCAAGCAGCATTTGCTTGGTCTTTGTAACCCAAATCATTGAACAAGTCCTCACGGCATGCAATGGCGCGACCTGGGCCAGAGCCCAATGAAAAAAATTTCTCATGCGCCAAACTCCAGCCAGCGTATTGACTACCCAAGCAAGACAAAATTGGGTTATTCGAGTGCACTGAGAGCATCCAAGGCCAGTGCGGGAATGTCGTTGAGCTTTGAATATTTACATGCCCCAAACCACCCATACAGATTTCAGCAATTAACCGCCCTGCTTCCAAACCGCCAGCATGCTTAATACCCGCATCAATAATAGTCGCGCCATTATCAGACTTAGTAACGCCCACACGTAATGCTTTAGCATTTGCTACGAGATGCGCGACCAATGGATTAGTCAAAGCGTTGACGCTTGGCCAATTAGCTGTGTCAAGCTGTGCAGCTTGGGTAGAATCAGACATTAAAACTCCTACAATTTTTCATTCAATTACTTAAATAATAAAGCGTAAAGCTGTTCAACTCTCTCAAGAACTAAATCTTGCGCTTCGCTTGCCGTATTAGCATCAGCCAATACCGTGCAAATAGGTTGATGCTGAGAAATTTTAGTCTGCGCCGTAGGAATATCAGCAGTCCATTCTGGCCAAACTAAACTCTCTGAAATCACTAAATCTTGCGTTGCATATAAAACGTTACGTGCTTTTGAGCGAACAGGAATTTCTGGAAAATGGCTCAAGTCTCCATTCGCCGCTCGCACATGCAAGCCAAACAAGTTAGTCTCTTGCGATTGATAAAGATCCAGTGTAGAGCTTAATCTTGGGTTGATTTCCAAGACCCAAAATTCCGCATCCTGCCAAATCACATCCAAGCTATTTAAGCCTCGCAAACCAAAAGTCGCTGTGATTTTTTCTGCAGTTTCTAGCAATCCCTTTTTAATCCCCAAGGG
>Ga0208618_1000978_pt1 | contig 11909 bp, 16 predicted proteins | sample CryBogCBE18Jul08_FD_184585 | JGI IMG/M metagenome (GOLD analysis project Ga0208618, IMG submission 184585) | Freshwater microbial communities from Crystal Bog, Wisconsin, USA - CBE18Jul08 (SPAdes) | ecosystem: Environmental > Aquatic > Freshwater > Lake | place: Crystal Bog, Wisconsin, USA...
ATACGTTCTTCAGCCATTTCCATAGTGATATAGAGTACGTTCTTGCCTTGAGACATACACCCAGCAGCAACGTGACACATAAAGAGAGACTTACCCACACCAGTCCCAGCCAATGCAATGTTAAGTGTCTTGGCAGGAAGGCCACCCTTCGTGATTTTGTTGAAGTATTCAAGGTCGAATGGGATTCGTTCTTCTTTTCTGTGGTAGAATTCATATCGTTCATCGGAGTTTTCTAAGTAATCGTGACCAACCGAGTTATCGAAACTTACCGCCAAGGCGTCCGATAATATTTTGGGAATCGCACCTTTCTCTTGGGTTTTGTCTTTTCCTTCGAGTATAGAAATAGACCCCAATACTGCATTGTATATTGCCTTTTCTTGTACAAAGGCTTCAGACTTATCAACAAGCCATTGAATTTTGGATTCTTCTTGCTTAGTTGAAACAATCTCTTTAAGATAAGCTTCGGACTTTTCCACCTCATCATTTGTGAGATTTCGTTTCTCTTTGATGGCCAATGCAATTGCTTCAATCGTTGGTGAAGAATTGTAATCATTCGTGAATGAAAGGATTTCATTGAATATCAGTCTTTCAGTTCTGTCAGTAAAATATTCTGCCTTTAAGAATGGTAATACTTTGCGAATGTACTCATCATTATAAATCAGGTTCTTTAATATCGTCTGCTCTAGTTTCATCAATTATATCCTGTTCCATGTTGGAAGTCATTATCTCTACCAATAAATCACCAATGTAGTTTTTGAAGGTATTATCCTTCTCTAACTTATTTGGCTTTATAACTGGTGATTCTAACACATCATAAGCAAAAAGTAAATGAGCACCGTCAGGTTCCTCTTTTATTTTCACTTTACCATACTTGAATACCGTATCCTTGTATGGTCCAGTTAAGAATTTAATATTTACGGTAGTCTCATCGTTTTTGGGATAGATGAAACAGTAATCTATTCCTTCAGTCATTCTACGGCTTCTTCCAATTCTTCTTGCATGATACTGCCAGCAGCAACACGATATTTGTTTTCAATAAATTGTTTGAATGATTCGGATTCTACAATAGAAGTCCAGAAAGCAGCCGTGTCAGTTTCTTTAACACGGTACTTTTTATCTTCAACAACACCATCTTCATCTACTTTACTATACCAGCCATTGGTTGGTTTAACCACATGTCCGGATTCAAGAGCAAGGTCAAGTAGACCACTCCACTTGCTAATGCCACCATCGAAAGAAACAGTAACAGGAATTTTAGATTTTTCTTTGACATAACGAGACTTCTCTACATTGATAATAAAATTATAACCGGTGATTTCGGTGCCATCTTTCTCTTGTTGACGGCCAATGATAAAGATATTATCGGCAGAATAATAAGAACCTGTACCACCACCAACGATTGCTTTGGGGAACATTCCAATTTCCATGTATGTATGATTAACAACAATCAACGGAATATCTTTCATTGATAGATGTGGTGTCACCATTCTAAACAATGATTTAATTTGTTTGGCTCTAGACATATCAGCCACAGACTTTTCAGCCAGAGCATCTTCAACTTCTTTCTTAGATGCCAAATTACCAATAGAATCGATAATGATAATTAGTTTATCACCACGTTCAAGTTGAGTTAACTGTGTCATCACATCGAACTTGAGCTGTTCAATATCAGTAAGCGGAGTGTGAAGCACCCTATTAGTGTCAATGCCAAAAGAGTCAAAATAGGATTGAGGAGTACCAAACTCAGAATCATAAAAAAGTAAAGCAGCGTCTTCATATTTGTCCAGATAAGATTTGGCCATCAATAGAGAAAATGCAGTCTTAAAGTGTTTGGATGGACCTGCCCACATTGTAAGACCTGGTGTTAGACCACCATCTAATTTACCTGATAGTGCCACGTTTACGATTGGCACCGCCGTTGGTATCATGTCTTTGTCGTTAAAGAATTTTGATTTCGCTAGGATAGCAGATTCTTTGATACTGCTGTTCTTTTTAATTTTGTCAAGAATACTCATATTGTTCCTTTTAACTGAAGAAGTCTTCCAAAGAATTTGTCTTTTCAACTTTCCATTTCATACAATCCAAAATTACTTTGATGGGTTCCAGAAATGTCTTGTTGAATTGTAAATCATAATCAACATATTTGTCAAGCCCAAACTCAACAGGTAATCGAGATGGGTAGGATATCACCGTATCTTTGAAGTGATTTGGTAGCTTTAGATAGGTGAATTTAATCTTTTCACCTTCTTGTATCAACGGATACTTTTTGGTAAGACCTAACTCTCGCAAATTGTGGTTGTATAGAATAGCACCTTTTACATGAATTGGTGTTCCTTTTTTATATAGTGTAACAGGATCAGAGTAAGTGGCCAAGCCATTCATGCCACGAGGAAAAGAAATATCTTCTGGTGGAAGATTACTGAAATCTTTCCTGAACTTGGCAATGAAGTCTTGTATTTCTTGTTCTGTACCTGTCATCATCAATTTAATTGATTCTTTCATTTTATCACGAACTGCCGATGGTGTTGAGGACTTAATCATCTCAAGACCCATGACCTTCATTTGTGGTTCGTTATATTGTACACCCTCATTGTTATACACATTAAGAATGTATCGTTTCTTGGCAGTCCACACACCTTTGTTGGACAATGCCTCACGTTTCATTTGCATCTTTTGAGCATACGCATGGACATACTCAGCCAATTCCTGATAACTCTTATCAATAAATGGTTGAATTTTATCCTCACAAATCCGATCCATGAAATGTATGACCTTGTTTGTATCTCTATGTTTATCATTGATAAACTTATTAACCAACTCAGCAAGACGGAGGTAGATAGAGTCAGTATCGCTCGCAATAACGTAGTCCACATCTTTTGTATCCAATAACTTATTCATGTAACCATTAATCTTGGCTTCTATCCAACGAATGGATAACTGGCCAGCAGTAGTGACACCAAGTGCCATACGCAAATCGTAGAAACGAAAGTACTGACTACCCAAAGCACCATAAGCACTATTAAGGGATACTTTCTTTGCGAGTTGTAGATTGTTGTATCTAGCAATTCGTTTTTCAATTTCATATAATTTAGAATTGTCTTTCTCGTTTTCATACTCTTGTTTGGCTTGCAGATACAACTTCTTGAACTTCTTCCTGTCTTCATACATTTCTTCCATCATCTCTGGTAAGAAACCTTTTTTATCAGACCTAAAAAATTGTCCGTTTGGCGTCAAAGTACAACCAGTCAAATTTGATGTATTAACCTGTTTAAGTAACAATTTATCAACTGTTATGCCTTGTGACAATACTTGTCTCATTTCAGGTGTATAGTCTTCAGGTTCAATTAGAGTCTCAGGACTAATATTGTATTGCATCATCAAGTGAGGATACAAACTGTTCAAGTCAAACGATGCAACCCAATCATGTAAACCAACTTGTGGTTCTTTCACATATGCACCTTCAAAGGCTGCATTTTTATCTTTGATGATTCTTGGTGGTACAATGATGTTTTTGTTTAACAGATAGGAATATGTCAAAGCATCCCACATACGAGTCTGTGCAAACACATCATCATAGTTTGATTTGGTGTCATAAGCCAAAGTCAAAGCCAATTCAATCAACTTCAACTTATCTTCCAGTTTGATAATCAACGCAACGTCTTTGATATTATATTCAATAAACTTTTGGTGATTCAACCGATATAAAGCGTGTAGATTGTCAAACTCATCATAAGAGATTTTACCTTCACCCAATTCTACTTGAGCAATGGCATCCAAACGATAAGACTCTTGTGACTTACCGCCAGGAGCATACCATTTATACAATTCAATATAATCTAATGCACCGATACCAACCAAGTCATAGGCAATCATTGGCTTGCCGTTGATGACTGTCTTGCGTTCAAAGATATAACCCCAAGGTGACAATTTCTTGGCATCTCTCTCACCTAGAATCTTACGAAACCGATTGACGAGATATGGTATATCAAAGAACTTTGTATTCCAACCAGTCACAACGTCAGGACATTGGTCAACCCAAAGTTTCATGAATTTACTACAAAGAGTCCATTCATCTTTACACTTGACATATAACTCATCACCTTGTGTCTCATAATCACCACAGGCAAAGACCCATGTTTTGCCATTCAAAAAGGTAATACAAATGGCAGTAATGGGTTCATTAGCTTCGTATGGATCAGGGAAACCATTCTCAGAACCGACCTCAATATCAATGATTGCTATTGATACATGGTCTTGGTCCCACTCAACCATCTCTGGATGTTCGTCCGCAATAAAGGCGTACTCATATCTCTCTTGACCGTAAACTGTAGGGGCGCCAGGTATTGGGTCACCATGGCCATCTCTGAATGATTTAACAAACTCTCTTGCCTCAGCAATACTATCGAATTTCCGAGGTCTGAGAGGTACATCGTCTAGTGATTTATAAAGACTTTTGCCACTTTTATCGGCAAGGTAAAGTGAAGGAGAGTAACTGATTCTATCTTTTACACGTTGACCGTTTTGAACGCCACGATATAGAATCTGGTTACCAATAGATTGGACATTGGTATAGAATGTTGTCATTAACCTGTAATTATTTGTTGTGTTGGAGGAAGAACAATGCCGGAACCAAAGACTTGATTGTAATTTGATACAAAGTCTTCAGCTGGTGTATAAGAGTATACTACATGTTTCTTACTCAAGGCAATGGTTGAACCAGTCTTTTGTTCACCGTGGAGTGGGAATGGTGAGAATCCAACGTTAGGCATACCGTCTTTACCACGTACAATTGTGATACCGACTGGATTTTCAATCACAAATTCTGTCTCAGATTCACTTTCCAATTCACCCAAGAGGTCTTCACCAGTAACCAATTTTAACGCCAAGACTTTCATAATGTTCTCCACATAAATAATAATATAACATTATATATGAATTCGTTTCGGACCACAAGCCGTCCCTGTCATCTTTGCCATTAATAAATCAATCAAGCAAAGGGACAAATGGATCCAATTACGCTGTTTGCTTTAGCAAACGGAGCAGTTGCTGCTGTCAAAAAAGGATGTCAACTATACAAAGACATTAAAGGTGCCGCTGGGGATGTGAAAGCAGTCCTCAAGGATCTTGACGAGCAATTCCATGCCAACCACCCACCTGATAAACCTGCTACAACTACACAACGAAATGCTTACATTGAGGAAAAGAATCGTGTAATTGAGCTGAACAAAAAACAAGGCGAAACTGCCGGTATTTACCAAGAGTTGGCTAATTATCTTGGTGACTTCTTTGACAACATGAACAAGTGTATGGCTGTCATTGAAGAAGAAGAACGTAAGAATCGTGAAGAAATATATGAAGGTGAAGAAAGTTTAGGACGCAGAGCCCTACAACTCGTCATAATGAAAAAACAATTAGAACAAATGACGGTTGAACTGCGTGAAATGATGATTTACAATTCTCCTTCAGAACTCGGTGCATTATGGACTGATGTAAGTGAAATGATGAAGGAGATGGGTGGACAACAGAAGGTTCTCCTAACCAGAAAATTACAAGCCGATGCTAGAGCAGCAGCAAGAAGAAAAGCCAGATTTAAAATGTATATGGAAGAACTAAGCTATGCTGGAATTATGTTTGTTCTTGGCATTACGGTAACACTATTAATGGCTTGGGTATCACACGATAGGCATCAACGCTGGCCAGAATTGGATCCAGATAAAATACATGCCGCTCAGGCTGAACGTAAACGAATTCGTTTGTTGGAATTACAACAGATGGATGAAGAAATAAAGAGACAAGATGAAGAATACAGACGACAATCAGAATGATGAATCTGTTGAGACTCAATCCTTTTCGGATTTTTTCCTAGAATTACCATTTAAAATTATAATGGTAACAATTTTTGCCGTATGGTTAATAGGAATAGCAATTGCCTTTCTTGTAGTAAAGATAGTAAAATAAATATGTCTACTATAACTGAGGAGTACCTAAATTGCTACGCATTGTTTTTTCTATATTATGTTTATTCTCCCTACTTTTTAATCTCGGAAATGTCCAAGCGCAACCAATTACCGCAAAATCGTGGTTGATTACAAATGAGGACACGAATACAGTTCTTGATGCATCTAATGAGGATAGAATACAACCAATTGCCAGTATCAGTAAACTGATTGTATCTATGGTTGTTTTGGATGCCAAACAGGATTTAGATGAAGTAGTACCACTTAGTACTAAAATCAGAGATGCCTTGCCATCACAATTATCAAGGAGAACTCTATTAGAATTGGCCTTGGTCAATAGTAACAATAGAGCTGCACAAACTCTATGTGAACAATATCCTGGTGGTTTTGGTGTTTGTGTATATGTGATGAATTTAAAATTACAAAATCTAAACATGCCTGATTCTATCGTGTATGAACCAACAGGCCTTGATAAGAGGAATACCAGTTCAGCCAAACAATTGGTTAACTTAGTTAAGGCGGCAGCTAACTATTCATTTATTGTAGATGCTGATAAGAAAACATCCGTTGAAGTTACTGTAAAGAAAAGAAAACTTGTATATCATAATACAAACCCACTCGTTGGTAAGAAAGATTTCACCATAAGTAAAACAGGATGGATTTCTGCTTCTGGTGGATGTATCGTTACTAAACTAAATAATTCTATCATTATCGTATTGGGAAGCAGAAATACTCATACAAGAATCAATGAGGTTGCTTATCTCTACGATATACACAAAAGGAGACTATAATGAAAAAACTACTATTAGCTTTATCACTTTTGACAATTCTAGGAACTGTTAACGCACAATGGCATCACCATGGCGGTTACTGTTGTTATCGTGGAAACGGAATGGGTTGGGTTGCACCAGCTTTAATTGGTGGTGTTGTTGGTTATGAATTGGCTCGTCCACCAGTATACGTTGAACAGCCTTCAGTTATTGTCCAACAACCAGTCGTGCAAGCACCACCAGTTGGTTATCATTGGCAAGAAATGATTGACCCACAAACTGGAGTCAAGAGAGTTGTGGCTGTACCCAATTAAGTCCAGACTCTAAAGTTTTCGTATTTGCAAGGATTACTTTCATCAAATTCTTTATAGAATAGACTGTTAGTATCCTTGCTTGGTGTCCAATTAGACATTACAGACACCAATGGTTCCCAATATTGGTCACCAATTTCTAGAATTTCTTCAAACGGTAATTCTTCTGGTTCTGTATAACCATTTCTTGGATTCTTAATCATCCAAACGATGGCACCCAACATAGAACCTGCAACTTGCATTGATGTTGCATTTTCACCTTCTACTAATTCTCTAGCGCCATGAATGTCTAATTGTGAACCGTGCCAGAAGCAGAAGCCATCACCAATTAACAATACACCCAATTCATCCATGCCATCAACGATTTCATCTTTGAGAATACGTTGTTCTTTTTGAATGTCCAATTCATTACCACGCATTTCGTGTAGTGAAGCAATAGCGGCATCAGATGGTTGATACACATAGTAAACAGATGGCCTATAATCGCCACGTTTTGTTGTGAAGTATTCGGAGATTGTTACTGATTCGGAGTGTTGAATACAGTAACCATTATATTGGCCACCATCTGGTACCCATGATTTCATCAACACGGACGCACCAGGTTGCATTAGATATGCAGCATTACCTTGTGAACGTCCACCTTCTGGATGTCTGTCCTCGTGTGTACCCCATCCCATTTCAGCAGGCGCTCTACCTTCTGCCCAAAAACCTTCACAAGACCATGTGTTAGTAAATTCACCTTTAGTTTTTGGTGCTGATATAACTTGTTGGTCTCTTTCAGCAATATGAATCACTTTAACATCCAGTGATTTCATCAACTGAGCCCATTCTTCACGGCTCGTTGGCATCTCAACTTTTATACCACGTTTCTTAGCTAAATTAAGAAGTGCTCTCTTAGTTAAATGTGTTACATAACCAGGATTTGCACCATGAGTTACACAACAAGTTGGTCCATTCTCATATTGCGTCATGGCTTCACGCACAACTTTATGTGTGTGATATAATGTTCTATCTGCTAGTTTGGGAATTGTTTCGTCTGGATGATGTTCCCATCTCTCTAATGATGTATCAATTTCCATCACACCATTTTCCATACACCACTCTAGTAAAGCTTGTGCATCGATATTAAGTGAGCAATTGATAATCATGTCGCCTTCACCAACATAGGTCGACAATATCTTTTTGTAATTACCTGGAAGAATTTCTTTTCTTACATAATGACATCCAGCACCACTATGGCGACGGATAAAAATGTTTCTGTGATTGTCACGTTCTAGTACCGTGATGTTTTTTGGATCAACAGCAATGTGTCTTAGAATAACAGGTAGAATGGCTTGTCCAACAGAGCCATAACCAATAATTAGAATTTTACCATAAAAATCGATATGTTTTTGGTACTTCTCTTTTTCAAATTCTACAAAACTTTTTACAGGCATTTTCTATATCCAAGTTAAACAATAACTGGATATTTATGTTATCTGGTTGCAGAGCCTGGAGTCGCACCAAGAACTAAGGATTATGAGTCCTTTGTGATACTGTTTCACCACCCTGCGATAACTGTTCTATAAGTTTAAAAGCCTCATCTTCGGCTTTCTGGTCTTCGATTTCTTGTGGAGTTTTCTTCCGAAAGATGGCGTCAAAGTTTTTACCATAAGTGTTTTGGTCTACACTAAAAGGTCTTGGACTACTTCCTTTGCCGCCATCTGACATGATTAAATCTCCTCGTAATCTTCTTTACCGCAACCACACTCAGGACACAAAAAGTCCTCAGCTAAGTCTTCCCATTTACCTTCTGTTTCTTCATCGTGGACATGGCCACAAATTACACATACATGATCCATTATAGTGTCTCCAACTTTGATTGATATGCTTCTGCATGACGCTTTTCAACTTTAGCTAAAGCCGCAAATCTTTTCTCCGCTTTTCTTAAAACGGCTGCAAATTGCTCCGCATGTTCTTTTGACTCAGCAATTTGTGTATCAGCTTCAGCAGCTGCTTGTGCATTACCTTCAGCAATTGCTTCGGCTTGCATAATTGGATACATTGAAGTGTATTCATATGTTTCACCTTCAATGGCTTTTTCCAAACACTCTTTAGTTGTTGGTTTACCAATCAACAATTCTAAATGACCCCATGCATGTAACAATTCTTGGTCTGCTGTGTGTTCAAAATGTTTAGCGATATCTTCGTGACCTTCTTCACGAGCAATCTTAGCAAAGTACTTATACTTGACATGAGCCTGTGACTCGCCTGCCAAAGCACTTTCTAAATTCTTAATAGTCAAACTCATAAGATTCCTTAATATAAAATAATATGGAGCGGGGTTCTAGATTTCCGCTAGAATGATGAGTGGCCTCACCAATGTTAAAAACCCCCGCATAACTGGAGCGGATTAACAGAATCGAACTGTTGCCGAAAGATTGGAAATCTCCCGTTCTACCATTAAACTAAATCCGCAATAAACTGGAGCGGGTAACGAGAATCGAACTCGTAACTTAACTTTGGCAAAGTCATGTGTTACCACTAGCACCATACCCGCAACTAAAACTAGATTGTATCTTATATATGCTCGTTTGTCAAGCATTTTATGGCAAACTTGGTGCTCCGAGTAGGAGTCGAACCTACACTCAACGGATTATGAGTCCGCTGCTTTAACCATTAAGCTATCGGAGCTGTTTGGTGCCCCAACCGAGACTTGAACTCGGACGCACTAGGCACTGGCTTCTAAGACCAGCGTGTCTACCAATTCCACCATCGGGGCATTACTCATAAACAGCAATAACATTTTCAATATCTAAACTGTAAATGTTATCCTCTAACTTAGCTGAGCCGTTCCAATTAACTAACAACTCATCATCAATAGAAACCTCGTCAATGTTATCAGCAACAGCAATTACTTTTGCTCTATCTGGTTCACCAGAAGATTTTAAAATAATACCTGAAGCTGTTTCTTTTGATGCTTCAATACGTTCAACAATAATCTTATCACTTAATGGAATATAACTCATAAAAATCCTTATAAAAAATTAAACTGCTTGTTGTTCTGTTAAAATTCTTTTTAATCTATCAGCACAAAAAGAAGCTGCAGGTGCATCAGGTTTAACCATTGGTGTCATATTACATGTACCTTTGATATAACCAATCGCTTGTTGGACTACACATGAAGAACCGTACAACTCATCCTTGTTTAGGTCTAAATGTACTTCAACATGAAAGTCTTCCAATACTTCAGCAAGAGACTGAAATAATTCTGAAACTTTATAAACTTCAGACATTAACCTCATTGCTGGTTTACTTTTCTTATGGTCGTAATCCAATTCACGTTCAACATAACCAAAAATTTTACAACCATGACGGCCATCAATATGCACAACAACTGCTAAAGCATAGTCAGCATACCAAACACCATTCACTCTCACTCTTTCAGAATCGGCACCAAGATACACTTTAGTATCTGGTCCTTGTTTAGCAAGAAAATCTTTAACTTCTTCTAAGTCGAATTTTTTCATATAAACACCTTTATAAATATGTAACAACTTTACTTGAACACTATGAGCTTATACGATGAACTAGGATTGTCACCAAGATGTACCTTTGATGAAATAAAACAGAGGTACAGAGCATTGGCTCAACAACACCATCCAGATAAAGGTGGTGATGAATCCACCTTCAAAAGGATCAAACTTGCTTACGAGGTACTTAGTGATCCTTCCAGAAGAGCTGAGTATGATGCTACAGGCAAAATACATGAAGACCTTCCTATAAGAACTGAAGCGTTACAAGAATTATCTGGTTTAACAACTCATTGCATTGCAAAAATTAATCCAGACCATGACGATTTAATTTTTGTAATGAAAAGAGAAATAGATGAAAATGTCCATCAAGTCAAAGACAATATTATAACATGTAATGGTTTTATAATCAAGCTCAATAAGATTTTAAAAAAGGTTAACCGTAAAAAAGAAGGTGAAAACTTTATTAAAAGTATTGTGCAGGAACAAATTAAATTCCGTGAAGGTGAATTGAAACAATTCAACCATAGGATAGATGTTCTTGATTACATGAAAGAATTATTGGAAGACTATTATTATGGACTAGATTTGTCCACATTGCTTGAGGGTGTTACGCCAACTGAATGGCAACCTGCTGAATAATTGGCCCCTCGTTAGGGAATCGAACCCCATCCAAGGCTTTTGGAGAACCTTGTGCTACCGGAACACTTACGAGGGTTTTGCTTTACCGTTAAGCTACGTCACTATGAATGGTGGAGGATAGGAGAATCGAACTCCTATAAACAGCTTGCAAAGCTGCCGTAATACCATTATACTAATCCCCCATAAATACAATAATGGAACAAGAAAACTCTTATCAATTACTTTACAAACTATCTGATACAATCCCCTTTGCCAATACACATTGGACCACATCAAGGGAATTTAAGATAGAAGAATTGGTCCGTGTGGCAGGATTCGAACCTGCGCTCTCTCCGCCCCAAACGGAGTGACTTGACCAGACTAGCCTACACACGGAAAAACTGGTGCCCCCTGAGAGAATCGAACTCCCGTAGCCGGACTACAAAACCGGTGTAATACCATTATACTAAAGGGGCAAAATGGTGGATGTGGTTGGGATCGAACCAACTGTGGTGTAAACCGGAAGATTTACAGTCTCCTGCCATACCATTACGGCGGCACATCCATTTACTTGGCTGTCTAGGTTGGGCTCGAACCAACGACCAAATGATTAACAGTCATCTACTCTACCGACTGAGCTACTAGACAATGATTGGGGAGAAATACCAGAATCGAACTGGTGATAACGGAATCACAACCCGTGGTTTTGCCACTAAACTAATTTCTCCATAAACTGGT
>Ga0208618_1000979_pt1 | contig 11904 bp, 9 predicted proteins | sample CryBogCBE18Jul08_FD_184585 | JGI IMG/M metagenome (GOLD analysis project Ga0208618, IMG submission 184585) | Freshwater microbial communities from Crystal Bog, Wisconsin, USA - CBE18Jul08 (SPAdes) | ecosystem: Environmental > Aquatic > Freshwater > Lake | place: Crystal Bog, Wisconsin, USA...
GAGATGAGCGAACCGCGGTCTTGATAGACGAAATTCTCAAGAGGCTTTTTTTCAATCAAGCCGATCAGATTCCGAAATACCGTTTTCGACATTTGCGCTGCCGATTGCGCACGCGGCGGAACGGGCTTGCCGGTATCGGGCATGATGCAATTGCAACAATCACCCATCGCAAAGATATGATCATCAATGGTGGTTTGTAAGGTCTGGCGTACCTTGATTTGATTGTTCGGGGTCATTTCCAATCCATCGAGCCCGCCAGCAATCGCCGGACCACGAACACCCGCCGCCCATAAAATAAGATCAGCTTTCACAGCCTCACCCGACCGCGTCACGAGCTGACCAGCTTCGGCGCGGGTGACTTGCGTATTGGTACGCACATCAACGCCTAGCGCTTCCAATTCGGCCTTTGCAGAAGCTGCGAGTTTTTCAGGCAAGGCTGGTAATATGCGCGGGCCAGCTTCAATGAGCGTGACACGCAAACGACTTTCGTCAAACACTTCTAGTCCATAATGACGCAAGGCTGAGGCGGAATTATATAATTCAGCGGCCAATTCAACACCCGTTGCACCACCCCCCACAATGGCAATATCTACCGTCGCCGTTGATGTCGGATCAACACTTAAGGTTCGTGATACACGCAGGCAGTGGTTCAGCAGTTTTGTCCTGAAGCGATCGGCCTGCATACGGTCTTCAAGAAACAAACAATGTTCTTTGACACCCGGTGTTCCAAAATCATTGGAGACCGCACCAAAAGCCAAGACAAGATAATCATAACGGATGCGATGTCGGGCAATGATTTCTTTGCCCGCCTCATCAGAAATGGGTGCGATAACCACTTGCCGATTGGCGCGATCAATCGTCTCTAAGCTGCCATAAAAAAACCGGTATCCCCATCGGTGGCCATGGCTCCGATAGCCAACTTCATCAAGATTGGCATCGAGGGATCCGGCAGCAACTTCATGCAATAAGGGCTTCCAAATATGCGTTTGGTTGCGCTCAACAAGAATAATATCATAGTCATCCCGCCCAAATTTATCGCCGAGGCGCCGGACCAATTCCAATCCACCGGCCCCGCCACCGACAACAACAATTTGGGTTTTCATCGCTTGGCGGCCTCTCATTAATTTCGTACAGGGTGAATTGTAAAATGTTCAGTAACACGAAATATCGTGTTAGCTTGCCATAGAAAATATGCCATTGGTTTGACGGCTCATAATCTCCTCGAGCGCATGGAGCAAGCGATCAACATTTTCTGCTCTTGCTCCTTCACCCATCAGACCTACGCGCCATATCTTTCCGGCAAGCGGACCAAGCCCCGCTCCAATCTCGATATTGAAATCATTAAGCAGAGAGGCCCTAAGCGGAGCATCATTGGCCGTTGTAGGAATTTTGATCGCGTTTAATTGAGGCAGGCGATATGGCTCCTCAACCAGAAGCTCAAGGCCTATAGTCGTAATTCCGTCGAGCAAACGCAGATGCGCTGCCCGATGCCGATCAAAGGACGCCTCAAGGCCTTCCAAATGTAGCCTGCGCAACGATTCATGCAACGCATATAGGCTATTAACAGGAGCCGTGTGGTGATAGGCGCGCGCTTTGTCTCCGCCCCAATAAGCCATCACTTGGGTAATATCTAAAAACCAAGAGAGAACCGGCGTTTTACGCTGTTTGACATGTTCGACAGCGCGCGGACTAAACGAGACCGGCGATAGGCCGGGCGGGCAGCTCAGGCATTTTTGGCTACCTGAATAAACCGCGTCGATACCCCATTCATCAAGTTTGATGGGTATACCTGCAAGAGAAGTTACCGCATCCATTATGGTCAAGGCGCCATGTTTACGCGCTATAGCAGCAATCGCGCTCGCATCCGATTGAACACCTGTTGATGTTTCGGCATGAACAAAGCCCACAAATTTAATGTCCTTGTGATGCACTAAAGCATCTTCGATGGCTTGAGGATCAACCGGTGTACCCCAGACAAAATCAAGCGGGATGACCTGCGCGCCACCCCGCAACGCGACTTCACACATGCGGGTGCCAAATACGCCATTACGCGCAATCAGAATTTTATCGCCCGGTTCAATCAAATTCAGCAGGCACGCATCCATACCAAGGCTTCCTGGCCCTGCCACCGCGAAGGTGGCTTCATTTGTTGTGGCAAAGGCCATTTGAAGCATTGTCTTGATTTCAGACATGAGGCCGATGAAAGACGGATCAAGATGTCCGATGGTTTGCCCGGCCATGGCCATAAGGACTTCAGAGGCCACTGGAGAAGGTCCAGGTCCGAGTAAAAGGCGCGTTGGCGGCAAAAAGGACTCACGGAAGCTACGATTCATGATGATTTCCCCGAATTATAATTTTTATGAAAGCAATTAAGGCCGGGAGGCTGAATTGAACGCGGCCAAACCGGGAATGCAACGCTATTGCCAATTAAACGGATGAAGGTGCGAATTGGATTACGTGGGAGGGGATGATTTCAGAAATTTATACTTAAACCGATGATATGAGCCAAAACTGGCTGGAACCTGTTTAACTTGCGTTACCCTCTGGGGGGACTACGCTATCGATAATAACCAGCTCTAATGTAATGATCATTCATTCGTTGCTTATGGGGTTTGGGTTGCCGGTCGAACAGTGAGCTTATAACCTATTTTCTTACGATGAGATATTGTGGGCAATATGTACCGCCGCTCAATATGCCCATAATTTTTGCCTCTAATCCACCATCATCAAAGTGAATAGATTTTGGCTTCCAGCTTTCAATCTCTTTCATATAGTCTGGCACAAACGATATATCAGCGAGTGCGAGAACACCATCCGATTTAAGAACACGCCACATCTCCTGCAACGCGTTACTTCTGTCGTTCTGTTCTTCAATATTGTGAATGACCCAATGGGACACAACAATATCAAACGACTGGTCGGCAAATGGTATTTGCCTTGCATCACCTGTTCTAATTTGAACTCTATCCGCAACACCTGCGATTTCGGCATTTTCTATTGCGGCATCTGGCGAATTGTTGGCTTGGTCTTCGTTCTTCCAAATATCTATGCCATAAGCTTTTCCTGATTTTAGCCTTTTAGCTGCACCAATCAGTAATAATCCTCGGCCGCATCCAACATCCAAAACGGTTTCATCACCATTCCATTTGCGGACATTATCAATTTGGTTCATCAGGATTTCGCAGGTGCGGAGCTTTCCTATCCGGCTTGACCAAACCATATAGGAACCCATTCCGAGCCCATAGGCGGTAATGATGGCAGCGATGCTATCCAGTACCAATGAGAGGGGATTTGATAAAAAAATAGATGATAGGATGGATACAAGAAACCCAAATATACCGATGCCAAACATGCCATAGCAAATCGCTGGCGCATCAAGACCATAATTGATTTTAGCTCGTGTCATTGGCAGGCCTACAATATGTTCATCCGTAGTTCGGAAGTACGGGTAAGACGGTAGGCTGGATGTCATTTATAATTTTCGTGCAGTGCCTAAAATTGATTTTTCTTGTGATTACATTAGCCAATCAATGCCTATCGAATTATGCTCTATTCAACCACTAACGATGGGATCGTTAAGCTTTTTGTTTAGATTAAAAATCGCATCAAGGTGCTTAAGTCCGCACGTTCCTTGCTGACATCTTGGGAATCCGCAGCGATGATAATAAATTCGGCATTATTGGCGATAAAACTTAACTCGCCGCTATCCTAGAAGAACAAAATACGGCCAATAGAAATGTTAATGGCTTTGTTCGCAAATGGCGCACCCGACACGATTCGAACGTGTGACCTTTGCCTTCGGAGTATTTCGGATCAAAAATAAAATTATTACTTAACAGTAATTTATAGCACATTACTAACCATTGTAGTATATTTGTAGTATAGTCTGACTATATCAAGCTATTGATTCATATAGCTTTTTATCCTATTTTATATACCTCCAGTTGCCCACAAAGACCGCCGTTGAATGACTGGGTCTAGACTTAAAAAATCACCCCTCTGAAGTCCCTCAATGTTGAGTAACTCAACTAGGCCAACCTGTTCTAATTATATTAGTCTCGTTCGACGCAAGGGCCGCGTTTACAGCATCAACAAGACCCGGACATGCTACAATGCTCGTTAGGGCTAATTAGCCGCTGACTGAATTTTAGCTTTTTGCGATGTTTGAAGCCTTATTTGTGCGGGGCTTTTTGCGTTTTGGGAGCTGGGAAGTATATTATATCAAGGGCTAGCGTTGCTTATTAATTGAGCAAAAGGCAGGCAAAAATCGCTCAATATCTGCGCTTGACGGCCCCGATAAGTCTTCAGATACTCTGTATAACTTGATCGGAGATCGCGCCATGAAGTTCTCACGTATACTTACACTAGCTATTGCCTCAACCATGATGGCCCCGCAGCTAGCGTCTGCTCATGTTGGTATTGGCGATGCGCATGATGCGCTTCATGGGCTTATTCATCCATTAACCGGTATAGATCACATACTGGCAATGGTTTCAGTAGGGCTTCTCGCGGCTAATCTTGGGGGAAGGGCTATTTGGGCAGTACCCGCAAGTTTCGTTTTGATGATGGTGCTGGGCGGAATAATAGGTATGACTGGGGTTACTTTGCCACTCACAGAAATGGGAATTAGTGTTTCTGTGCTGGTACTTGGAGCTGTGATCGCAATGACAGTCCGACTACCAGTGTTACTTGCTATGGCTCTTGCGGGCATTTTTGCTATTTTCCATGGATATGCTCACGGCACTGAGATGCCTGAAAATACCTCTGGTTTGTTCTTCGCGTCTGGTTTTGTTGTATCTACGTTATTTCTCCACTGCTTAGGCTTATCGCTAGGCTTGGGCTTAGCTCGCCTTTCTAACGCATTTTATCAAATGTCGCTGAAGATAGGTGGTGGAGCCATCGCGCTCGCGGGTGTTGCGTTAGTCAGTGGAATAATTTGAATGGATTTTCTGACACAGATTTGACCGCCCAGTTGGCGTTTATTGGGCAATATTAGATAGCTGATATAAGCCCCGTTCACATGCGGGGCGTATATTTTTTGAGCGTATATCCTTGGGCTCTCTGTCGTGTTGACACGACATTCGATAGGGGTGCCACGCAAATTCCAGTTTTAATCCAGTTCACGCAGGGTCGACTGGGCTTGGCTGCCATGCTACAAAATGATCAATTAAAGGGCTTGAGTGGCAATGCGGCGGCTTTTTACCATTTTATTGGTCTATGGAGTGATGTTGGCACAGGGCATTGCCCCTGTTTCCGCATCCCTTGCCGCTGCTCGTGCCCTCGATCCGCTGAGGCATGGGATCATATGCTCAGAGTTGGCGGATAATGAACAAGGCTCGCATGATCACCGCGGTCCAGCGGACGATCATTGTCCTCAATGTTCTCTTGCCATAGCCAGCTTTGCTATCTCGCCGTCGCAAGCTCGTATTCTATTGGCGCCCCAGATTGCGCATAACATTACTTGGCAATTCACGCCCGATGCTCCCAATGGAAGCACTGTTCACGGCGCGCACCAAGCCCGGGCACCGCCAATTAACCTCTGATTTCATAAACGCCACGGCGCCATCGCCTCAATAGCATGGTTTCGTGTGTTCATTGTTTTGATCAGAGGTATTCACTATGAAACTTAAACTATTTGCAGCCATTATTATGGCCAGTTCTATCACCAGTTCCGTGGCGGCTTTCGCTCATGCCGTTTGCGGAGACCGCATTTTTCCTGCCACACTTGGAATTGATGATCCTGGCGTCGGCGATGAATTGGCCCTTCCGACCGTCAGTTATGTTGGTGGCAGCACCCAATCAACCGATACCGCCTTTAGTTACACAAAAACGATCTTGCCGGGTTTGGGACTTTCGATTCAGGGCGGACAAACCAATGCTCAAGGCGCAACGACATCCGACGCGCTTCAGACTGAAGTAAAGTACAATTTTCTCTGTAAATCAGAGCACGAATTTATGGCGTCAGCTGGGTTCAAAACCAACTGGGCTAATACGGGTTCTACAGGTGTTTCGACCAGCTACAATATTTACTCACCGGTTTTAGATATGGGCCTTGGCTTCGGGTCACTTCCGTCTAGCCTTAACGCGTTACGTCCATTGGCCATGACTTTCGAACTCAGCGAAACCATACCTGATCCGTCTTCGACCGACGCACTTGCTAATGATTATGATCAACTGAATTGGGGATTTACCGTTCAATACAGCTTGCCATATTACAATTCCCACATTTCAGAGATCAAGAATGATTTCTTTAAGCACATCATTCCGATCACTGAATTTTCGTTTAGCATGCCAATTTCAAACATCTCCAACACGCCAACCGGTACGAATGTAATCACAGGCTATATACAGCCAGGTTTCATTTACTCAGCCGATACTTGGCAATTTGCGCTTGAGGCAACGATCCCCATCAATAGCGCTACGGGATCCGATATTGGGGTCAAAGGGGAGCTTCACTTTTTCTTTGACGACATTTTTCCGCAGTCTATCGGCAAGCCGATCTTTAATTGAGGAATTATCACCATGTTGCGTCCAACACTCTCTCGGCTCTTCATCATAATTGCTCTGGTCAGCACCTCAAATCTAGCTTTGGCTCACGCGCAACTTTTATCGGCAGTCCCGGCTGTCGGTAGTGTCGTCGCTGTATCGCCTGACGAGTTGAAGCTTAAATTCAGCGAAGGCATCGAAGCCAAATTATCCAAAGTAGACCTCATGAATGCGACCGACATGATCGATGATATTGCGGTCTTATCCACTGATCCGAACGACAAGACCGTCCTGATAGCTAAGTTGAAACATCCGTTACCAGCTGACACTTACATGGTGATGTGGCGCGCCGTGTCGGTTGATACCCATAAGACGCAAGGCGATTATTCGTTCGTGATAAAGCGCTGAGTGGATAATGGAGAGCGCGTTAGCCTTTTTCAGGTTTGCCCAATATTCTGCCGCCATATTCTTGTTTGGCGGCAGTTGCTTTATTTCGGTCATAGCGCGTGGGCCTCTCCAAAAAAGGCTTCTCGAAGGTTTCAGCGTTTTTCTATTATTATTGAGCTTATTGCTTCCAATTTCTTGGCTTGGTTGGCTGTTCATTCAAACGGGTTCGATGGGCGATGGATGGCGCGATATTGCTAATCCAGAACTTATTACGACTGTCTTGCTAGATACGTATTTCGGATCCGTTTGGCTCCTACGCTTTCTTTTTATGACAGTGTTGCTGGCTACATTTATCATTGCGAGCAACTCGACATTAACCCAACAAACCGTGTTGTCAGGCTTGCTCCTAGCGAGCCTTGGCCCTATCGGACATCCTTCAATGCTTGAAGGGTTTATGGGGCAATACCTGATATTGAATAACGCCCTCCATTTATTAGCCGCAGGTCTATGGGTGGGTGGCCTACTTCCTCTTAGTGCGTGCCTTGTTGTATTTCCGCACTCGATCTACCAAATAGATTTGGCCATCTGCCTTCGGCGATATTCAAGTTTTGGGCAATTGGCTGTATGTCTTGTGTTGGTGACGGGAGCTCTCAATGCTTTTATGATCCTAGGCACATTCCCTAGTGATTGGACATCTCAGTACCAATCCATCTTGTTCGTAAAAGTATTGCTCGTCGCCGTTATGATTGGAATCGCGCTTTTCAATCGTTATATTTTGAATCCAGCCGTAAGAGCGAGTGCGCCCAAAGTTTTACGGGCTTTGATCGTGGGTAGTTGGGTCGAGATCGGCATCAGTGCCGCTGTGATCTGCCTAGTCGGCTTTCTTGGCCAGCTTCAACCAATTTAGTTCTGATTGGTGTCGACTTATGAATGACTGAAGGTAGCTGGCGTAAGATGCTCTTTTATTTGTCTAAGTTATAAAATTTATCCTTAATTTCAAATAGTTGGCGCTTGGCCGGGTTAGTGAAGGCGAAGTCTGAGATAATCCTGCTTGTCAATTATATTGCGATCCATTTTACTAAATTTGATGCTCAATTGGGAAAATAAAAAACTGTTTAATCCAAGAGACTTAACGAAGTTTCTGACAAAATATGGGCCGCTGTTATGACGATCAATCGTATTAAGCTATGGATCATCACTATCGGACTATCTATTGGTTTACCCGCATATGGGCAAACGGTTGCCTCATCTGCGCCTGAGAAAACAGTAACCCAAGACCTGCCCACGATTGAGGTGATTTCAACGACACCCTTGCCAGGAACAGGCGTTGATGTCGACAAGGTACCATCGGATATCGTGTCGATAGATTCCAAACAGATTGAAAGCTCGAAAACTGGGAATATCGCAGAGACCCTATCTCAACAGTCACCTGGCGTATCGATAAATGCTTCTTCAGGAAATGATTTTCAGCCCAATGTCGCGTTTCGTGGTTTTGTTGCCTCGCCCGTTTCTGGGACACCTCAAGGATTGGCAGTTTACCAAAATGGTATGCGCATCAATGAGGCGTTTGGCGATACCGTAAACTGGGACCTTATTCCGACTACTGCGGTCCGTTCGATGAGTTTGATCAGCAATAATCCAGCCTTTGGATTAAACGCTTTGGGTGGCGCAATTAGCATCCAGATGAAAGACGGGTTTGTTAAGCATAACACGAGCCTCGATTTTATGGTCGGATCAAATGGGCGTGTCCAATCAAGCATTGAGTCAGGTAAACAGGTAGGTCGATACGCGTTCTACGGTATTCTTGAAGACATTCACGATGGTGGCTATCGGAATAATTCCGCGTCGGATTTGAGACGATTTTATGGTGATATTGGTTACCGAGGCGAAACGGGTGACCTTCACCTTAATATGGCTTACGCTAATAATAGCTTTGGAGCGACGGGACCCGCACCAATCGAACTCTTAAACCAAAGCTGGTCCAACGTTTATACGACACCTCAAACCTCTTCGAATGAAGCTGGCTTCCTGAACCTTACCGGTAAATTTGATGTAAATCCTAAATGGACACTGCAGGGCAACGCTTACATCCGTACATTTTATCAAAAGACGGTCGACGGTAACACATCTAGTGTGGCTCCCTGCGATGCGGACGCAACACTTTTGTGTCTTTCTGATGGTACAACGGCCGCTAATGGGTCGAGTGGAAGTCAATTATCCAACACATTTGGAACTTCCACGATCGGTGAGATTGATCGAACCAATTCCCACTCCATGATGATCGGAACAGCTTTTCAGGGAACGAACACGGATCAGCTCTTCGGGCATGATAACCATTTTGTGATTGGATCGAGCCTTGACTATGGAATGACTGATTATAATGCGAGCGCTGAACTTGGCACCATTGGAACGGATTTCTCTATTACAGGTTCCGGAACGTATTTAGGTTCATCGTCATTTTTAGGCCCTGTCTCGCTGAAAACGGCTGATATCTACGGCGGGCTTTATGGTTTGGAAACGTTTGACCTGTCCAACCGGCTGTCACTTACATTTGGAGGTCGCTTAAACATTGCGAACATCGCGCTCGATGACCAACTCGGAACATCGCTCGACGGGAATGCTACATATGTCCGACTTAATCCCGTGCTTGGTGCGACTTATAAGCTTACGAATGCTTTGACGGCCTATGCAGGATATTCGGAAGCGAACCGAGCGCCAACCGCTTTAGAACTAGGATGTGCAGACTCCAGCAATCCCTGCATGCTTGCTAATTTTCTCGTTTCTGACCCCGCGCTCAAACAGGTGGTTTCAAGGACGTTTGAGGCTGGCCTTAGAGGTGCACATGATTTTGGTGAAGATAATGGCCGCTTGAATTGGCATATGGGCGCGTTTACCACCACTAATCAGGACGACATCCTTAACATTCCAAGTTCGGTCGCCGGATATGGCTATTTTACCAATGTAGGGAATACGAGGCGTCAAGGTTTAGAGGCACAGGTCACACTGAAAAGTCCTGATTTGACGCTATATGGAAATTACACCTTCATGGATGCGTCGTTTTTGGATGCGTTAACATTATCGTCAAATTCTCCAGCCGCAGATATAAATGGATATATATACGTAACAAGCGGTGATCGCATTCCGATGATACCGCCTCATCGTGTCACTTTAGGCGCTGAGTACGCATATGCTCATGATATCAAACTGACTGCCGAAATTGTCGCTGTTAGCAGCCAATATATGGCAGGCGACGCATCGAACCAAGAGTCACAATTAAATCCCTATGCTGTTGTGAATTTAGGCGCATCATACGACTACAATAACAGCATACAGTTCTATACGAAGATAGATAACGTCTTGAATAATCATTATTATAATTATGGCACTTTTTTTGAGACGAGTGCGATTCCTTCTGGCGGATTCACAGATTCTAGGTCGCTCAGCCCAGCCCAGCCACTCTCCATATTTTTTGGCATTAAAGCGAAGCTCTGATGCCTGTTCGTGAATTGTTATCGAAGGCATCAGAAAAGGACATCAAACTCGATTTCCAAATCATTCGAATGGTTCCGATCCAGACGATGAATAAGAGGATACAATTTAATCTGAAAGACTGGCGGGCAGAGCTGGACAAGAGAAATGATCGTTTGTTTATACTCAATGATTCATTTGGTCTATTGGCCCTATTGCTCTCACTCTTTATTCACGCTTCAATTATAGCGGGTGTCGCTATAACGCCTTCGGCTCAAATTCCGGCCCAAATAACTGAGGAAATTGATATCGAACTTGTGAATCTCAATTTAGATAAGGAATTGCCTGCTGAGATACAAACGCCGCCTCTAGTGAATACGGTCGAAATCGAGCGTCCGGTCGAGGCACAAAAAATAGAACCTGTTCAGCCGCCGGAAGTTATTCTCCCGCAAGCTTCAGTGATCGAGCAGCCAACATTGGCAGAAGACGCGTCTAAACCTCTACCGCTTGATACTGTTGATCAATCAAAGGAAGAGCCAAAACAAGTCGATCAAACGCCGGTTGCTTCAGTGCCACTGGACACAATAATACCTAAAGCTACAATTCAATCGCCGTTATTAGATATAAATCCCACCGTTGCATCTGAAGCAATTTCTAAAGATCAGTCGATTGATAATCGTAAGCCTGATTATCTTATGAAGCCTCTAGAAAAGCCTGAGCCTTCGCAATCCGCAGTTATCAAAGAAACCGCGAAGCCGACAACAAAAAAGACAGATGTTGTATCGAGTGTGGTCAAGAAAAATACCGTGGTTTCAGCCACCAGCGAAGTTTCTGAATATCAAAAAAACGTTGTTGACCGCATTAAGTCAGTCGTGCGGTATCCCGAAGACGCACGTGATGACGCGCCCCAAGGCATAGCCATTGTTCGTTTTACAATTAGCGGAAAAGGGGAATTATTATCGGTATCGATTGATAAATCGGCTGGTAATGCCCTCCTCGATGCAGCCGCTTTAGCGGCAGTAAAGCGAGCGGGTCCTTATTCTATTCCGCCATCCGGCCTATCCGAAACATTTACTGCTCCGCTTAGTTTCAAAATTAAATAATTTTTTATTTGTTTTGTTGATTCAATTTGGCATTCGAATGATTAAAGCTGCTCAACAGCTGCTCGCTTCATGTCAGGTGTCACGCTCACATAGCGCATGGTGGTCTGAGCCTGCCTGTGACCCGCCAACTCCATCATGACCTTGAGTGGTACTGCCTTTTGGCTGAGATTGGTCAGGAATGATCTGCGGCCACTGTGGCTGCTAGCACCGTCAAAGCCTGCGTCACGATAGAGCATGAACAGATGATAGCAGGCAGTATTGGCGGTAAATCCTGATCGCTTCTGGGTCGGGAATAACGGGAGCGTGCGATCAAGCAGTTGGCTTTGTTTGCCGCGATATCTGGATTGATACCAATCCACGTAGTCTTTGAGCTCCTGCCGCATGCGCGTGTTGAGCACTACCGTGCGCGCATGAGAGCCCTTGGTCTGATGAGCGGCTAGATTGATCTCGGGTACTATAT
>Ga0208618_1000980_pt1 | contig 11904 bp, 9 predicted proteins | sample CryBogCBE18Jul08_FD_184585 | JGI IMG/M metagenome (GOLD analysis project Ga0208618, IMG submission 184585) | Freshwater microbial communities from Crystal Bog, Wisconsin, USA - CBE18Jul08 (SPAdes) | ecosystem: Environmental > Aquatic > Freshwater > Lake | place: Crystal Bog, Wisconsin, USA...
GCGTGTACGCAACTTTGTCGGCGCGTCAGCCGCGCTGTCAGGCTCTGTAAGCCGTCTGTCAGGCGCGTGGAAAAGTTGCGTACACGCTTGCTGACAAATGGCTGACAGCCCCTGACGCGGCGGCTGACGGCGGCTGACGGTCGCCTGACTGGGGCTGCGAGCGTCTACGCAACTTCATCAGCGCGTCAGCCGCCATCAGCCGCCTGTCAGGCGCGCAAGAAAGTTGCGTCACGGCTGACGCAAAAGTATTACATCTCACCAAAAGCACTTGAACCGCTCGCTCTGCTCGCAGAGCTCTGCGACGACGTCCTCGCCAGCGAGCCGGCGCCGCGTGAGGTCGCCCAGGATGCACGTCTCCGTGGCGATGATGTGCGGGACGGGCGAGCCGCGCAGCCGTGTCTTGGTCCACTCAAACTGCATCTTGGCGAGGCTGACGCGCGTGCGCATGATGGCAAGGTCGGCGTTGGCCATGGCCTTGCCGTCGAAAAGCTTTAGTACCCGGGCGTGCCGCCAACCGTGCGCACAATGAAGTCGGCGGCTTCCTCGAACCCGTCCACCTCTCGCTGGCTCACGGCTTTGGGTACACGCCCGTAGGTGCTAACGTTCGTCACAAACCGCGGGGGCCTTCCCTGCACGTCAAAGACAAACGTCTCCACGCCCGCGGCAAGCTGCGTCGTCCTCGGCGTGCGCTTATTGATAGTCACTCTGAAGCCGACCCCCCAGCGCGGAGCGCGGCGCACGCTGTACAGCCACGGCGTCCCGAAGGAATGGCACACCGACTCGACGTCTTTGTCAGCCTGCAGCGCTCGCACGATGCAGGCCTGCAGCCCTTTGCCATTTGCGCAGAAGTGCTGGAACGTGACGCGGAGCGCCTGCTCCGCGAGCGTGTCTTCTTCTCCGTGGCTCATGCTGCTGGTTTTTCATTTGAGATTATACTTGAAGGTTCCCTGTATCGCCACAGCACAACCGAGTTTGAGTCGAGCGGAGCAGACACAGCCTTGAGACCACGGGACGAGCCGTGAGCTGTCGGGACAAACAATAGTAATAAGATAAGAACATTGAGAAACATTAACATTAACATCCATTAACATTATCAAGAGATCCATTAGATAAATTAGATTAGATAAATACAGAAAGAAGGACCGCCAAGATCGTGGTATTATTAGTTCATAACAATAGCACACGGTGATGAAAACCGCGCTCGTCACGCTCAAGGCGCGCGTTTCGCTGCTGCGGAACAAGAAGCAGGCGCTGCTGCACGCGCTCGCGCGACGAGCCGCCGACGAGTGCTCCCCCGTGGAGCGCGCTCACCGCCTGCGCCAGCTCGCGGAGGAGGACAGGCTGCTGGGCGCGCTGGACCACCTGGCGTGCCACGCGGATGCACTGTGCGGCTGCGCTGAGGCGCTCTACGTGGCGGAGCGCATGCGGCCCGAGTGGCGCGTCCCGCTCGCGTCGCTCGTCCTGGCAGCCTCCACTGCGCTCGGCGACGCCCTGCCCGAGCTCGCCGCCGTGCGCAGGGAGGCGCAGCTGCTGTACGGCGACGGCTACGCAGAGTCGAGCGCCGCGAGCGCGTCGCAGGCTGTTGCGGAGCTCTTGCTTCCCGTGGAGCTGACTGAAGAGGTTACAGCAGAGGTTACAAAAAAGTACGGCGTCGTCGCCGTCGCGGACAGCTCACCGTGCGAGCCGGAGAATGAGGACCTGCCCGTGCGCGTGTACCGCCGCAAGAAGGCGGAGGACGCGGCGGGCTGGTGGTGCTTCGCGCGCTAGCGCGCTTCCGGGACGCGGCGCATGGCGCTCGCAAACGCGCGGGCATCCGCGCCGGCGCACGCGCGCAGCGCCTCCAGGGCGGCGCTGCGGCCGTAGCGCTGCGCCTCGTCGCGGACGCACGTCGAGAGCTGCGCCACGGCGGAGGCGTCCTCCAGGAGCACGGCGCGGCCCGTGGGCGTCTTGCCGAGCGCCTCTGCGAGCGCCAGCGCGCCGACGTCGTCGGCGTCGAACCGTACGCCCGCCACGGCGGCGGCCAGGTCCGCCTTGCGCGGCGCCAGGAGCGCCTCGTGCGCCACGAGGCTGGCCGCCAGCGTCCTGCGCGGCGAGCACGCGCTGAGCGCCAGGACGGCGGCGGCGCTGCCGGAGAGTTGCCAGACCCGCTCGGCGCACGCCGCGCAGGAGGCGGCCGTGGCGCTTACGTAGCAGTAGGCGCACTCGCGCAGCGCGCCGGTCGACGCCGGGCGCCGCACGAGGTGCGCGGCCAGCTCGGTGAGGTCCGGGTGCGCGTGCGCCGCCTCGCGCAGCAGGTTGTCCAGCAGGCCCAGGCAGTGCACCGCCGCCGCGTCGTCGCAGGCGACGCACTGGCCGAGCAGCGCCGCGTGGCTGCCGCGCGCCACGGCACGCGCGAGCGCGCCTCCGTGGCGGCGCACGAGCACCTTGACCGTGGGCAGGACGGCCAGGCCGCAGTCGCGCAGGAGGCGCGCCACCGCGGGCGCCGCCTCGCGTGCGTGCGACGCGAGGAAGGTGTCCAGCAGCTCCTCGAAGAGCACGTGCTTCGTGCGCTCGGCGTGGGCAAAGAGCGCGCTCTGCGCACCCACGCGCACGACGGCGTCGCGCGCCGAGGCGCAGGTGAGCGCCATCCAGACGACGCACTCCGGCGACGCCTCCACCACGGCGGCGGCGACGGCGTCGTCGTCCAGCAGCGCCCCGAGCACGGGGGAGTGCTGCTGCGAGCACACGGAGATGACGACGCGCTCGACCGCGTGCACCACCTGCTGCTGCCTCTCCGGCGCCGTCAGCGCCGCGGCGGCGGCCCGCGCGACGGCGGGCGTGTCCAGGCAGGCGCGCCGGCGCAGCCGCTGGCTGAGCAGCGCCAGGATGAGCCAGGCGACGAGCGACTCGCTCTTCTGGGCCACACGGCCCGCGCTGGCGGCGAGCAGCTCCACGAAGGACGGCTGCGGGTCGCGCTCCGGCTGCCCCGCGAGGAGCTCGGTGTAGATGTCGCCCAGCGCGACGACGCGCGCCTCCGGCAGCTCGCTGCGCAGCATGAGCTCCACGGCGTTTGGCAGCGCCCGCTCCTGCACCATGGCCAGCCTGCTTGCCTCGCGGCGCAGGGCGTAGTCCTCCTGCAGGCCCGCGCCGGCGGCGGATGCCTCGGCGGCGCCGTCGAGCGCGAAGCACGGGTACGACTCGGCGCCCAGCGGCGCGCGGCACATCGGGCACGCGCTGGACGCCTCCGCCGCCTTGGCCAGGCAGGGCGCGCAGTAGGCGTGGCCGCACGACGCCACGCGAGCCTGCACGACGTAGTCGAGACACACGGGACACTCGACGGCCATGGACGCATGCATGACCACTGCGCGACCCGGTCATGTCCCCGGCGGCACGGCCACAAATGGCCATCATCTGGGCTGTATGCATAGAATGGACTTCAGCACATAGGAGATTGTCAATTGTTGTAATGACATGAAGGTGGTTGAGTGAATGAAGATCTCACAATTCCGCGCTCGATGGCGCGCGTCTCAGCCGTGCACGAGTGGGACTGGGACGCCAACGCGTGCTGCGTCAGCCTCGACGGCTCGGACGCGCGGCTGCGCGCGCCGCTGCCGCCCTTTGCCTCCCCGTTTGCGGCGTACCCGGACTGCGTCGTGGCGGACGGCGCCGCGGTGACGCGCTGGGGCGCGCCCGTCCTGGACGACGACCCGCGGGCCGCCGTGGAGTCGGCGCTGGTGGAGTCCCCGGAGGCGCTCCGTGAGGCCAGCGCGCTCTTCGGGTGCTCGCTCTCTCTGGCGGACGTGCTGCGCGCCGCCGCGGCCAAGGACGTGCAGGTGGTTGACGAGCTGGGCCCGCTGCGCGGCGTCTTTGACGGCCTCGGCCTGGCCGTCGGCCGCCGCGCGGCGCTCGCGGCGAACCACCCGTGGTTTGGCCGCCACAAGAAGCGCTGCTTCAAGCCGCCGCACGCCGTCGTCTTCCCGACGCATGAGCACGCGGAGCACCATGCCGACTTTTCGCGCTCCGAGGACGCAACGCTGCGCCGGCTCTCCAAGGCGCAGGCCGCCTGGCGCGCCGTGCGCCTCAGCCGCTTCTGCGGCTACGCGCCCGACAGGGAGCTGGTGGAGGCAAGCTTTGGCGCCGTCGCTGCGCAGCTGCTGGCCGAGGCCACCGACGCCTTCGCGCTCGTCCCGCGCGCGCCGCCGGCCTTTGTTCCGTGCGCCAGGGCCGTGGGCGCCGTGACCCGCGACAGGCCGGGCCTCGACGGCGCCTCCTTCGCGCACTGCTTTTCTCTTTCCGATGCCACGGTCTACTTTGCGCCGTGCGTCGCCGCCGCCCTGCCTCACCCGCACGCGGAGGCGCTGCGGCGCGCGCCTGCGGGCGCGACTGTGGCCTCGTTTGCCGTGCACGAGACGGAGGGCGTCCTCTTTGTTACAGGCTTTGCGGATGGAGGCACGGCAACCGCCTCCGACGGCCGCACCGTGAGCCGCGGCGGGCTCGTCCTGGTGGCGCACCCGCCGGCGGCGGAGGGCGGCTGGGCGCTCTTTCGGCCCGAAAGCCTCGCCGCGGTGGGCTTCTTCTGCCCCGTGAACGGCGCGGACACCTGGCGGCCGGAGCTGGTGCAGACCGTGCTCTCGCGGCTCGCCCGGGGGGGAAGGGTGCACACAAACGGGAACCAGCTGTTTCAGCAGTAGATTGTCAAAACGATGCGTCTTTTATTACTACCTGCACAGAGGCCAAGCAAAATGACGAGCCTCACCACCAAGTTGGTTGAGGTTGCGGCGCCCGAGTTCTTCGGCGTCTACCTCTTTGCCCTTCTGGGCGGTGCGTCAAGCAACGTCGCGAGCGGTGTCGGCTTGAACGGCGCGTTTGGCAACGCTATCGCGCTGACTTCCATCCTGTACATGCTCAGCAATGACCCAGAAAGCGGCAAGCTCAACTCGGCCGTGTCGCTCATGCACTACCTCACGGCGAAGTCAAAAGAGCATCAGAGCTCGGATGGCTCTCGCAAGATCAACGGCATTCAGACGATGCTCCTCGAGGTTGCGATGCAGGTGACGGGCGGGCTGGCCGCGGGCGCCTCGCTGAAGCACCTCCTGCCCGACCCAAAGACGTCGTGCTTTGAGCCCACGGTGTCCAACTCGCACGTCTTTGTCTGGGAGCTGCTCGGCACGTTTCTCCTTCTCGGCGTCATCTCGGCGACTGGCAACCGCTACCAGCAGGTGGCGCCGCTGGCCATCGGCCTGGCGCTCTTTGCCGGCGCGCAGGCTGCGGGGCCGTTCACGGGCGCCGCCTTCAACCCCGCGCGCTACCTCGCCAACCTTGGCGCCGGCTGCTCCGTGAACAAGGCGGGCTTCTACGTCGGGGCGCACATTGTCGCCGCATGCGGCTTTGCCGTAATTGTTTACATTGAGAGATATCTGATGGGGGTGAGGTCAGAAGCCGTTGTTCAGGCACCGCAAGTGGAAGACTATCCTGTTCAAGAATTCAAAACGTTTGGGTCATCCAGCTGGAAGAGAAGCAAGTCGAGGCCGCTGCTGATGTGAAGATATTTGTGTGCAATGGAAAGCACAGCACATGCCGTACGTTGAGCGCAAGGTCCGCGGCTTCTTGAGCGCCTGGGACGCGCTGTGCATCCGTGTCTCCAAGCGGTTCGCAACCTGGGCGTGTGATGCCCCTGTGGATGGAGGTGTGTAAAGTGAGAGGAAAAAACACAAATGTCCGCGCCTCCGCTCGTGTTTCAGGTGCTCGCCGTCTCCTCGGGGACCTGCCCCGTGGCGCGCTACGTGGGCCGCACGCAGGACGGCGCGTCCGTGGCCGTGACGGTGACGCGGTTCAAGCCCTTCTTCTACGTGAAGCTCGACGCGCCCGGCTTGCTGCTCGCCGACGGCGCCGTCGACGAGACGGGCGTTGCGCTGCTGCGGTCCTCGCTGTCGGACGCGCTCGACAGGCGCTTCCCCAGGGGCGCAAAGGGCAGCCAGGACCGCTGGATAGCGCCCGTCGCCGTGGTCAGCGCGCACGACTACCTGGGCTACGCCGAGCGCCCCAGCCTGTACGCGCGCCTCGAGTTTGTCTCCGCCGAGGCGCACACGGCGGCGCGCTTCGCGCTCGCGGCGCCGGCGGGGGCAGGCAGGCGGCAGGCGCCCTTCACGCCGTCGGCGCTGCGCCGCCTCTTTGGCGAGCAGAAGCCGCGCTTCGTGCTCGCCGAGGCGAACATCGCCTACGAGCACCAGGTGCTCGACCGCTTGGGGCTGAGGCCGGGCGCCTGGGTGGCCGTGGACTCGGCCGCCGCCCGCAAGGACTGGAACTCCAAGTTTGCGACGCACGCCTACGAGGCTCAGCTCGGCGTCGGCCTGTCGCACGCCGCCGTCGACCGCGCGGCGCCCGTGCGCGTGCTGTGCTGGGACCTGGAGGTGTTCTGCACGCCCCTCGGCGACGGCGCCATGAAGTTCTTCGACGGCGACGACCCGTCGGCCAGGCTGCTCTGCGTCTCCATGGTCACCTTCGAGTACGGCGTCGCGGGCGGCGACCGCGCCACCGTCTTCTGCCTCAAGCCGTCGAGCGGCGAGGGGGAGCTGCCCGCCGAGGCTGGCGACGGCGTGCGCCTGGAGTGGTTCGACACCGACCGGGACCTCATTGTGGCCTTCTTTGCCGCGGCGCGCGCCTATGACCCCGACGTGCTCACGGGCTGGAACACGCTGCGGTTCGACTGGCCCTGGCTATGGAAGCGCTGCGAGGCGCTCGGCCTGCGGGCCGCCTTCGGCAGCCTTAGCCGCTGGGACGCGGCGCGCTTCGACGACTCGCCGCGCGCCTGGCAGTGCGTCTGCGTGCCCGGCCGCGTCGTGCACGACTGCATGGAGTGGCTCAAGAAGAACCGCAGCCTGCGCGAGTACGGCCTGGAGTACGCCTGCACGTGCTCCGAGCTGGGCCTCGGCCTGGACGGCAAGGACGACGTGAGCTACGCCGACATCGCGCCGCTCAGCCGCACGGCGGAGGGCTGCGCCAAGCTCGCCGTGTACTGCGCCAAGGACTCGCAGCTCGTCAGCCTGGTGATGCGCCACCGCAAGCTGGACATCCTGGGCAAGACGCTCGCGCAGGCGGCGCTCATGGCCGTGCCGCCCGAGGACCTGCTCTTCCGCGGCTCCATGCACCTGCTGCGGCTCGCCATGCTGCGCGCGGCGCACGAGGACGGCTTCCTGCTCTCCTCGCCGTCGCGCTCTGCGGACGACCAGCCGCTGCTGGCCGACCCGGCGCGCTACTCGGGCGGCAAGGTGCTCGCGCCGCTCGTGGGCTACTACACCGCGCCCGTGGTGACGCTGGACTTTTCGTCGCTGTACCCGTCGGTGATGCAGGAGCTCAACGTGTGCGCCAGCACGCGGCTCACCCGCGCCGCGGCGCTGGCGCTGGGCCTGCCCTTCCTGCAGCCGCCGGCGCCGGCGCTGGAGGGCCTCTGGTTCCGCGGCGACGCGCGCGTGGCGCGCCTGCGCGACGAGAGCGACGCAAGCCTGCGGCTCTACACCTACGCCACGCGCGCCGAGGCGGTGGGCCGCTACGAGACGGAGCTCAACGAGGCTGTCGTCTTCCCCGACGGCTCGCGCGCGCTCCTGGAGGACGGCGGCTACGCGCTGCGCTGGGCCGACGGCGACGTGTGGCGCCGCCGCGACGAGGACGTCCTGGTGTTCGTGGACCACTCCGTGCGCGAGGGCTCCATACCGCTCCGCCAGCGCGCGCTCAAGGAGGAGCGCAACCGCGCCAAGAAGGCGATGGCCGCCGCCCAAGCCGCCGGCGGCGACGGCGCCGCCTACTGGGACAACTACCAGAACGCGGTGAAGCTGCTCATGAACGCGCTCTACGGCGCGCTGGGCAGCGGCAAGGGCGGCATCTACCCCGAGTCCGCGCCGCTGGCCAGCGCAATCACCGCGCGCGGCCGCGCGCTCATCGTGCTCGTCAAGAAGACCATCGAGGAGCGCCTCTGGCTCGCGCCCGACGGCGCATGCGGCGGCTTCCTGGCGGAGCCGTGCCCGCCCGGGGCGGCGCCCCTGCGCGTGCTCTACGGCGACAGCGTCGCCGCCGCCACGCCCGTGCTGGTGAGGGTCGGCGGCGCCGTCACCGTCAAGACGGTGGCCTCCCTGTCAGCCGCCTGGGAGGACTACCGCGGGTTCAAGCCCGGCCAGGAGGGCTTGACCAGCAAGCAGCAGGCTGTCCTCACCGGCGTGGAGGCGTGGACCGCCGCGGGCTGGGCGCCCGTCAGGCGCGTCGTCCGCCACCGCTGCGGCAAGCGCATGGCGCGCGTCGCCACGGAGACTGCGCTCGTCGACGTGACGGAGGACCACTCGCTGCTCTCGCCGGAGGGCGCCCCGCTCGAGCCGTGCGACGTGGAGGTGGGCACCGCGCTCATGCACTCCTTCCCGCCAGACTGCCGGCTCGCGGATGCCACCGTGGACGAGCTGCGCGCGGCCGTGCGCGCGGCGCGAGGGGGCACGTCCATGCGCTGCGCGAGCCACCTGGCTGCGGCGCGCCAGTACCTCCTGCTGCGCGCGATGGGCTTGCAAGTGCACGTGAGGGCGACGGGCCGCGCGGCCGTGCTGCTGCACTGGGGCGAGCCCGTGACGCTCGCGGGCCACGTGAAGCAGCCGCCCGCCTACAGCGAGAGCGACGACGACGCCTACGTGTACGACCTGGAGACGAGCGCGGGCAGCTTCCAGGCGGGCGTCGGGCAGATGATTGTGAAGAACACGGACAGCGTGATGGTCCACTTCCCGGGCTGCTCGCTGCAGGCGGCGGCGGAGGCGGCGGCGCGCATCGAGCGCTTCTTCCTGGACGGCGTGCTCAAGCCGCCGCACAAGCTCGCCTTTGAGAAGGTGCTGGGCGGCCAGGGCGGCGCCGTCGCCTTCTACCGCAAGAAGATGTACGCCGCCGTGAAGTACGAGGACGGCTACGGCCCGGACGCCGTGGGCAAGCTCTTCGTGCGCGGCCTCTCCGCGATTCGCAGGGACAACGCGAGCGTCACCAAGGACACGGTGACGGCGGTGATGAAGCTGCTCTTCCTGTCGCGCGCGCCGCGCGAGGACGTCGTCGACTTCTGCGGCCGCACGCTGGCGCTCATCCACAACAGCGCCGTGGCGATGCACGGCCGCGGCTTCGACGGGCGGCTGCCGCTGGAGGCGTTTGTGCAGAGCGCCGGCATCTCCAAGGGCCTGGACGACTACGACGCCGAGACGGCGGCGACGGCGGTGGCGCGGCAGCTGCTGGCGCTCGACCCGCAGTCGGGCGTGGGCAAGAACTCGCGCGTCACCTTTGTCGTCACCGTGCGGCCAGGCGCGAAGCGCAGCCAGCAGGCGATGCTGCCGTCGCAGTGCCTGCAGGAGCGCGCGATGGTCGACGGCGAGCACTATGTCGCCGCGCTGCTCAAGAAGCTGGCGCCGCTGCTCAGCGTGCTGTTCACAGCAGAGGCGCGCGCCGCGCGCCGGATGCGCGACGTCTACGGCGTTGTCGTGGACGTGCCGCCCGCCTCCAAGGCGGCGCAGACGCGCCTGCTGGGCGAGGAGGAGGCGGAGCGCGCCATCCTGCAGGCCTATCGCAGGTGCAGGCTGCTGAAGCAGGAGAGCGAGCTGCGGCAGGCGCCCGCGCCTGCGGCGGCTGAGCCGGCGAAGCGCAAGCGGCTGGCCGGCGGGGGGGACATACGCTCGTTCTTCAGATGACATTCGAAAGCGAGGCAAGCTGCGCTGGCGTCAGCCTGACCAAGCAGAACATGGCTCCGTAATCCATCTCGCCGGCATCCTGATGCTGGTCATACTGCTCAGGAAACTGCCTGCGTGCGCGCAGGTGACGTCGCCACATGTCTCTCTGCGCTCTGTCCGCCGCATCAATTGACAATTCCCCATTTTCAAACTGTCTTCTCAGCTCGTTGCTTTCGTCATCTGGAAATGCTGGTAGCACATCTACAAGGACTGCGGCTTTGTACCGCATAATTAGATCAACAACTTTCTCTAAAAAAACGGCGTATGTAGTGTCTGTCACCGCGCCGCCGACAGCGTACAAGTCTGCAACCGGCTGACACCCAGACTGCTGGACGAAGCCGTCGACCAGCGCGTCGATGAGTCTGACCATGTCGTCGGGGACGGCAACTCCGCTTATGACGACGCCCCCGTGATGTCGAGCCGACCTTGAGACGTCGCGCAGCGGGGCCATATTATCTTTAACTTTATGTATGTATTTATGTATTAGGTTTTATGTATTTATGTATTAGGTATTTATGTATTAGCTCCATCGCTGAGCCGATGTCAGTGAGTCTCAAGTAGACAGGCCCCTCTTGATGACTGTTTTTGTAAAGCTTATCCCCCCATTTATGTATTACAGCGCACAATGCGCACGGCTTTTTACTCAAAGGCCCATTGATTCTCCCGCTTAATCTCCTCCTCCTCTTCAGGCGAAAAGTCGTTCACGATGTTGAACATCTTCCGAATCTCCTCCGGAGTCTTGCCCTTGATCATGTCGGCCACGCGCTGGCAGCTGGCGTCGAGCAGACTCTTGTAGTTTAGATAGTTGGAAGCCAGGATGATCTCAAACAGAATCTCTTGGCTTTCCAACTCGTCAAAAAACATCTTCACATAGTCCTCGGTCGCGCCGCCGGCCGCGGCAACCTTTGCAAACTCAAGCACTTTTGCAAGCGTCTTCGAGTCGACGTTAGGCAGGGGAACGGGGTTTTCCATGCCCGTATCTTCAATGATTAGCCTGATGGTCTCAAAGTTCTGCTCAATAATGGTGCTCAATGGCACCTCAAAGGTTTGGTAATCTTTGGTCAACAGCTTCACCATGTCAGAGCTGGCCACATCCTCCTCTCCCGTTCCAAAGTGCGCGGGGCCGACAAAGACGGACATTGCACAAGGCGAGCCTCAAAACAAATACGAAACGGCTTTAAACGACAGCCGTATATATTGACATGCGGCACGGCAGCAAGGAAGCATGCCGTCGTTTGAGAGTCTGTGCGGCGCGTGCGAGGACACCTTCTGGCTGGGCAGCAAGACGCTCCCGCCGGTGGAGCCGTCGGTGCTCTTCGACGCCGTGCGGGCGGCGTGCGTTGGCGACGCAGAGCACCCGCTGCGCCAGGCGGCGGCGCAGCCGGATGTGGCCAAGGCGGTGCAGGACCTGCGGCCGGCGGAGCGCTTCGCGGGCCTCCTCGACGGGCGCGCCGTGTGCTGCCTCGTCCTCGCGTTCCGCCTGTTCGGCAGTCCCTCGGCGCTCGCCGCGCGCGCGACTGCGTCCAAGGAGCCACCGCAGACGGTGGACTGCGCGGGCGCATGCACGGACGCCATGCCTGTGGCTGGCAGCCCCGACAGCGTCCAGCTGGCGCTGCTCTCCTTCCTGAAGGGCGGCGACGCGCGCACGTGCGAGGCGGACCTGGCGCTCGCCGCCTACGGCCGCGCGCAGGCGTACGGCACGCTGCCAGCCCTGCTGCACAGCTGCACCGTCTTCCTGACTGAGGTTGGCGAGCTCATCGACGCCGACGAGGAGCAGGCGCCGCCCGCCGTCTCGCCCAAGATTCCCGCCATCCTGCCGCAGGCGCCGCAGGAGCCGCCCGTGACGGCAGCCGCAACGGCTGCGCCCCCGGAGGAGAGCGACGCCACAAAGGCGTTTTACCGTGCAGCTGAGTCTCCGTTTTCATTGACAGTGAACGACTCTGCGCCGTCGCACGGCGAGCAGCAAAAGCTTGCCGTGTCTCCGCAAACGGACGACGAGCCGCTGAAGCCGCCGCGCATCGCGCTGCGGCCACCCCTGCCGACGCTGGACGACGAGCCGCCGACGCCCCGCCGCCTGGCGCCCGCCGAGACTGTCTCGCTGCTCTCGCGCTCGTACGCCAGCCGCACGGCGAGGCTGGAGGAGCTGGCAAAGGCTCTGAAACTCTGATGATATTTACAGACGCGGCAG
>Ga0208618_1000981_pt1 | contig 11898 bp, 16 predicted proteins | sample CryBogCBE18Jul08_FD_184585 | JGI IMG/M metagenome (GOLD analysis project Ga0208618, IMG submission 184585) | Freshwater microbial communities from Crystal Bog, Wisconsin, USA - CBE18Jul08 (SPAdes) | ecosystem: Environmental > Aquatic > Freshwater > Lake | place: Crystal Bog, Wisconsin, USA...
AATAATAATTGAGCGTATAGTCTTCACAGCGAAGCAATAAGCAATTGCCCCTCGCGACTTAAAAATTGTAAATTCATGTCGGCGATTATAAGGGGGCTCTTTTTTGTAAAGTCAGGCGACGATATTCGTTATTAATAGCGAGATATAGTTGGCGCCAAATTGAGTCAATCCAAGCGATTGACCCCCAGTTATATTCCGCCTTTGCAATCTCTGCGAGAGTTTCGTTTATTGGCTCGCATTGTCCATCCGCCAATTCGTCAGAAAAAAGAACTGGCAGAGAGCGGCCCTGCCAAGCCTGCCAATGCTCCCGAGAATAGTCAGAAACGCCGCCGAGCGAAGCTAAAGTCTCTGAAGTAAAAGGCGCGAAGCGCTGATGTAACGGGCCATGAATTGACTCAGCTTGATAAGCAGTGCGAACAAGAAAATATTTTTGGTGTTGTAATTCATGCGCAAGACAACAGGCCATGCGCGCGTCTGTCATATCAGGGTCAAAATAAATTTCTATCCGACCATCGGGGTAAGCCTGACCTTCCGATGTAAAATTCTGATTGAGATAATTAAAACTATACGGCGCATCGCTCAAAATAACCAAGCTAGGATCATAACCAAATTCTTCACATAGTAATCGTAATTTTTTCTGTTTGTAAGAAAACATCTCTTCTTGCGTCAATGCGCCAACCCTAGGCTTAGTTGGCGCAAGCGCTGCCTTCAAGGCGAAAATGAAACGCGTGGTCCGCCGCGTCAACACATGTGAGATCATCAATCGCTCATCCAACATGCGTGACATCCTCGTCATGCGTAATGCGCCATTCATAATCTTCGTAAAGTTCAGATATATGCGCCCACCATCGTCTTCCATCTGGCAAATAGGGCGAAAGATCGTTAACCCTAATGTGACGAAAGAGGTCAGGATAGACCATCAGGGCGCACATAACGGCGCCAACCATCTTTTTACCCATCCCCGGATGGATAGAGTTGATTTGTTCGAATATGACAACGGGCGGATCATATTTTTGCGCAAGCAAGATTGCTACGCCGGACGCCTCTACACAATCAGGCGTTGTGATAAATTTTGGCGATGTCGAGGCGATAATTTCCCAAAACCCAACATCGTATTTTGTCGACTTGATCTGTAACTCAATCGCTTGAAGGTTAGATACAATCTCCTTGGCCAAGAGATCTAATGGCGGATGCGAGGGATCACGACCCATCTCTTTATGAACGATGAGGGTTAATGGATAGGATAGCGGGTTTTACATTAATGCATGTCAAACAAATCTTCTCCGCCAAAAAGAGAATTTCCATTAGAACTTCCCTCAGATCCATCGCGCCGTCTGACTGCTGGCGCAGAAGATGCCGGCGCATCGACAGCGTCGCTATGGCGACTGACAGCAGGAGCTTCACCCGTATCGATCTGACGACCAACCTGTGCAATAGCGCGTTGATAGACTGATGCTGCGTTCCAAGCTTGAATCGCATCAAAATTTGGCTCTCCTGGCTGATACCCCGCGCCAGCGCGCCATCCATGCGCTTTCAAAAAATTTGCTGTCGACATCAATGCCGGACCGGAATTATCGAGACTGCCGCCGGTGCCATATTCAAGAATGTTCTTGGGTAAAAACTGCGTCTGACCGATCTCGCCATGCATCGAGCCGCGCGTGTTTGCAGTCATCACGCCATGCTCAATAAGTTTGAGCGCCGCATAAAGTTGTTCAGTGAAATAGGCCGAACGACGACAATCATAAGCTAAGGTCGCTACAGCGGATAATGCATTTTGATTGCCATGCACGGCGCCAAACCCTGTTTCCATTCCCCAGATGGCGAGCAAAGGGCCTGGCGGCACGCCATATCTTTGCTCAATAGAGTCGAACAAGGCTGCATTGGAGCGTCTTAAGACGCGTCCACGCGCCACAATCGCAGGCCCGCCACGTTTACTCAAAAATTGCTCCAAAGACAGCCTAAAGCTTTTCTGCCCCCGATCGGCGCCAATGGTCGCGGTTGAATAATGCGTTCCCTTCAACGCGTCTATTCCCACAGCGCTTACGCCATTTCTAGACGCCTCTTGCGCAAATTCCTGTTTCCAAGCCTCAAATCCGCCAGCAGAGTTTCCACATGCGGCGGCATAAGCTGCGCTTTGCGCACCAGCGAGTGTGACTGAGATCAATAAAGTTCTTTGCAACAATTTACCGCGAAGGGTCATTTAATATTCCTTTCGAAACGATATCTCATCTGGCAGCTTAGTGAGACGCGCCATAAGACGATATGGATCAGCAAAATCGACAAGATAACATGCGCCATTACTAATGAGTCGTACGTCGTCTTTTTGATGTTGCAGGCGCTGTTACTTGATTTCCATAGACATCTCCAGGCGGTGGCAAGGCCTGGGCTCGGGCGGGACGTCGCTCAGCGGTTGCATCAATTTCATCTAAGGTGACGTCTGGAATTTCTGCGCCGTTTGGCAGGACGCCGGTCTCCAGCGGGCCAAAGTCCCAGCCCCGGCCATAGCCGCCATGGCCTGGATAACCGGAATAGTCGTCATATTGCTGCGCCTGCGCCATGGCGCCCATGAGCACAAGCATCAACACAGCAGAAAGAAAACCTTGTCGATATGTCAATCGCAGCATACACCGCCCCTTTCATCAGATATGAGCGTCTTCATAAAGTGGAATGTCTGACTTGGCGACTGATTTGACAAGAAGAGAATGGCCGGCATGAACAGATTGTCATGACACCCCTTCAGACCCTCGAAATATCACATTCGTCGCACGCTCAGGACTTCTCACGCTCATGATACGACTGGAAAATATCAGTAAACAAAACGGTCACCAGATCCTGTTCATCGAGGCAAGCGCTTCGCTGCTAAAAGGCGAGAAAACAGGTCTTGTTGGTCCTAATGGGGCTGGAAAGTCGACACTTTTTAAAATGATTACCGGACTAGAGCGTCCTGATGAGGGACAAATCTCGATCGATCGCGGCCTGACCATCGGTTACTTTAATCAAGATGTCGGCGAGATGACAGGGCGTAGCGCTGTCGCCGAAGTGATGGATGGCGCTGGACCAGTGAGCATTGTTGCTGCTCAGTTACATGAGCTCGAACAGGCGATGATCAATCCCGATCAAGCAGATGACATGGAAAATATCATTGAACGTTATGGAGAAATCCAGGCGCGCTTTGAAGAGCTTGATGGCTATGCGCTTGAAGGCCGCGCACGGGAAGTCCTTGCAGGCTTGAATTTCACGCCAACAATGATGGACGCAAATGTAAGCGCCTTATCAGGTGGGTGGAAAATGCGGGTCGCGCTTGCACGCATTCTCCTGATGCGGCCAGACGCCATGTTGCTTGACGAACCCAGCAACCATCTTGATCTTGAAAGCTTAATTTGGTTGGAAGATTTTTTAAAAAATTATGACGGAGCCTTACTCATAACATCTCATGATCGAGAGTTTATGAATCGTATTGTTAATAAAATTATTGAAATTGATGGCGGTTCTTTAACGAGTTACAGTGGAGACTATGAGTTTTATGAACAGCAGCGCCTGCAAACAGAAAAGCAACAACAAGCCCAATTTGACCGCCAGCAAGCAATGCTTGCCAAGGAAGTAAAATTTATTGAACGCTTCAAGGCCCGCGCCTCACATGCAGCTCAAGTTCAAAGTCGAGTAAAAAAATTAGAAAAGATTGAGCGCGTTGAGCCTCCAAAACGTCGCCAGAATATCTTGTTTGATTTTCCACCCGCACCGCGATCAGGCGAAGACGTCGTCAGTCTTAAGAAGGTCGATAAGCGTTATGGAGAGCGTATTATCTACGAGAGCCTAGATTTTATGGTGCGACGAAAGGAACGCTGGTGCGTCATGGGCGTTAATGGCGCAGGAAAGTCTACCCTATTGAAACTTGTGACAGGAACGCTCCAGCCTGATCGCGGCGTTGTGACATTGGGTAATAGTGTGAAAATGGGCTATTTTGCTCAGCATGCTATGGATCTTTTAAAAGCAGACCAGAGCGTCTTTGAGACATTAGAAGAAGCCTTCCCACAGGCCGGACAAGGATCTTTGCGAACGCTTGCTGGATGTTTTGGATTTTCTGGAGATGACACGGAGAAAAAATGCCGCATTCTCTCAGGCGGAGAGAAGGCGCGTCTTGTCATGGCGAAAATGCTCTATGATCCACCAAATTTCCTTGTTCTTGATGAACCAACAAACCATTTAGATATCACGACGAAAGAAATGCTAATTACCGCATTAGCGCAATATGAAGGCGCCATGCTTTTCGTATCGCATGATCGACATTTCCTAGCTGCGCTCTCTAATCGCGTTCTTGAGATAACACCTGATGGCGCGCATCTCTATAGTGGCGGATACACAGAATATGTTGCAAGCACTGGACATGAGGCTCCAGGATTGCACGGATAGAGGAAGATTATTCGTCGTGCTCGCGCTAGCCTTGGCTAGTCGCGAGTTGAACTTAACGTAATTTCAAAGGCGCCGCGCCTATCTTATTCATCAGCACGCGAACCTGGTCTGCGCTCATGTACAAGCTTTCAGCCGCATCCATCTCGCCTAAGCGTTCTTTTTGTTCCCACTCTTTTAATTGATTTGCTAAATAGTCAGCTAGGGCCTTGCATGCTATAGCGATGTCATCTTTTGTCATCTCAATGTTAAAAGTTTCCGACATTAGCTTCTCCAATTGTCGCTATCGCGGCATAGCCTCCCAACGCGGAGGCATATTTGTGCGCAAATCAAAGCGCCAGTTAAATTTATCTATTAAATTAAAGCCAAGAATGAAAGGCGCCTGCTCTCCAATTTCCTCTCGCAGTAAAGCAAAATCATAGACAAGAACATATAGTCCTCGAATAATACGTCCGTCACCTAAATCTAATAGTTTAACTTTATATATTTTCGTCATCATAGGCTTGCCACTCGCATCGCTTGCTCTTGCTCCCGATTTTACAAAAACAAAAAGCTCAGGATGGGCATCAACAAAACGACGATCCACAGCGGATATTTGCGCGCCTGAGTCTATCAGACCTTCTCGGTTTAAATCGCCAATCTTTATGTCAATCGCCATCAGTTTCTTTTCAGACCCCAACGGCTTGAGAAAATATTGAGGCGTCTTAGCAGATGGTCCGCTCAAAAATTGAATTTGATGACGCTTTGAATCAACAACAAAATAACCGCCTCTAAAAAAATCTAATCCAAGTAGATCATCCTCCTGCTCGCCGGCGCACCGCGTAACAAGGTAATTAACACGTCCGACATCTGGCCCAGCAGCGGATTTCATTGTGATCTTTGGTAGCCTCACATCATCACACCGTGCAAATTTTCCAGAAACGCCAAGAGATCTGCTTGACCCAATAATTGGCGCGTCCTTGTTCCATGGAGCCAGCGAGACCCGACTGGATGAGGCCCCAGTATCTACGCGCATCTTTCCCTGAAACTGACCAATCAGCATTGGCGCATATAACCGACCGCCACCATAAGAACTGCGCACAATCGAAAGATTGATGATTGATCCACTCTCTTGCGCCTTAACGAGGGGCGATGAAAAGAAAAAAATTAAACTAAAAATCATAAGAAAGGTTGTTTTCTTCATTTTCTCAAATGCTTACTCTCGAGCGTTGATAAACCAATAAATAATCAGCAAAGTTTAAAGATCAAGGTTTCTTATTTTCGAATAGCCAGATACGCGGAATGCAAGAAAATCATAGTCTCCTCAACTTAGAAGCGGGAATTTGTTTGCTATCTCCCGGTGAAGAACAAGTCGATGAAAACTGACTGTTACTTGATGACTTACAATCACCATCGGGTTTCACATGATAATTAATAGCGCATCCAGATAAGGCAGCAATAAGTAAAACAACGGCGTATCTCATAGTTTTGGTTCTTTCTTTGTCTTTCCATGTTGAGACGCTGTCATCTGTTGTTCGTCTTTATGGCCATCACTTGGCCGAAGAAGCTCAATTGCCGGACAGCCTGAACCAAAAATCAATCGCTTCTCATCAGCGCAGTGCGGGCTAAAATGATAGCGATCACACGCTGAAATCATCGAAGAAATCAGTATAATAAACAACAAGCGCCCGCAGAATTTATTGCAACAGTAATATCTCATTTCACCCCTCTTAACGAGAAACGCTTTAGCAAGCGAATTGGTAAGCGGAAAGAATTGTAACGATTAGAGATGATCCTGGCGATCTATCGAACGCGATTGACGTCTTTTTTCACGCACAATAGCTTCGTTTAAAATTTGCAAGAATTTAGATCGATGAGAGGGAGAAAAGAAAGCCGGCCCCCCTGTGCGCTCCCCTACTTCGCGAAGCTGTTCCATCAATGAACGCTGCGCCAAGGCCATGCCAATCGAGTCTTTTGTAAACTCTTTTCCATAAGGAGCGATTGCATAGGCAGTTTTTTCTAACGCGCGCGCCGCTAAAGGAATATCGTTTGTTACAACCACATCGCCACTCACAACTTGTTCAATAATCCAATTATCCGCCGCATCTGGCCCTTTCTCAACAATGACTTTATTTATCAAGGGGGATTTTGGCGTCTGTATAAAATGATTTGAGACAACATAAACCTGCAATTGATGACGCAATGCAACCTTATAAATTTCATCTTTTACCGGACAGGCATCAGCATCAATATATATTGTACTATCCATCGCTGTCGTCTCTAGATTTCTTGGGCGCGCCACTTTTTGGGTCGCCCTATCCCCTCTGCATCAATCCACAAAATCCATGTGTCTGATAAGAAGATGGCTTAGCTCCAGACTTATGAGCGCTCATGATCGCAGACATTTTATTGTTTACTTCGGAATTTTTCCAAATAGTTATCAAATCAACTGAACCATTATTTTCTTTCATGAAAAATGAAATTGTTTCCGTTCCACTGACAACAATCACATCTTCATCAACGCCAACCTGGATCGCTCGCCCAGATGAAGGATCATAAGTAAAATTTTTTGTTGTAATAGCGCCAACGGCCGCAGCTTCGCTTTTCTTAGTTTCTATATTTTTAAACTGACAGCTATACAACTCTGGAGCTGCAACGGCCTGCTTAATGAGGCTAAAAAATACAAAGACAGCCAATAGCCAATTGATCATTTACTGTTTCCTAAGCGCAGATCATCAGCGCTAGCTTTCACATCATCGCGCATGCGATCAAGTTTTGTAAACCGTTGAAGACTTCCGAACGCATGCTTTAATTCTATGGCGACCAGTGGCGGTCAATACATATTGTCCAATTCATCCATCCCAAATCATGAGGTTGGACTGGATTGCGACAGATCGAAGCCCCATTGTCATGCGGTCATATACATCAATTGGCGCAATATCCCCAAACACATCACCTTTTTCTAATGCCTCAACCAACATGCCTTCCAGGACATCTTTCATTCTTATCAATCTTAACTTGACCCTTAATTTAAGGATGTGAGGGCGTTCATTCTTTTGCGCGAAGCTTGGTTTTTTTCTCTCGTCGTCGATCAGATTTAGATGACTTGATCGACGTTAGGTCGCTCTTTTCTACACGCTCGACTTCTGTCTCTGACCCAGTCGTGAGCTGCTGAACACGTATATTGTCTCCGCCGGGTTTGCGCATATTTATCGCAAATTGACGGGAAACTTGCTCGCCAATCTCAACCTTGGTCTCATTATCGAAGATACGAATTGCGCCAATATCTTGACGCGTGACGCCACCCTTTCGGCATAACATTGGCAATAGCCATTTTGGATCAGCGTTTTTTTTCCTTCCAATATCAAGTCGAAACCAGACCGACTGGCCAGGCAACTCCATCCGCTGGTTTTTACGCGTATTTTTCTCCTGCCGATTTGGCGCGTGATGCGCGCTACCGTCACCTGGATCTGTTACTTCCTCTAAGGCAGGCAAGCGAGAGCGATAGGCTCGGATGAGAGCTGCGCCGAGCTGCTCAGGCGTGCGCTCTGCAAGCAGCAGCTTCGCCATCCTGAAGTCTTCTTCATTAGGTTGATCGGTTAAGATGGGATCCGTCAGCATGCGCTCTTGATCCAATTTATGGATCTGATCAATTGTCGGGGGGCCATTCCAGGACGCCTGGACTTTTGCATCCCTTAAAATTTGTTCAGCCCGTCGACGTCGCATCGGCGGCACCAAAAGCACACTCACGCCCTTACGCCCAGCCCTGCCCGTACGCCCGCTTCTATGTTGTAGAGTTTCAGCGTCATGCGGAAGGTCAGCATGAATAACAAGACCCAAGCTTGGCAGATCTATGCCTCTGGCCGCAACATCTGTTGCGACGCAAACACGCGCTCTGCCATCTCTTAAGGCCTGCATAGATTGATTGCGTTCGTGCTGACTGAGCTCCCCAGATAATAAAACAGCTGAAAACCCTCGCTCTACAAGCGTTGCTTGCAAATGGCGAACACTCTCTCGGGTGTTACAAAAAACAATTGCTGTCTGGGCGGCAATCAATCGCAACAGATTAACAACAACATGCTCAACTTCTTTTGGCGTAATACGTATCGCGCGATATTCTATGTCTGCATGCCCACGCTCATCGCCAGCGACTTCAATTCTCAACGCATCACGCTGATATCGCTTTGCAAGCGTTACGATACCCCTTGGCATCGTTGCCGAAAATAAAAGCGTATTTCTATCTTCTGGCGCTGCGCCAAGAATAAATTCCAAATCCTCACGAAACCCGAGGTCGAGCATTTCATCGGCCTCATCCAACACGACCGCTTTAAGCTGGGCCATGTCCAGACCACGCCGCTCAATATGATCTCGCAACCGACCAGGCGTGCCGACAACAATATGCGCACCTTCAGCTAGCTTGCGACGCTCAACGCGTGTGTCCATACCGCCAACGCAAGAAATAACGCGCGCGCCAACATAGTGGTAAAGCCAGCACAATTCTCGCTCAACCTGCAAGGCAAGCTCTCGCGTCGGCGCTATGATAAGAGCCAATGGCGCTGCTGTTGGCGCGAGTTTTTGTGTTTTATCCAGTAAAGATGCTGCAAGCGCCAGGCCATAGGCGACTGTCTTGCCCGAGCCCGTTTGAGCGGAAACGAGGATATCCCGCCGGTTTGTTTCTGGTTTTAATACCGCTAGTTGGACCGGTGTCGGATCAGTATAATTGCGTTCAGCCAGCGCTCGCGCCAAGCCGGGATTTGTATGGAAAATATTCAAGGGGTCTGGCGGCTTTCTGTTAGCAGTGAGCTTGGAAATTCACCCTATTTGCAGGGCGGACGTCATCCAGACCGACTACAAACACGCCTCATTACAAATCACAAGCTGCCTCCCAGCGCCAAAAGCTCATCAAAATTGGGGGAGGATGCAGTAAGCGCGCTGCCATAGGCCTGCCTCATCTTCCTGGAGGCGGGCTTTAGGCCATGAGCCGTCAAACGCCACATCACGACGCAAACCGCCTTGCCTTATGAAAAATAGAAATCACCCCCTCACGAAGAAGACAAAAGAGCAACAAAAAAGGCTCTGGTAGCGCATCGTATGGGGATTGTCGGGTTTAGAGCACTTCTTCATAGGGGTTAACGCTCGGCCTTACGTTTTAGGGCAACGGCCTTCTTTGAGCGCGGCGTATTTGGGCTCGGGCGCGACGCCGTCGCATTCTGAGCGGCCGACTCGGGATGATAAATGACGTCTACAAACACACCCTCGGTCAGACTGCCTGGATCAAGATCCTGCAATAAATTTTGTGCCTCAACAGGCGCAGCGCCCAAAACAAGCGCGGCAAGCAAACTGTATTTGCATAATTGGCTCAACACCCTGCGCATTTTTACCTCAATTGACCATATGTATCATGCGATGAAGATGTGCATTGTGACGTTCTCAGATTACTCTGACAACCTCTATCTGTCGATGATCATCATAAAATGACGTCGATCAGTAAGAAACTATCAATATTGCCCCCCATTTGCTCGGACAATTCCGGTACTGCCACGCATAGATTCACCATTCGATAAAGACTTAGCGCCTATCCTCACGCAACGATCAAATGATTCGTCGAAGCGTAAACGCGTGGGAGTTAAGGTGCGTGGGACAAACGGGGTGTTTAGAGAAACTGCTCGAAATCGCAGCGCTTCGAGCCGCGCGTTGTGTTGATGAGATTGAGCCGCCACAAGGATCGAAGGCAAAACATGTTTATGCTTGGCTGAGTATTGGCGGCGTTCATGGCGACAGATTCAGCGCATATTACCATGGAAGAAGCTTTTCTCGTGCTGCTGCCCTGGTCGATCTCGACCAACGCAGAAAGATCGCTGCCGCAGATGGCGCGAGCGATGAACTTCTCGCCGCCATTGATAGACAACGCGCACAACTGTGGCAGGACGGGCGCTAAGGGTTCACGCGCGCACGCCACGCCGCCTCTAGGTGACACGACGTGTCAATAGGCTTTGCAGATCACAATCATCGCATCACAAAATGTGTGATCTGGATTAGCTTATTTATGAGCCTTTCTGGCTATCTCTGGCCAGAGACAAACAGCCTTCTGGCATTAGGACTAGCCTGCATAGGGCTAATCCATCTCGTTATGCTTGTATATGACCATATAACGAGCGCAAAGTTCTATGATAAAATGACTCCACACGAGTTTGAACATTATTGCGCAGCTATCTTACGAGAACAAAAGTGGGAAGCCAGAGTTACACAAGCGAGCAGAGATCAAGGCGTTGATATTATCGCTCAAAAACGGGGCATGAGGATTGTCTTGCAATGTAAAAAATATGCCAAGCCTGTTGGCAACCATGCCGTTCAGGAGATTGCCGCCGCAATTGCGCACGAGGATGCGCAAAGAGGCATCGTCGTAACGACGAGTTCATTCACATCTGCCGCCAAGAAATTAGCCGACTCCAATCAAGTGATCCTTCTACATCACAGCCAACTTGGTAAAATTGATAAATATCTGCGTAACTAGCCCGAGTAAAAGACGATCATTTCTTTAAAAATTGAGCTATCTAAATTCAGCCAGAGCGTGAGATGATGACCATGCCCCTTCTATTGAAATGGAGCCTCTCGTGAAAAATATTAGCCGTGTTTTTATCTGTCTTATGATTTTTCAGTCTCAGGCTTTTGCCGCCGAAAAATGGTCAACGGACAAACTCACTGAATGGAAAGAACTTTCCGAAGACTGCAAAAACAGCACCGATCCAGCGGCCCATAAGATTATTTGTGAGAAGGTAGAAAAAATCGCCACAGATTTAAAAGAAAAAGGCTACTGCCTTGGACCCGTCGGACCGAACGAAGAAGCAGCCAGTTGGCGGCGTTGCGATAAACGCAAATAAGCGATCTATGATGCGCTTCCCACGAGTGAGTGTGAGCGCCAATCTAAGCTCACTCAAGCATGACCCCAAACTGGTGTAAAAAAGCAACACTACAAATAATTAAGACGCATTATGTAAATATAATGAAATCTATCCTTGATTTATCTTCAAGATGGGAGGACGCTGATACTCAGGTTGCTCGGTTACATCATCTGTTTAAAACATACAGGAGATCGGCCATGAAAAAGCTTCTTAATATTCGCGCTGCGATCATTGAGTTTTTAGATAGCCTACAGCCACAACCTTACTGTCTTAAGCCAATTCGCGTAAGATGCCTTGCGCGCAAACAATATCCCACGCAATAGACTCATTGATAACCCAATGATGTCTTTTGCTCTATGCTTGCATAGACGAAACATCGGCAATATTGCCTAGGACTTTGTGTTGACGCGTATCAAAGAAGCATATTTGTTGCAGACTTGACCATTAAAAGATCCAAGCGACAAAAGCAGATGGTTGTCATTCCTTTCGTTAGGCTTGGACAACAAAAACTAAAACCTGATCGATGAGATATCTGTCCTAGGCTTGTAGAATGGAACATCTTTTTCAGCAGAATTTGATCGCTTTAGCGATCGCGATGGTCATTGTCGCT
>Ga0208618_1000986_pt1 | contig 11876 bp, 21 predicted proteins | sample CryBogCBE18Jul08_FD_184585 | JGI IMG/M metagenome (GOLD analysis project Ga0208618, IMG submission 184585) | Freshwater microbial communities from Crystal Bog, Wisconsin, USA - CBE18Jul08 (SPAdes) | ecosystem: Environmental > Aquatic > Freshwater > Lake | place: Crystal Bog, Wisconsin, USA...
TTTTTTAGGGGAAAATTTTTTTTTTTTTTTTTTTTTTGGGTCGGTCGGTCGATCGGTCGGTCGGTGGATTTGATAGGCTCAAAATAACACAGAGACCGCTTGCTAGAGGCTTGGAAGGGGGGCGCGGGTAGCCTAGTAGCCAAGACACTAAAAAAGCGGCTCGCGCCGCTTTTCTAGTGTTTTTTAATTGATAGCGCCAGTACGAAACAAACCAGCGCAAAAACAGCTTGCGCGAAAAGCAGCAAAACGAATCCGAAGTGCTCAAATAGCGCCGACCAAAAACCCGCTTTCTTGCGGCTCATAACGGAATCATGAACAGCAACTCCTCGGCCCCGTAAACCGATTCGGATTCGCATTCCTCGCATTCATAGCCGCGCGCGTCAGGCTCGACTCCGTAATGCTCGGCACCGCATTTAATGCAGAACCCCATATAATCGCCCGACTCGATGGAATCTTTTATGAGCTCATAATTTAGTGATTCGTGTAATTTCATGGCATTAAATCCAATCATGCTTGAGAGCGGACTCGGATTTGTGCAAAGCATAGGCTAGGTTAGAAACAACCGAAAATCCCATATCCATCCCGCAACCTCGCACGATTAACCCGCGAGTCTTGGCCGTCACATATCCGCACAAAAAAGCAATTTGCGAAGAAAGCCAGATAGGCCGGTCGCCTTTGATCGCGTAAAAATCAATGTGTCGAGTCATCCCTGAATCGGACACATGGCGAAGCACGCAATAAACGCGCGACCCTTCCGGCAATAGCGCCCGCAGCTCATCCGCAGACTGTTGCAAATAGCGCTTTTCACCTTCTTGCTTTGATAATTTAACCGCTTCCGGCCAATATTCAGGATTGACTGTTCGATAAATCGATCCGTGTTGTGTTTCAATGTAGGTATAAGATTCCATGATTTGACTCCTTGTCCTGATACCGAGCTTGTCGCTCGCATATTGCGCGGCACCGAGGCACCGCGCAATTAACTAGCGTCAAGCAGCGACCGACTCCGGCACGGCTTGCTTGCGCGTGATCGGTTGATCGATAAACCATTCGGCAGCCGGTAACACGTCGCTCATCCGCATTGGCATTACAACGCCGAACGCTTGGCAACCCGCAAGCAAATCATCCGGCAACCAAGAAACCAACGCCGGGTTTAACCCGTTATGATGAATCACCGGAATCGACGTTGAACCACAAATCGCGGCAGCTTTGACAAATGTCACCAAAAAATCAGGCTGAAATTGCGCCGCGACTCCGTCAATTTCACGCGAAATCACCGCGCGAGTTTGTGGAAACGTCCCGTCAATCTCAGCCCCTGCAACCGTAACCCCCTCATATTTTAACGCCAGCACCCGGCTTGCTAGCTTGTCCTCACCTTTGCCTTCGAAGGAAAGAGTCGCATAATCCGGCGAACGCTTGCCCACCTTAATTTGAGCAATCATGTGAATCGGCAAGATTAAAGACGGCTCACCCGCAGCCCCATCCGAGTCGCCCGCTTTTGTCTGTTCAGTAAAAATTCGCTTTTGTTTCCCGGCAATAAGTTTTTTACCATCGGTTGCGCACATGATCACGGAATCGCCGAAGAACTCTAAATTCACCCCGTTCAAATAGTAGCGTGATTGTTCCGTCGACGCAGCTAACGCAACAGCTTTTAAAAGACGAATATTGAGCTCGATATTGAATGTCATATTGTGACTCCTTGTCCTGATACCGATTGCACCATGCAATCGCCAGACCCGCGCACCATGGCGCGAGTCAAACTATTGCACGCGTTAGCTTAGACGTTCTAAACCTTCGAAATTTAAACGCTTATCAAAACGCATAATCCATTGATTCGCTTGCGTAAAAATACGCACCGAGTAACCCCGTGATTTAATCGCCTTGACCGGAGTCGACGTGCCCCGCTTGGCAAATAAACAACCAGCTTCGAATAAAAGCCAATTATCGCTTGACCACAGATGAGGATTCGCAAGCACGTCTTGAGCATTATACCCTTCGAAAAACGATTCAGACATCAACCGACTCCTTCACAGCAAACGAAAACGTCGACACTTCACACGCCAGCACGCCGAACCGAGTCGCATCATGGCACGATTGAAACCAAGACTCTTCAGACACGTCGACGCAATAAAACACCGAATATTCTTTCAACATCTGATTTTCAAACCAATGAAACACTTTCAATTCATCCGACTCTAACCCAGACTCGTCGTCATTAACCAACGCGCACGCCCAGAACGAAGGCAGCTCTAATTCTAAAACTTCCATTGCAGCCCCCATCATATCGCCAGCGACAGCGCAAACACAGCGCCGAGAAACAACGCCAAGCAAACCAGCTCGACAACATCGACTACCAAAATTTTAAATATTTTTAACATGATTTGACTCCTTGTCCGATTTGAAAAAATAGGGCGAGCCTTACGACCCGCCCGTTGAAATTATTGCCCGTAAACCGATTCCCATGACGGCAGTGAAAAACGCTTAACGCCCGACTCTTTCAATTCATCATCAACCCACAATGCAACCGCCCCAAATATTGCCCACTTTGACATGCACCGCGCAGCCCGTAACGCGTCACGCTTACTATTTTTTGAAAGCACAACATCAGATTCAAGCGTCCCATCTTGCAATTCATACCGCAAAGCATACCGATTTTTCATGATTGACTCCCTGTCCTATATGGCCCCTTGCCATGCTCTAAACGTAAGACGTTCTAAAAAATAAGTCAAGAACTATTTGAAAACAAAACAAAAAAATTTTATAGCCTCGCAAACACGCTTGCGATATTCTTAACGTATGACAAAACCAACACCGAAACGCGTGCCCCCCTTTGCTTTGGAAATACTGGCACATCACCCGCTTGCAATGACGCTGCCCGCGGCAGGTTACGGCATGCTTTGCCGTCTCATCTTTCATTATATTTTAACAGATTATCGACCGCTTCCAAAAATAGGCGATGATCTTTGCGGCATTATGCGAGCACACCGCCCCACTTTCAACACCCATCGCGCCGATATTATGGCCGTTTTCAATGACTTAGCACCCAAATTGCAAGAAGCAGATCGACTTTACAAACAACGAATCCAACGAGTCAAAGACTTAGGCGAAAAAGGAAACGTTTCGCGCCGATTAAGAGCGCTCACAAATAAACCACCACGACCAAACGCCGATGCAGCCCTTGCAATCACGGCACCTAAACGCGAACGCACCGCACCAGTAACCCGACCCTTAACCCAATCCGACTCCGCGTGGCGCGAGTAAATACATCCGAAAAAATTTTCGCTTCGCAAAAATTTTTCACGCCGCCGAGCCTATACACCAAAACGCCGCCACACCGGAATCCAAAAAAATCGCAATCGCAAACCCGCCCCACCCGTTGAAGGCAAAACGCCGACACGGATTCGAAAACGTCAAAATTTTTGAAGAAGTCGCGGCTTGCCTAATTTTCGCGCCGAAAAAAAATCGACTCGCGGCAACCGTTGCGCCGACCGTTGCGCACCGTTGCGCTGCTGCACCGTTTAGCCGTTGCGCCGTTGCGCCGTTGCGGCGACCGTTGCGCCGAGCCGTTGCACCGTTGCGCCGCACCGTTGCGCACCGTTGCGCCCAAAAAAAATCGGCTCGCTCGCTTCGCTCGCTCGACCGGCCTTAGCTTTGTTAAGTAAGAGGCTCGCTGACGCTCGCGGATTTAATAGCCTTAGCTTTTATAAAATTTTTCTCGCTCGCTTCGCTCGCTCGGAGTAACGGCCTTAGCTTTGTTGGTGGCTCGCTACGCTCGCGGCTCTGTATAGCCGTAGCACTGTTAGGTAAGAGGCGAGGGCCTGACGGCCCCGCGAGTATGTAATTAACTTTTCGCTCTAAAAAGCGAATGGACTCGTTACGAATTTATTCCGGCGACACACTTGCTCCGCCCCCCAAAAAATTTTTTGATGTTGACAAGTTGTCCTTACCCATTTAAGACAAGCAATATCAATAAGTTAGCTTGGAAAAGCGCCGTGATAAGAACCGGATTGTTTAAATATGTGATCCATTCTAGGGTCGATGAATACCATCAACAGGGCTGGATGATTGTTGCTGACCTTGGACGGCCTCATAATTATTACAGTGTTCTGATGTGGCACTGCGACTGCGGACAGCTTGTCATCCCATAAACCATCTGATACTATCGAATCAGATCAAGGAGCCATCATGGATCAACAATTTCAAAGTTTCTTAGACGACCTTGCTGGGGAGTTGAAGAAAGCGGCGGAGCGAGCGGTGTGGGACATCCCGACTGACAACCGCACAAAACACACCATTTCGGCATATAGAGCCGCTGTCGCAATGGTGGGAATGTGTGTACAGTCGGCGTTGGCGAAACATCGTTCGCTTACCGCAATTGAGCCGGTACAACCTGAACCTGAACCCGTCGGAGTTCCAGATGTTGAAGAAGTTGTTGAATTGGGTGACGAAGTTGTCGATGACACCCCAAAACCCGAAAGTCTCTTCGACGACAGCATCGACAAGCCCCGCCGTCGCAGAACCATATGAGGAGATAAAAATGGCTATGACCCCTAAGAAAGCTGCACCAGCAGCTGCTAAGACCGGCAAGAAGAATGTTGCCGAAGCCGCCAAGAAGGCAATGAAAGAAGGCAAGCCTTTGAAAGAGGCAATCGCCGCGGCTAAAAAAGGCAAGTAAAATGGCGAAGAAGCCTATTGCGGAAGAGATTGCCAAAAGCCTGAATACTCCGAGTAAGGTCGAGAAGAAGGCTCCATCAGTCTCAAACCGTATTGCCAACTTGGGTGACTTCGCTCACCCACCTAAGAAAAAGAAGAAAAAATAATGCCTCGCATCTATACAAAGAAAGAGGACGCCAAGCGGGAAAAGGTAACTGTTCCCGTGTCCTCGGTTCTTTTGGATAGGTTGAAGCAATACGCCGTGCGGCAGGATGTATCTCACACCCAAGCTGCACGGCGTTTTATTGAAACGGGTCTTGATCGGGAGAAACAAGATGGCAAGCATTGAACAAACGTTTGATCGGTGTGGCGAAGTCATTTCCAAATGGCGTGACCGTGAAGTAACTCTTGAAACAGTTAAAGATTTTGCGGAAGTATTTGATCTTCAATTGCACTGGTCTTTAAAGCCTGTTGACAGCGAACCAAAAAAACCCGCTGTAAAACCTGAACAGGGTGAATTTACTTTTGAGTTGTCTGAAGACGACCAGTGGGCCTTCAAAGGCTGGCGCGAGAACAACGGGCTTTAATCATGTCTGATTTATACGATGTCTTGGGTGTCGGGCGGGACGCGAGTCCTGCTGACATCAAGAAGGCGTATCGTGTTAAGGCCAAGTCCGCGCACCCCGACGGTGGTGGAGATGCGGAGCAATTTGGTGCGTTGACGCTGGCTTTTGATTGCTTGAGCGACGAAGACCGCCGGAAACGTTATGACGAAACTGGCGATGTGGGTGACGGGCAACCTGACAACACATTTTCTCAGGCGTTGCACTTTGCGACCAACGCAATCAACACAATTTTGAACACAATCGAGGCTCGTAACCTTGAATTGGATCGTTTTGACATCCTTGGGGATGCGATCAAGACGTTGGAGAACCAGATCGAGGCTGAAGCAAATGAGCGTGAAAGGCTCGGAAATTCGGCCAAAAAACTGGAAAAATTGGCTAAAAAGTTCAAAGCGAAAAAGAAAAAGGTCAACCGTATTGGTCCGGTGCTTGATGCACAGGCCGCGGATATTCGCCGCCGAATTGCAAAAGGTGAAGAAGTCGCCAATATAATGAAAATGGCTTGGGACATCCTGAACGACCATAACTTTGATTGGTCGCCACCGGAACCAGTGCCCGTACAACCAATGGGTCAAATGACATGGCGGTAAAATCATCAAAATGGCTCAAGCTGTTTCAAGACTTCATTGGTGATATTCGTATTTCATCCAAGGAAGCGATCTCGCAAGACGAGCGTGGATCGAAGCTGGAACTGTGGGAATCGCAACGCCGTTTCATCCATGAAGTCGGCACGGGGCTGGATAGCGACATTCACAAGTTCTATTGCTTGAAGTCCCGCCAGCTTGGAGTGACCACTGTGTCACTGGCGATCGATGTGTTCTGGATGGCGCTGCACCCGAACATCATCGGGTGTCTGGTGACGGACACGGAAAAGAACCGCGAAGCCAACCGTATGTTGCTGGAAAAGTACGTTGAGTCGTTTCCTGACGGGTACTTTGGCGACACGTTCAAGATCGTTCGATCCAACCGGCAAATGTTGCAGTTCTCCAACGGGGCACGGTTGGATTTGTTGGTGGCCGGTACGAAGGACAAAGGAACGTCATGGGGCGAAGGTGTCGGTTATGCCTTCGGACATTTGACGGAAGTTGCAGCTTACGGCTCGGCGGAAGGATTGAAGTCGCTTGAGGAAGGCTTTGCTCAAACGAACCCCAACCGTTTGTTTATTTATGAGTCGACAGCAAAAGGGTTCAACCATTGGCGTACACGGTATGTCGATGGCTTGAATGATCCGTTGTCGGCCAAATCTTTCTTTGTCGGCTGGTGGGCTGGCGACACGAACCGGATACCACGGAAAGACCCGCGGTTCTTGCAACACGGCTTGCATCCGCCGGAGTTTGAAGAGAAAGAAATGATTGCCGCCGTTCAAGAGAACTACGGCCACAAAGTCACGGCTGAACAACTGGCTTGGATACGGTGGAAAACGGAAGCGGCGGGCGCCGAAGCGGCTTTGTTGGATCAAAACCAACCATGGACTGCCGAGCAAGCGTTTGTTCAAACGGGTTATTCGTTCTTTCAAACCCGCGTGATTACGGCGGATATGAAGCGGTTGGACGAAGAAATGGTGCGCTACAAAGCGTACCGGTATGAAGTGGACGGCGACTTCTTCAATTTTAAAATGATTGAGTTGAAGCCCGGCGTGGATAGCCCCGACGACATCGAGTTGAAAGTCTGGGAAGAACCGGTTGAAGGAGCCAAATATGTTATCGGTATGGACCCTGCCTACGGGCGTAACGACCACAAAGACCACCACGTCATCTCAGTATGGCGGTGCTTCGCAGACCGAGTTGTACAAGTCGCGGAGTATTGTACCGCAGATGTTGAGGCCAAACACGCGGCTTGGGTATTGTTCCATTTGTCGTCTGCCTATGTTGATTGTCTCGTCAACCCCGAAATCGGTGGGCCGGGCGCACTTGTTCTTGGCGAGTTCGATCATCTCCGGCAATTGCTTTCACTAGAAAGCAACGCTTCGCGGGTGAAAGCCCGTGGATGGGAAGACGCCGGTTCGCACGCACGGATGTATCTGTACAAGCGGCCTGACTCGATGGGTGCCGGTTATGTGATCGGCTTCCAGACCAACTGGAATACCCAGTCAATTCTGATGCACCAGCTTCGCGGTTGTTATGTGTCGAACGAGTTAAACATCAACTCCCGTTCGTTGCTGAACGAAATGTCGTTGGTGGTTGTCGATAACGGGCACATCGGTGCGCCAGAGTCACGCGACGAAAATTGCAAAGACGATCGAGTGTTCGCCATGGCGTTTGCGGTTCGTGCTTGGAAAGACTGGACGCAAAAAGACATGATGGCTCAAGGTCTAACCTATGATGCGGTGATGAACGCTCAGAAAGGTGAGAAGCCAGCGGTCGCAACCACGGTCAACCGGATCGTGTACAACTTTTTGAAGACGATGGAAGATCATGCAGACGATGAACCCGAACCCCCTGCATGGCAAACGGAGTATGGATTATGAGTAGAGCAGACGTTAAATTTCGCGCTAAAGTTGAGGTTCCGGCACCAACACCGGAGTCGCTGTTTGATGAAACACCTGTGGTGACAGAAACCAAAATTCCAAAAGGATTTGAGGAATTGCCGGAGGTCAGCGTCAACTTTCCGTACACGGGACGCGCAGTCTATGTGACGGACGGCGTGAATGTTGCTCCGGCGGTCTGGCGTGTAACCCGTTCATATGACGGAGCCAACGTAAAGTGGGTTTACGATCAGTATTGGGCGCAGCATAATGCGGGTGGTCAAAGGTTAGATATGGTTCCTATCGCTTACAAGAAAATGGAAGATTGATATGACCGTCACGTTGGAGATCAACATGAATAAGTCTGATACTTTCTTGGAACCGACTAAGTACAAGATCAGGTACAAGTGCGAATTGTGCGACCATGAATATACACGTACGTACAAAGCCATTCCGATCAACGATCCGCCATGCCCCAGCAAAGCTTGCATCGTGAAGCAAGAATTAGTGGCTATGAAAAAGCAGATGGATAACTTCCAGCGGATGTTGGAGTCTGGTCAAGGTCCGGGGCAGATCGGTAACAAAATTGTCGTGAAGGCTGTCGATGAGACCGCTCGTATCGTCATGGAAGATTATCAGATGACGGATTTGAAGGATAACATCCGTCAAGGCGAAGCGGTCGCACCAAAATTACCGGGCCAGCAGCAGACATTGGCTGACAATTATTTTGGCGGTCGTAGTTTGCAAGCAGCGGGTATCAACAAGAAACAAGCTGACTTGCTAGGTCGTCGGGCAATTTCAGGAGCGTTCAGGAGTGCGGCGTTAAATCCGGCATCCATTCAACTGCCTGATGTTAAAAACGGGCAGTCACCGTTACGGGTGATGAGGACAGAACCGACGGGTAAAAAATAAGGGGCTTCGGCCCCTTACTTCTTTTTGTGGGTTTGCGCTTTCATTTCTTGCTCTTTGGCAGCTGCTTCTGCGTGAGCGATTTCGCGGCGCATGATATTGGCGCGCAGCTCGTCTGGATCGGTGACGTCCACATGATCGACAAGTTCCGACGGTGACATTGCGCCGATGCGCTGTAGGCTGAACGCGAGTTCCTTGGCGTCTTGCGAGAACGCTGGCGACGAAGAGTGCGAGTCAACAGTAAGCGACACGTCGTCTGGCAGATCAGCGAACGTAAACGTCACTGCCACAAGACCCTTAGCTGGCGGGATCAACAGCGCTTCTTCGCCCGGCATAGACGAACTTTCAAAACCAGCCGCATCTTTTGGAACCCATGCAATCATCTTTTGATCGACGTGAGCGCGGGCCATGTCGAGCATGAGAGCGCCAAACTTTTCAACGTCACGCTCGATGAGGAGCGCACGGTCTTTGAAGCGCGGCGAGAACATACGTACCAATGTTTCGGCGTGTTGAGCAGAGCGAACACCTTGTTCGCCTTGACCCTTGGCGATCGGCGGAAGACCCATCATCTCGTCAAACATACGCTCGTACTCATGGAGCGAGGCCCACAAAGCTTCTGGGATTTGAATGTTGTCACGCTCGATCTTGGCGTTCGGGTTGGAGTCAGTCCAGTAACCACCCGGCTTGTTGAAGCGAGAGAGTGCCTGTTGGTTCACGCCGGTCGAGCCGACAAACTTGGTCGCTGGCTCTTCTTGTTTGCGAAGCATCTTGTTGATGCCTGTGATGCGTGAGTTGATGGCTTCTTGGAGAAGAACAAGACGCGTAACTTCCGATGCGCCCCAAAAATAATCCGGCACCGGATTGGCGCAGAACAGGCTGAACGGATGGCTACCCTTGAGAACAGGGTCAGTTTGTTTTGCGTGAGTGTTGTAGGAGAACGAACTGGTCAGCTGGTACTTACCACCGATCAAAATGTCCTCGCCAATGATCTGGAATGTTGTCCAATCACCACGGTTGTCATCCCATACCCAAAGCTCGTCCAGTTCAAGCATGGCTGATTCAACGGCTGGATCGATGTCGGCTTTAGGTTGCGACATCCAGTCAACAAGGCCGCGGCTTTGGTTTGGAAGACCGCTGCCCGCAGCTTGGAACGGGTAAAGCCCGCCCGTCACGATATTCATGGCTGACGCAGATGCGTCTTTCATGCCGCCAGAAATACCTTTCATGTGCGTCTTGGCACGTTCTTTCAAGTCGTCTTCGTCAGGACGACCGCGAATAAGGTTGCGGAATTGCGCGGGCGTAATGATCATGCGGTGCGTAAACGCTTCCATGTCCGCATCAAGCGCCGTGTAGTTCTCGTGCAACACACCAAAGTTTTCTGGCTGCACCAACTGCGTACTAAATTCTTTGTTGACAGAATTTAATTTTAAAATGCCAAGACCTTTGCGAAGAGCAATTCCGACGGCTTGGGAAATCTTGTTGTCCGAATCAGTTTGGCGGCAGAATTTTCTAATGCGTGCCGCAGCAGCCCGACCTTTAGATTCGTTGACAACGTTTGGAAGATCAGGATCGGTGATGGCAAAGCGTAAAGACACCGGAGAAAAAAGAAGTGATTCGAGATCATCGAGTGATGCGTAAGTCTTGTTAAACATTGCTGGAGCAGCTGCATCTGCTGAACCAGACATGGCGTAAGACTCGAAAAACGCTCCACGATTTTGTCTCGCCTGTCGCGACGACATGCAAATATTCGCCAAGTTTCGGGCGAATGATTCGAGATCGCGTTTAGGTATGTGCATGTCATCCCATCCTATCGTTTTGATAAACCACAGCTTTTCTCAATTATATATTGACAAGGCTCTTATAGCCAACGTAATCTCGCGTCTGTTGAGATGGTAAGCTCTCTCAACGTTCCCAGCAATAGGAGTTTAACTATGTTTGACGTTTCTGAAGTTGCCGAAAAGCGTGGCCGTAAGATGCACCGCAAGGGCCGCAAGTAATTGTGGTTTGATGAACGGGGGCCGAGAGGTCTCCGTTCATATCTTTTTGTAGGAGATCAAAATGGCTTATGGTTCACGTCGCGTTAAGCGCAAGTAATTCTGAGGGTTAGTAACATGGCTTCCTGCCGTTCTAAAAAGCGTTCTACTCGTAAATAAACTGATCTAGTTTAGAGAGTGTAAATTATGGCTTTACCGCCCATGCCAATGCCCGGTGGCCCCGCCCCCGGCGCTCCCGGACTTCCTGGCGCGATGCCACCTATGGGTGGCGCGGGTCCGGCAAGTATGCCCGGCCCTATGGCTGGTTCAGGTCAGCAAGGAATGGCAGCTTTGAAAGTGGGTCTTGAGTCGCTTCAAAAAGCACTCCCCCAGTTGCCAATGGGTTCAGCACTCCATCAATCCGTTCTTAAAGCCGTTGCCGACATCGGCAAGCACCTTGAAAAAGAAGGTGGCGCACAAGGCGATCAGATGGGCGCCATTCAACAATTGATGGAAATGGCGCGTGCCGCTAAGACACAGCCTAATATGGCTAGTATGATGCCCGGTGGTCCACCACCCGGCGGACCCGGAGCGGGCGCTCCACCACCACCAACCCCGCCAATGGGCGCATAGGAGTAAGTTATGGCACAGGGAAAAGTTCCTACCCCATACGTTAACGACGTTAAAGAAGATCGCAGCGTTATGCAGTACGTTGAGTTCCCAACGATGGGAATTGGCGCACGCAAGTCGGGTCTTCCAACTGACGGCACCAACCACATCCGCAGCCTCGAACACGTTGGCGACGATGCCGCACGTAATTCGGGCAAAAACGGTTCGACGGCTCCAGAAGGTCGGAAGTAAACCATGGCTATGACCCCAGATCAAATTGCTCTTCAGCGCTCCAAAGAGTTGATTGACGCACTTTGGAACGACGGTGAAGTCGGTAAAAAAATCCAACAAGCGGCTAAGGCCCGTTGGGACGACGTTAAAACGACTGAGGATATGTTTGCCCCAATCGTTGAACCACACTTGAACAAGATCAAGACTCTTGAAGACAGATACGAAAAGCTTCTTGAAGAGCGTCTTGATGAAAAACGTGCCGCCGATGAAGAGCGCACTAAACTAAAGCTTGAAGAACAACTCGAAAAAGCCCGCCGCGACTATAATCTGACTGAAGAAGGCTTCAATCAGATGATTGATCGTATGAAGTCAACGGGCAATTATTCGGACGCAGAAGCCGCTGCCGCGTATGTCGCC
>Ga0208618_1000987_pt1 | contig 11873 bp, 10 predicted proteins | sample CryBogCBE18Jul08_FD_184585 | JGI IMG/M metagenome (GOLD analysis project Ga0208618, IMG submission 184585) | Freshwater microbial communities from Crystal Bog, Wisconsin, USA - CBE18Jul08 (SPAdes) | ecosystem: Environmental > Aquatic > Freshwater > Lake | place: Crystal Bog, Wisconsin, USA...
GGGTACGGGTAGGGGTAGTGGCAGGGTTGATTAGTTTTACAATTATTAAAAACCTAACTCAAGACTTGTAGTTGTTATCTATTTTGTCGACCTGACGAACTAAAGCATCAAAGAGATCCTGGCCTTCCCCGTTTGTAGGGCTAAATTGAAAAGAGTCCTTTGTAGCGCTCCTTGCAATCTCTTCACTAACCATAATTCTGGTCCCCATGCTGGCGGTGGCAACTTGGATTTCGCAAGCTCTTTGTAATGTCCAAAGTATTGAGAAGGTGAGGGGGAGGGAGGCACCCCAGGCAAGTAAGCCGTGATTTCTGAGTATCACGGCAGGTCGGGTGCCAATGCTTTTTATAAGTCTTGGGGCTTCATTTGACCTGATCGTAATCCCTTCAAAATCGTGATATGCAACTAAATTGTGCAACTGTGCGCTATAAAAGTTACTTTGCTCAAGTCCTCCTTGCATGCAGGCTACAGCAACTCCAGCAGTGGTATGAGTGTGCATAATGCAGTGAGCCCCATCAATATTTGCGTGCATCGCGCTGTGTAGAACAAATCCTGCTGGATTAATAGGATAAGGAGAGTGGTCTAAGATTTTTCCGTTAAGGTCTATCTTAACTAAATTACTTGCCGTAACTTCGCTGTAATGAAGTCCAAAGGGGTTAATTAAAAACTGAGCTTCATCGCCGCTAACAGACTGGGGCAGCCTTAAGGTAATGTGGTTATAAATCATCTCCGTCCAACCTAGCATTGCAAAAATGCGGTAACAACTGGCCAATTGAATACGACATTTTTGTTCATCTGGGTGGAAAGAATTTAGAGTGTTCATAGTTAACTTAAAGGTTAGATTGGATCTAGAATCTAAAATTGAATAAATTACATCATAACGAAAAAATAAAGCAAAATTGCGTGCAACTAAATTCGTTGTGAATTTTTGCAACCGTTTGATTTTTTAATAAGCAAATTGATTTTTTTGGAACTTATATGAAACTTTTGAGTTTTGCTATTGTGGTGGCGCTGTCGGTATTCAATCCCTCTTGGGGACAACAGTCGCAAAGCTATCCTAATCACCCCATCAAGCTTGTAGTTCCATTTCCACCCGGGGGGGCGACAGACGTGATTGGACGCATCATGGCTCAGGAGCTCTCCAAATCCCTTAATCAACAAGTGTTGGTTGAAAATAAATCAGGCGATAGTGGAAATTTAGGGGCAGAGTTGGTTGCAAAGTCGCCAGCCGATGGATATACCCTTTTGTTGGCTGCACTGACCTCACACTCCATCAATGCAAATCTTGAGAAAGCCGCTCTTCGCTACGATTTAGAAAAAGACTTCAGTCCAGTCGCTGTGGTGGGTTTCGTACCACTTGTATTTGTTGTAAATCCAATTCTGCCCATTAAGAATATGAAAGAGTTTATTGCTTACGGAAAAGCAAACCCTGGTAAGCTTACCTTCGCATCATCCGGTGCTGGGGCACCCCAAAGACTGGCTATGGAGATGTTTAGGTTTCAACAAGGTTTGGATATGCTGCACATCCCGTACAAAGGTAGCGGTCCTGCTATGACAGATTTGGTGGGTGGACAAGTACTTTGTATGTCAGAGACCGTACCTGCTGCGATTTCTTTCATACAAACAGGTAAATTAAGAGCTCTTGCAGTGTCCACTTCAAAAAGAATTAGTCAACTGCCCGATGTCCCAACTGTTGCAGAGGCCACAGGTATGGCTAATTTTGATGTCGTCTCAATGTTTGGCGTCATTGCTCCAAGCGGCACTCCTGCAGCAATCATAAATCAATTGAACGCCGCTACGAAATCCATACTTCAAAGACAAGACGTCCAAGACAGAATGTTAACTGCCGGTGTTTATGTTAACTATTTATCCCCAGTTGACTCGGTGAAACGTATCCATACCGAACTCAACATGTGGGCTAAGGTAATTAAGGATTCAAATATAAATTTGAATGAAAATTAATTACGTCAATTTTTGAAACTTCAAATATCTCCATCCAAGGCTTTTAATTAGTCTGATTTCATTATGAGAATTGGCCTACAGACATGGGGAAGTGAGGGCGATATTCAGCCCTTTCTCGCCTTAGCCGCTGGCCTGGTTAAGGCCGGGCATCAGGTGAAGCTTTGCATAACTGAGGTAGCAGAGCGCGATTACACAGGTATAGCAGCAAAAAATGGCTTTGAAATAGTCAATGCCCCCAACCCTGCATTACCAACGATAGACATCATAGAGAAGATGGGCCAAGCCTTTAAAGAATTCAGAGACCCTGCAGCACAACTTAAAATAATAAATCGTTATTTTCTCTATCCAGCTGAGAAGGCAATGTTTGATGCTGCAAAAGAGCTCTGCGCGACAAGTGATTTAGTCGTTCGTCATATATTTTGTTATCCCACTCAAATCGCTGCAGAGCTTGCTCATATCCCTGTTGCTACACTTTATCCAATTCACAATATATTACCCAATCCACACCAACCCCCCTTTGGTGCTGTAAACCTTGGGCGGTGGTCGATCCCCTTGTGGTGGAAGTTAGCGCAGTGGCTGATCAATAAGATATTCCTCAAGCAAATTAATCATTTACGGCAATCTCAAGACTTGCAATTGATAGATGATGTTCTAACGCAGGGATGGAGTAATAAAACACTGAACTTGATTGCCGCTAGCTCTGCTATTTGTCGGCCACAAATTAACTGGCCAAAGAACTTTAAGGTATGCGGTTTTTTAAATGGATCCGGGTTGGATCAGAGCTACCAAAGCTTACAAAGCTTACAAAACTCTAATAACTCACAAAGCATAGGTCGCTTAGACCCAGAGGTGACTAGATTCTTAAAAGACAAAGAGCCCCCCATCTATTTCACTTTCGGAAGTATGTTTACCTTAGATGAGAGGTCTTGGCGTCCTGCGTTTGAAGTTTGGAGTGAAGTCGTTAGGGATTTGGGAGTCAGGGCTATATTTCAGATCCCTCTGCCTAAGGGGCATTCCCTGAGTTGCGGCGCAAATGTGTTGATCGTGCCGCGTACACCTCACGATTTGGTATTTCCTTTTTGTTCCATGGTGATCCACCATGGAGGCGCTGGAACAAGTCAAAGTAGCTTAATTAGTGGATGCCCAAGTGTGGTGGTCGCCCACATCGCAGATCAGCCGTTTTGGGGGAGCGAGTTAAAACGTATTAACGTATCGCCTGGATTTATTCTTAGAAAGGATTTATCCAAAAATAAATTAGCTAAATATATAAATATGGTTTTGAAAAATCCGAAGTACCGTGAAAATGCTCTGCGACTCTCAAAAATTATGAAAGCTGAAAAAGGCGTTGATCTAGCTATTAACGCACTTACCGACTTAGCTGATTCAGCCCACTCTGGCACCTTGAGCAATTAACTTGTTGGCCACTAAAACACCTAAAGCGCTTGCGTGCTCGACAGCCACAGCATAGTCATTTGGATTGTTCAGATTGATCTCGCACTGATCTTTGGCGTGAATTAGTTTTGAGTCCATTTTTAGATGATCTCCCCACGCTGCGTTGATGGACAGCACGCCCTTTGAGAGCGTCGCGTGCGCTGCCAAAGGCATTGAGCAACTTCCCCCCATGGTCCTACTTACGGCACGTTCCGCGTAAACTGCAACGTTCGTTTCAATGTGGTTAAGCTTCTTAAGTAGCTCAATGAGATCGGCTCTGTCTGAGTTGATCTCAATGCCTATTGCACCTTGTCCAGCCGCAGGAAGCATGACTTGGGTATCAAAGATACTGCGAATTCTGTTGGGCAGCCCAAGTCTTTTAAGCCCTGCTGCAGCCAGAATAATGCCTTGATATAGACCGTCATCAAGTTTTTTCAAACGAGTGTCTAAATTGCCCCTGAGAGGTTCGATCACTAAATCAGGTCTTAATGCATTGATCAGTACTGTTCGTCTTAGGCTAGACGTCCCAACCACAGCCCCCTGGGGTAAGCTCTCTAGGCTTTGATATTCATTTGAAACCCACGCATCTCTTGGATCTTCACGCGTCAAAATACAGGCTAACGAGAAACCACTGGGTAATTCCATCGGAACATCTTTGAGTGAATGTACCGCCAAGTCTGCAGAGCCATCTGCTAGCGCAGTCTCCAATTCCTTGATAAACAGTCCCTTACCGCCCACTTTACTTAAAGGTTTATCAAGAATTTGATCCCCCATCGTCGTCATGCCCAATAGCTTTACCGGGCGGCCAAGGGACTCAAGTAATTCTTTAACGTGATTGGCTTGCCATAGGGCGAGTCTGCTCTCTCTAGTTGCGATCGTTAACTGTGAAGACATAAAGTTGTAATTCGAATAGTTTTTGAGTTGTTTTAAAGTTGTTTGATTTTCTTCGCGGCGTCAATTGCAAAATAAGTCAATATACCGTCTGCACCAGCACGCTTAAATGCCAACAAGCTCTCCATCATGACTGCGTCATGATCGAGCCAACCGTTGAGCGCGGCCGCCTTTAGCATTGCATATTCACCTGAGACTTGATAGGCGAATGTAGGCACTTTGAAAGTATCTTTTACCCTTCTAACCACATCCAGATAGGGCATGCCTGGTTTTACCATGACCATATCAGCACCCTCACTGATATCGAGTCCAACCTCTCGAATTGCTTCATCTGTATTTCCAGGATCCATTTGATAGGTCTTTTTATCACTCTTGCCCAAATTCTTTGCTGAGCCTACGGCGTCCCTGAATGGGCCATAAAAGGCGCTGGCGTATTTGGCACTGTAAGCCATAATTTGAGTGTGGATGAGGCCATTTGCTTCTAGTTTATTTCGAATAGACCCAATACGGCCATCCATCATATCGCTGGGTGCGACGATGTCTACACCTGCTTGCGCCTGAGTAAGCGCTTGTTCTGTGAGTACAGCTAAAGTGGGGTCATTTAAAATGTAGCCACTCTCGTCTAGTAACCCGTCTTGGCCGTGACTCGTGTAAGGGTCAAGTGCGACATCGGTCATAACTCCTAATTCTGGAAAGTGTTTTTTTAGTGTTGCCACCACGTGAGGGACTAAACCATTAGGGTTCGTGGCCTCTTTGCCGTCTGGAGTTTTAAGGTGAGAGCTGATGACTGGAAACAAAGCCATGACTGGAATTCCCAGTTTGACGCACTCCTCAGCAACAGGCAATAAAAGATCGAGACTTAAACGCTCTACACCGGGCATGGAGCTAACTTGCTCACGTCGCTTGTCTCCCTCAAGAACAAATACGGGGTAGATAAGGTCATCAACGCTTAGGCTGTGTTCGCGTACCAAGCGACGAGTGAAGTCGTTCTTTCTCAGGCGACGAGGACGATTGCTAGGGTAGGAGGCGTGCATGAAAGTATTTCTCAATTTAGGTTGCTAAAGGGATAGGTGAGTAAGGTAAAAAGTGAGCAATTAAGGAAGTAGGTAAGTAAGGAATAGATGAAAGAAGTTGCGCAAAGCCTAGGTTTAAATTTATTGATGTAGTGGTCGGTTGGGTTATCGTTGAATTTGTGCTTGAACCTGAAAGTTGTCATGTCATCTTGGTATGTGCAATTACAGCTAATTAAAGCCAATCTCTTCTAACAATGAAGTCCTTAGTTAAAAGATCCTCATCTGAGCCTTCCTCTGGCTTGTTCTGGTAAGACCAACTGACGAGTGGCGGCATGGAGAGTAATATCGACTCCGTGCGACCGCCCGATTGAAGTCCAAAATGAGTGCCCCGGTCCCAGACCAGATTGAACTCCACATATCTCCCTCTGCGGTAAAGTTGATGGGCTCTTTCACGCTCAAAATAAGGCGTGTCTTTCCTCTTCTTCACAATAGGAAGATATGCGGTTAAGAACGAATCTCCTACGCTTTTAAGCATCTCAAAGCTTCTTTCTTGACCCAGCTCAGAGAAGTCATCAAAGAAAATACCTCCGATGCCTCTTTGCTCTGCGCGGTGTTTTAGACAAAAATAATCATCACACCAGGTTTTAAATCGGGGGTATAAATCCTCTCCGAAAGGGGCTAACGCATCCCTGCAAGTACTGTGAAAATGAACTGCATCCTCCTCAAAGCCGTAGTAGGGGGTTAAATCCATTCCTCCCCCAAACCAGGCCACTGTTTGACCGCTCGAAGGTGTAGCCGCAATCATCCGAATATTCATATGAACGGTTGGTACATATGGATTTCTGGGGTGAAAGACCAGTGATACTCCCATCGCCTCAAAGGGTGAACCGTTCAACTCGGGTCGGTGTTGTGTGGCAGAGGGGGGCAGTTTTGGTCCACGAACGTGAGAAAACCCACATCCCGCTCGCTCAAAAACAAAGCCATTCTCTAAAATCTGAGTGATTCCATTGCCCTGCAATTGTTCACCAGGATCTTTTTCCCATGCATCTGAGATGAAGGCGGTTCCTCCGTCCTCCAAAGAAACCGCATCCATGATGCTTTTCTGTAAACCGATTAAATAACTTCTAATGAGATTTGAATCCATAGATTAACTTCAATTCACTTGTGAGAACGGGTAATTTTTTTGAGACTCAAAGTTTTTTAATCGGTCCACAAAAGGCTTACTAAAAGAAGAGCTTTAATAAAATAGGCCAACCAATTTATTATTCTGCGTGATGCTCTTTGGTCGATAAATTAAGTATGTAAGCGCTGATGATCCCAAATGCAATCGAGGCGATCCAAACACCTATGGGAGAAAAACCTGGTTTTATTTGAAACAGAAAATGAAATAAAAAAGTGGTCATTAAAAAGATGATAACCAAACCGGTTAATTTAGTACTTTGCATTTTCGTTCCTTTTCTAAAAAATAAAGGGTTAAAAAGTCATTATCTGAAGAGCATACTTGGCTGAGTTAAATTTGCAAATCACCCTGCAAGCTCTATTGTATCGGTGCCAAGCGGCTCTTCACCCACCGATTTGATATTTGGCCAGCGCCGTGCAATTTGCGATTCAATGCCTTGTGCGTCAAGTCCGTAATCTTTCATTAACTGAGCGTATTCACCGTGCTCAGTGAACTCATCATTAAAACCAATACATAGGATTTCGATCTTAATGCCAAGCGCTTGGCAAGCTTCCATGACGGCTGAGCCTGCCCCGCCAGCTTTGCAGCCGTCCTCAAGAGTTACGAAGCCTTGATGAGTTTTGGCCAAACTTTGAATTATGGATAAATCTAACGGCTTGGCCCAGCGCATATCCACAGCTGTCAAGTCTAATTTGTTTGCAACCTCAAGCGCTGGATAAAGCAAAGGTCCAAAAGCAAGTAAGGCTAATTTTGCCCCTGAGCGCTTTAACTCAGCCCTGCCCCAGGGTAGTGGCTCAAGGCTTGAAAGCACCGTGGCTCCAATACCTGCCCCCCTTGGATAACGAACAGTGACGGGACCATTATGGTGGTATGCAGTGGTGAGTAAACGCCTACATTGATCCTCATCTGAAGGGCAAATGACACTCATGTTTGGAATGCATCTAGTGAATGCTATATCGTACAGGCCTGCATGAGTTGGTCCATCTGGACCAACGATGCCTGCTCGGTCCAAAGCGAATACCATGGGTAGATTTTGCAGGGCTACGTCATGTATCAATTGATCGTAGCCTCGCTGAAGGAAGGTGGAATAAATGGCAACTACGGGTTTAAGTCCTTCACAGGCTAAACCCGCGGCAAACGTCACTGCGTGCTGCTCAGCGATACCGACGTCAAAGTATCGATTGGGGTAAGATTTACTAAATTGGACCATCCCTGACCCCTCTCTCATCGCAGGGGTGATTGCAACCAACTTTGAGTCATTCAATGCCATATCGCACAGCCATTGACCAAAAACTTGGGTGAATGTGACTTTTGAGGATACAGTGGGCTGCAAACCAAGATGGGGATCAAATTTCCCGGGCCCGTGGTATGCGATGGGGTCTGCTTCTGCTCTTGAGTAGCCTTTACCTTTTTTAGTAACGACGTGTAAGAACTGAGGTCCCTTACTTTGTCTTAGCTCTTTAAGCGCAGTCACTAAGGCATTTAGATCGTGTCCGTCGATTGGGCCGGTGTAATGAAAGCCCATCTTTTCAAAAATAGTATTTTGGTGAACCAGTCCATGAGTTTGTTGCTCAATTTGTTTAGCCAAGGCAAAAAGGGGAGGGGCATTTTTTAATAAATTTTTACCAAACTCTTTAGCACTAGCGTAAAACCGACCCTGCATCAATTCTTGTAGATAGTTATTGAGCGCACCAACGGGGGGGCTGATGGACATGTCATTGTCATTGAGGATAACCAGTAAATCACAATCGCTTGCCCCAGCATTGTTCAATGCCTCATATGCCATGCCCGCGGTAAGTGCCCCGTCTCCAATAATGGCTACAGATTTGCGAGCTGATCCTAGATGTTTATTTGCAGCTGCCATCCCAAAGGCCGCCGACACGCTGGTTGAGGAATGAGCGGTTCCGAAGGTGTCGTAAATACTTTCATCGCGCTTGGGAAATCCGCTGATTCCAGATTTTTGCCGAATAGTTTTCAACTCCTCAAAGCGACCGGTGAGCATTTTGTGAGTGTAAGTTTGATGTCCAACGTCCCATACTAAGCGGTCATTTGGGGTGTCGTAAACATAATGCAAAGCAAGCGTTAATTCAACAGTTCCCAAGTTGGAGCTGAAGTGTCCACCGCTTTGAGATACAGAGTCGATCAAGTGATTGCGCAGCGTACTTGCCACTGCAGGTAACTGCTCCTGGGAGAGTTTTCGCAAAAGACTGGGGGACTTAATCCACGCTAATAAACTACCATTCATGAGAACGCCTCATAAGCTTGTCATTGAGTTGATAATTTAAAGGAAAATTCAAAAGTGTCAAGACGGGTAGACACTAATTTGGTAAAATAATTAAGACATTATGATCTACTCTACAGAAATTAAATTCAAATTCTGACTCCCAACCCAAAGCTAATTTAGGTGTGAAAAGTTAAAAACATGGACCCAGTAGTTCAAAAAGCACAAAAAAACCAAAATCTCGAAAACGATACTTTTCTTCGTGCATGTCTAAGGCAGGCAACAGATTACACCCCAGTTTGGTTGATGAGGCAGGCGGGGCGATATTTGCCCGAGTATTGCGCTACGCGGGCAAAGGCCGGTAGTTTTATGGGGCTTGCTACGAATGTGGATTTTGCAACTGAGGTGACTCTTCAACCCCTTGATCGTTATGAATTAGATGCAGCTATTTTATTTTCCGATATTTTGACTGTCCCTGATGCGATGGGACTTGGGTTGACATTTACCCAAGGAGAGGGGCCTCGGTTTGCGAGTGCGGTTAGAGATGAGTCTGCAGTGGAAAATCTTTGCGTGCCAGATATGAGTAAATTGCGTTATGTTTTTGACGCTGTCAGCTCAATAAGAAGCGCCTTAAAGGGGCGAGTGCCTTTGATTGGTTTTTCTGGAAGCCCTTGGACTTTAGCCTGCTACATGGTTGAAGGCGCTGGCTCAGATGACTACAGACACGTTAAGACTTTGATGTACAGTCGACCAGACTTGATGCATAAAATCTTAACCATAAATGCAGACTCAGTGGCCTTGTACCTTAACGAGCAAATACGTGCAGGTGCTCAGGCGGTGATGATCTTTGATAGCTGGGGCGGAGTGCTTGCGGACGGTGCATTTCAAGAATTTAGTATGGCCTATACCGCACGAGTTTTATCTCAACTCGACAAATTCCATGAGGGAGTTCAAATCCCTAGGATTGTTTTTACCAAAGGGGGGGGACTTTGGTTGAAAGAAATGGGAGAACTCGATTGTGAAGTCTTAGGCCTAGATTGGACAATGAATTTAGGAAAAGCGAGAGAGCTTGTAGGCGGCGGGGTAGGGGGGCCTGGTAAAGCAATTCAAGGCAACATAGACCCCAATGTACTTTTTAGTCAACCTGCTCAAATCACAGAGCAAGTCAAGCTAGTGTTGGAGAGTTTTGGTGCTCCTCACGTTGATAAATCAAAGTCTGGTCCAACACATGTTTTTAACTTAGGGCATGGGATCAGTCAGCATACCCCTCCAGAGCATGTGTCTGCTTTAGTAGACGCAGTGCACGCTCACTCACGAGAGATGCGAAAAAGATAGTATTGTGTCGACAAAGCGTCTAAAGACTGCTTGTCTTTGGACTGCTGGGCTTTGCTTAAACAAGTCTTTATCTAAGAGTTGACTTGAGTAACAACAATTAAAATTAGCCAAGTTAAGTCAGCTAAGCTAACTTAACTTGGCTAGCTAATTCAACTAACTAACTAAACTAACCCAGACAATTCAGCCAAGTCAGTTCAATTATTCCACCAAGTGACGCTTACAGCCTTCCAGGAAAAAATGCTCAATCGCGTACTGTGCCTTATCTCTAGTTTCTAGATCCTTAGAATGCAATTCAGCCATAGCGCCGTGAAGTAGCTTTTGTGTAAGCCCTTTGCTCATCATCTCTAAAATCTGATTGAGGTCATCTCCCCTTGCAATCATTTTCTTTGCCTTTGCAATTTCCAACTCACGCCATTGATCTGTCTTTTGATGAAGCCTTTGAATGAGCGGGACATCCTCTCTCTTGTTCAGCCATGCTAAAAATCCATCTACCCCTTCATCAATAATATCTTCTGCTTTTGAGACCGCAGCCATTCTATTTTCTTTGTTACTTTCGACAATTTGTGACAAGTGGTCTACAGTGTAAAGATATACGTTTCTAAGTTCTTGAACCTGAGGTTCTATATCCCTTGGGACAGCCAAATCAAGCATAAACATGGGTACATTTTTACGCTTTTTAAGCGCGCTTTCAACCGCTCCGAGTCCTATCAAAGGTAATGTACTAGCTGTGCAACTAATCACTATGTCAAATTCATGCAGTTTTTCTGGGATTTCACTAAGGGCAAAAGCGCTCGCCTTAAATTTAGCCGCCAACTCTTGACCTTTAATTAAGCTGCGATTGGCGACACACATTTTTTTTGGTTTTTTGCTAGCAAAGTGGGTCATGCAAAGCTCAATCATCTCACCCGCACCTACAAAGAGCACCTGCAGCTCTGTGATGTCTTCAAAGAGTTGGCTGGCAAGTCGCACAGCAGCGGCGGCCATACTTATAGAATGAGTTCCAATTTCGGTTGAACTGCGAACTTTTTTTGCAATAGAGAAACTTCTATCAAAGAGCTGATTCAACGTTGTGCCCAAATAGCCTGCTTCACGGGCTGTTTGAACCGCATTTTTAAGTTGACCCAGTATTTGGGGCTCTCCAAGTACCATCGAATCAAGTCCGCTAGCCACTCTAAAGGCGTGCCTAGCAGCGTTGTCATGTTCCAGTGTATAGCCGTGGGTTTCTAAAATACTTGAGGGCTCCCCCCCAAGTCTTGCAAACCACTCTTGAGTCTGAACTACGTGCTCAGGGCTGACAGCGCAATAGATCTCGGTTCGATTGCAGGTTGACAAAACGGCTGCTTCGGTTTTGTCTCCAAAATTAAATCGAAAGTCTTGGAGGTGAGTTTTAATTTGATCGCCCGCCCAAGCAAACTGTTCCCGCACACTAAGGGGGGCAGTTTGGTGGTTCAGACCTATTGCTAAAACGCTCATTTTGCTACAACGCTCATTTTTTCTCCCAATTGCAACAGCCAGGGCTAGGTGTGCGGCTAGGGATAGGGCTAGGGCTAAGGCTTTGGCCGAGCCAAATATCCTGCTGTTTTAATGTGAAATAGCTTTCGCAAACCTCAGCCCATCCCTTGGCCTGTGGGTCAATTATGACGAGAGGGTTTGTTCGGAGCATTTTTTTTATATAAAACTTGACAAATCTGAGTGTAATGTTACATTGACATTAATATTTGTCAATAGTTATTTACATATTTTTGATTTTTCCATCAAATATGGCAGAAATTGATTCGTGAATTCTTGAGCAATTGAGAAATTTAGCAGCCAAATTGGGTTTGGTCCCCAGGTTTCATAGGAG